>ERZ842401.1442-NODE-1442-length-33993-cov-6.393188_pt1 | contig 33993 bp, 31 predicted proteins | sample MGYA00521270_ERZ842401 | MGnify/ENA primary metagenome ERZ842401 (study PRJEB31892, sample SAMEA3878208) | bioreactor metagenome | biome: Moose rumen | place: Sweden | collected 2011-10 | study: EMG produced TPA metagenomics assembly of the PRJEB12797 data set...
ATTTGTCCTTGATGCCAGGGTCCACGTCGAGGCCCAGTTCAAGGAAGTTTTCGAGCCGCAGGTCGCGGGTGACGGGCATGGCTCCGCCGTAGATGAAGCGGTCGTAGTGCGAGTAGGTGAGGTGAATCTGGTCGGCCTCCATGACCTTCTCCATGACGAAGCGGTCGCGCAGCGTCCGGGTGTCGTAGTGCTTCACGTCCTCGGGGTGGCAGGCGGTCTGGAAGTGAACGCTCTGCTGGGCGCTCGCGTAATTGACAATTGACAATTGACAATTGACAATGAGTAGAAGAAATAGCTTTTTCATTGTATCTTAGTTTTCGTTATCGTTATCGTTATCGTTTTCGTTATCGTTATCGTTATCGTTTGTTCTGACAATGCGCATGCGGTTCCACGCCACCATGCAGAGGGTGATGAGGGTGAGCACGCCCATGCCTATCCAGCGCAGGTACTTCACGCAGGCATAGATGAGGTAGCCCAAGAAGGAGGAGGCGAAGTCGAGCGCACCGCCCTCGAAGCCTTCGGGTATCTTGGCGGCTGAAGCCGTCGGGTCGGTCTTATAGACTTCGTTGGCGGCCAGCGTGAAGGCAGAGGCCATGTCCGTCACGAAGTAGAGACCGACGATGAGTGCCACCAGTCCCACGATGAGCGACTTCACCACGTTGCCCTTCGTGTACGGCAGGATGAGGGGGAACAGATAGAACATGCCCGCCAGCGAGGCCAATGGCAGGAACTGGTTGCCGGGAAGGAATACGGCAATGGCCAGGATGACGGGGATGAGGATGATGGAGCACACGAGCGTCGTGGGGTGACCGATGACGAGCGCGGGCGACATGCCGATGTGTACCTGCATGCCACCGAAGCGCTTCTTGGCCACCTCCTGTGTCTTCTCGGCAATGGGCTTCAGTCCGTCGATGAAGAGGCTGGTGATGCGCGGGATGAGTTCCATCACGGCTCCCATCGTCACGCCGAGGAACAGTATCTTCTTGATGTCCAACTGAGCCGCCCAACCAATCAGGGCACCCACGATGACACCCAATACCAGCGGTTCGCCCAGTACGCCGAACTTCTTCTTCAAGCCTTCGGCATCGATGTCGAGACGGGAGAAGCCGGGAATCTTGTCGAGCAGCCAGTTGATAGCAACGGCAAACACCGTGAAACTCTGACAGAAAGGCTGCGGAATGCTGATGCCTTGCAGATTGTAATGCTCCTGGAAACGCTCGGCGGTGAGGTCAGCCATCACCAATGTAATAATATAGCACACGATGGCGGCAAAGTAGCCCCACAAGAGGCTTTGGTCCATCACAAAGTAGGCTACAGCGCCGATGAAAGCAAAGTGCCAGTAGTTCCATAGGTCGATGTTCACCGTGCGCGTACACTTCGTGAACAGCATCAGCAGGTTCACGCCCAGGCAGATGGGGATGATGAGTGCGCCCACAGCGGTGCCGTAGGCCACGGCTGCAGCAGCGGGCCAGCCCATGTCGAAGACCTTCAGCTGCAAGTGATAGAGGTCCGAGATTGCCTTCAGAGGACTGTCGAAGTTTGAGGTCAGCAGGGCCGTGACGATGCCCAAGCCTACAAAGCCGACGCCCACATACAGGCCGCTCTTCAGTGCCTTGCCGAACTTCATGCCGATGCACAGGCCGATGATGGTGAACAGAATGGGCATCATGACCGATGCGCCAAGCGAGATGATGTAAGAAAAGACTTGTTCCATGTTTAATTATCAATTGTCAATTATTCATTGTCCATTATTCTAAAGAAAAGGTCGTGCCCCCGATGCGGTTGCCGTCGGCGAAGATGTCGGCGCGGTACGTGCCGCCCATGAGCGTTGAGTTCACGTCCCAGTAGACCGTTACGGCCTGCTCCTCGCCCGTGTATTCGATGTCCTTGCGTATGCTGTACTCCAGCGTGCGGTTCTCGTAGGGGAACGTTCCGCCGTGGGTGAGCGTCTGGTTGGTGGGGGTGAGGATGCGCACGTAGATGCTCTTCATTCCCGTCTGGGCCGTCACGTTGCGGGCCACACTGAAGGATATCTGGAACTTCTTGGCATCCTTGGACTTTGTCGTCGCCTTGCCCTTCTTGTTCTTGGCGAAGGCCGAAATGCCCGTGGCATCCAGTTGTGAGGCGATGGCCACCTTCTCGGTCAGGCTCTCGCGTTCGGTGGTCAGACTGCTTATGTGCTCCTGTGCCTGCTGGTTCTCGCTGCGCAGGTTCTCGTTCTCGCTCGTGAGGGCCTGGTTCAGGTGGTTCAGCGAGTCGATTTGCATGACGTAGTTGCGCAGTATCTCACGGAGCGTGGCCAGTTCCTTCTTCAGTCGAAGTATCTCTGCTGCGTCGTCGTCCTTCGTCTTTCGGAGTTCGGCCAACAGGGCTTCAGCCCGTTTCTGCTCTTTCTCCAGTTGGGCCAGCAGCGAGTCGTTGGTCACTTGCATTTGCAGTTCACCGTATTGCTTGGCAAAGTCCTCGTATTCGTTCTGCATCTCCAGCTTGTCCATCTCGGCCAGCTCCTGCAGCTCTTTCATGTGTTGTTCGGCCGCTTTTGCATCGATGGTTTGCTTTGCCAGATAGGCAATCAGTGCGCCAAGTGCCAGCAGTACTATGACGGCTACGGCTGTGAGCGTGAGTTTCTTGTTCATTTTCCTTTCTTTCCTTTTTGATGTTTTCAGCATACAAAGGTACTAAAAATATGGATTGCGGATTATGGTTTGGAACCAAAGTTTGCGTTTTCGTACGAAGTTTTTGTCTTCGTCTTTATTTTCGTACGGAGTTTTTTCGTAACTTCGCAGGGAGAAAACAAAACCAACCCTTAAAACGTCCCGGTAATGAAGAAACACCTGTTGCCCGTTCTCCTTTGTCTGCTGTCCGTCGTCGCCTTGGCGTTCGACAAGACAACGTATTATGCGGCTGCCGACGGTAAGAAAGGCAGTGCCCTGAAGACGGCCCTCTGCGGTATCATTTATGACCACGAGGCGCGCACCTACGCCAGTCTGTGGGAGGACTTCAAGACTACCGACCGCCGTGCCGACGGCAAGGTGTGGGACATCTACTCTGGTATCACCAACTTCACCTTTGGCACCGACCAGGCTGGTAATTATAAAACTGAGGGCGACGTCTACAACCGCGAGCACTCTTTCCCCAAGAGTTGGTTCAACGATGCCAAGCCCATGTACACCGACCTCTATCATCTCTATCCCACCGACGGTTATGTAAACAACCGTAGAAGTAATTATTGCTTTGGTGAGGTCTCTACCATAACATATAGCAGTAGTGGAGGGTTTAGTAAGTTGGGGAGTCCGACCAGCGAGTTGCGGGCAAACGGGTGTAGCGAGAGCGTGGTGTTCGAGCCGAACGACATTTACAAGGGCGACCTTGCACGTTCCTATTTCTATATGGTGACGGCCTATGAGAATCAAGTTTCGGGCTGGAGTTGTGGAATGCTTTCGGGTCAAAAGTATCAAGCCTTCACAACTTGGGCACGGGATATGCTCATGAAATGGTCGAAGAAAGATGCGGTGAGCGAGAAAGAGACAGACCGCATAGAGGCAGTCTATTCCATTCAACGCAATCGCAATCCTTTCATCGACTTCCCTGGTCTTGAAGAGTATGTTTGGGGCACTTGGGCCGACAGCACCTTCAGCGTGGCACACTACCGCAACCCCTACACATGGAAGGGAGAGGACACAGATGGAGTCTCGTCTGTTGACGCTGATGATGAGTCTCGTCGGTCGCGTGACTGCTGGTACGACCTCTCTGGTCGACGTGTGCTGCCCTCCAGACTGCGTAGTGGCATCTACATCCGAGACGGCAAGCGCATCTTGGTAAGATAATTGTCTTGTTTTTCCTTGTTACTTAGTGTTTCTCTAAGCGTAAGCTCTGGGAGCAGTGCTGTACCACGGCGGCGCGATGGGTGACGAAGAGGAGGGTCTGCTGCGGATGCATCCAACGGGTGAGGTTCTGCAAGAGACGCTGCTCTGTCTCACTGTCGAGGGCAGAGGTGGCCTCGTCAAGCAGTAGAATGTTGCCCTGGCGTAGCAGTGCGCGGGCTATGGAGATGCGCTGGGCTTGTCCCTCGCTCAGGCCGGTACCTTCCTCACCGACGCGGCTGTCCAAACCCTCAGGCAACTCCAACACAAACTCGGCACAGGCTTGACGCAGAGCCTCCCGAAGTTCTGATTCCGTGGCTTCGGGGTTGCCCAACAGCAGATTGTCGCGTATGGAACCGCTGAAGAGGGTGTTCCCTTGAGGAACGTAAACAAGGTTACAGCGAGTGCGCGGGGAGGCAGCGACAATTTGGCTGGAGGTGTAGATTTCTACTTTTCCACGCTGGGGATAGAGCAGGGCGAGGATGAGACGGATGAGGGTTGTCTTGCCGGCTCCCGTCTCGCCCAGTATGGCGGTGTGACTGCCTGGTGGGAAGTCGAACGAGAAGTCATCCAGGATTGTTCGCTTCTTCTCGTCGTAACTGAAACTGACGTGAGATAGACGGATGCCCGTACCTTCGGTAAACCGCAGGGGAGAGCCTTCTTCCTCGATGGGTACCTCTTCCAATTCCATTAGACGCTCGCCTGCCGTGAAGGCACTGATGATGATGGGAATGAACTTGGTGATGTCGCGGAAGGGACCTTGTATCTGGCCAACCAACTGGATGAAAGCTATCATCATGCCGTAGGTTATCTCATTGTGGTGGAGGCTGCGTACTCCCCAAAGGAAGGTGATGAGGTAGCCTGTGGCAAAGCCTATGTTGATGAGTGCACTGGAGGTGGAGGAGAAGAGTGTGCGGCGGCGTATTTGCTGGCGAAGTTGGGACTGGGTCTCGTCCAAACGGTCGACCATGGAGCCGGTGCGCTCCAGCGTCTTTAGCACCATGCGGTGTTGGATGCTTTCCTGCAGTATGCTCTGTATGGCACTATCGGTGTCACGTACCTCACGGGTAATGTGGCGCATCTTCCGTACGTAGATACGGCTGAAGAGCAGGAATACGGGAACGATGACAACCAGCAGGCAGGCCAGTTGGGCATCCATGCTGTAGAGAAACCAGAATGCGCCCGCAAAGCGTACGATTACGCCCAAGGCTGCGGGTATGGTATCGGTAATGACGGAGGTCACGTCGCTCACGTCTCGCTCCAAACGGTTCAGCACGTCTCCACTATGGCGCGACTCCCGTCCGTTCCACTGACTTTGCAGCAGGCGGCTGAAGAGCTTGCGCTGCATGGTGTTCTGGGCCTTTACGCCCAATAGTGCCGTTATCCAGCGACGCGAATAGCCCACGAGAATCTGTCCGGCAATGATGGTGATGAGAAGCACGGCTGCCAGATGGAGCGACGTGTGGTGGCTTTTGCCTGTGGCTATGTCGATGGCCAGTTTGGTGGCATAGATGAAGGAAAAGTCCAGTCCTACGGTGAGGATGCCTATCGTGGCATTAACGAAGGCTTGCAGCCGCAAGGCCTTGGAAATGTTCCAAAACCACTGGATGATGACTTTGCTCGATTTCTGTCTTTTTGCTTGCATGAGATCTCTAACCACTAATGCTCTAATGCCCTAACCACTACTCCTCCCTGACCCTTACGTCATTGCCCCACATCAGTTTGTCGCGCAGGGTGTGGAAGAACGATGTGTCGGGACGTTTTAATACACTGATGTCGTAAGGTGCTCGACGGAGACGAAGCCAGGTACCCTCTCCACAGGTTTCGCTTCGCCCGTCTACGGCTACCAGGAATTGGTGGTTGCGACTTACCACGGCGAGCCCTATCTCTACGTCGTCTGGCAGCACGATGGGACGTACATTCAGACTGTGTGGGGCGACGGCGGTGAGGCCAAACATACCTCCTTGTGGGGTCATCACGGGACCTCCCACGCTTAGGGCATAGCCCGTGGAGCCGGTAGGAGTGTTCACTATCAGTCCGTCAGCCTGATAAGTGGTCAAGTACTCTCCGTTGATATCCACCCGAATGCTTATCATTGAGGAGTTGTCGCGTTTCAGCACCGCTACTTCGTTAAGGGCAAAGGGGTAACCCTCGGGCTTCCCTTGACTGTAGGAGAGGGCGATTACGCTGCGTCGTTCCACGCTACATTTCCCTTGGTATATGTGGTCGATGGCAAGCTGGATATCGTCCCCGCTAATGTCGGCTAGGAATCCCATTCGCCCTGTATTCATGCCGATGATGGGAATATCTTTGTCACCCACACGGCTGGCCGTTTGCAGAAACGTTCCGTCGCCTCCCATGGACACTGCGACGTCGGCAGTGAAGTTGTTCCCTTCTATGAATCCCGTGGGATGCACGTCCAGCTTCATCTCATGCGTCAGGTACTCGAAGAATGGACGGTCGATGTAGATGTCTGCCCCGTGGGCCTCCAGCGAGTGTAGCAACTGCTGGACGTAGGCAGACTTCTTGGCTTGGAAGATATTACCGAATAAAGCGAATTTCAGCTTCCGCATGATAGAATAATTTTCTTTCGGCCACAAAGATACAAAAAACTTTGTACGAAAACGCTAAAACAAAAGCGAAAATGATAACTTTACCTCTAATATCTTATCCTTAATCCATATTTTTTTTGTACCTTTGTCCTAACGAGTAAAAAAGGAATCGTTAAATGACCAAGCTAAGTGTTAACATCAATAAGATAGCAACTCTGCGCAATGCCCGTGGGGGGAATAATCCCGATGTGCTTCGTGTCGCCTTGGATTGTGAACGTTTCGGGGCACATGGTATCACCGTACACCCCCGGCCTGATGAGCGTCACATCCGTTACAACGATGTGCGGATGCTGAAAGCTGAGTTGACAACGGAATTTAACATTGAGGGACAACCTTCGGAAACTTTTGTTCAGCTTGTCATGGATGTGGTGCCCACACAGGTGACGCTGGTGCCTGATGCCCCAGGGCAGATAACCAGCAACCACGGATATGACACGCTCTCCAATCGGGAATTCTTGAGTGCTGTAACTTCGCGATTCCATAGCAAAGGAATCCGTGTGAGCATCTTCGTGGATGCCGATGAGTGCATGGTCGAGGGCGCGGCTCAGGTTGGGGCCGACAGAGTGGAACTGTACACCGAGCCTTATGCCACACTATACCCCAGAAATCGGGAAGAGGCTATCGCTCCCTTTCTGCTTGCAGGTGAGCGAGCAAAGGAACTGGGGTTGGGGTTGAACATGGGACACGACCTGAGTCTTCAGAATCTGACCTATATGCACCAATGCATGCCCTACGTAGACGAGTGCAGCATTGGCCATGCGCTCATCTGTGATGCCCTGTATCTGGGACTTGAAGAGACCATAAAACGGTATCTTGAGTGCCTCGAATAATCTTTAATTTTATAATCATTCAATCTTAAATCTATGGTTTATGTATTTCTTGCCCCAGGCTTCGAAGACATAGAAGCGTTAGCACCTGTCGACATCATGCGTCGGGCAGGCATGCAAGTGGAAACCGTTTCCATTACAGCCGAACGTGTGGTAGAGAGTGCTCACGGTGTAGGTGTAGTGGCCGACCGATTGCTACCGGAAATGGACTTCTCACAGGCCGAATTGCTATTTCTTCCAGGAGGACTGCCTGGAGCTACGAATCTCGATGCTTGCAAGCCCTTGCGCGAAAGACTGCAACATCACCATGAGGCGGGAAAACCTTTGGCAGCCATCTGTGCCGCTCCGCTTGTTCTGGGACATTTAGGGCTATTGGACGGATGTCGTGCAACCTGTTATCCGGGTTTTGAAACCGAGCTGGGAGATGCACGCTATACTGCCAATCTCGTGGAACAAGACGGACAAATTCTGACGGGAAAGGGACCAGGGGCTGCCTTTGCCTTGGGCTATGCCATTGTGGAAAGTTTTGTGGGGAAAGATGTGGCAGACCAACTTCGCGAAGGAATGATGTACAATTTTGCAATTCAAAATAAGTAAAGTCAGAATGAATTATGCTATCATCGTCGCTGGCGGTAAGGGACTGAGGATGGGCGGAGGTGTGCCCAAGCAGTTCCTGCCTGTGGGCGGATTGCCAGTGTTGATGCGTACGATGAATGCTTTTCAAGAAGCTATTGACGATTTGCAAATAATTCTTGTACTTCCACAGGACCAACAGAAGAGATGGCAGGAGTTGTGTGTGGAGTATCAGTTTGCGGTTCCTCACCGACTGGCTTTAGGAGGCGAGACGCGCTTCCATAGTGTAAGGAACGGTCTGGGCTTGATTCCCGACGATGCTGAAGGCGTTGTGGGTGTGCATGACGGAGTGCGCCCCTTTGTCGCGAGGAACGTGATACGGCGTTGTTTTGAGGTAGCTCAGAGGGAAAGAGCAGCGGTCCCTGTCATTCCAGTGGTGGAGACGGTGAGGCAGCTGTTGCCTGAGGGCGATAGCCTGACCGTAAATCGTGAGGCGTACCGACTGGTTCAGACTCCGCAGTCGTTTCGTATAGCCCTATTGAAGGAGGCCTACCGACAGCCTTGGCAATCCTCATTCACCGACGATGCATCGGTGGTGGAAGAACTGGGCTACCACGTCACGCTTGTGGACGGGAATCGTGAGAATGTGAAGATAACAACCCCGTCGGATTTGGCCTATGCCGAGTTTCTATGCCAGGAATTGACCTAAAGAAAGATATCACCTATTTGCCGGGAGTAGGACCGCAGCGAGCGCGACTATTAAAAGAGCAGATGCAGATAACCACTTTTGGTGATCTGCTGACGTTTTATCCGTTCAAACATATTGACCGCTCGCGGCTCTACTACATCCACGAGCTTACTTCGGACATGCCTTTTGTGCAACTACGTGGCCAGATATTAAGCTATGAAGAGGAGGGCTTTGGTCGCAAACGTCGTCTGGTTGGTCATTTTTCCGATGGTCACGGTGTGGTGGACTTGGTGTGGTTCAACGGAATCAGTTATGTCCAGAAACAATACAAGTTGAATACAACCTATATTGTCTTTGGCCGTCCAACTGTGTTTAACGGCCGATACAATATCGGGCATCCAGATATAGACTTGGCGGACAATCTGTCATTGAACACGATGGGAATGAGACCCTATTACTCGGTGCCGGAGAAGGTGAAGAAACGTGGTGTGAACTCACGTACGATAGAACACCTGACCACTACGTTGCTGCGCATGATGGACCGACCTTTGCCCGAGACGCTTCCTCCTTATCTGGTGTTCGGACAGCAGTTGATGTCGCGAGACGAGGCTGTGCGCACAATGCATTACCCGGCCAGTACTGAGGCTCTTTCCCGTGCCTCATATCGGTTGAAGTTTGAAGAATTGTTTTATATCCAACTCAACATCCTCCGCTATACGAGAGACCGGCAGCGAAGGTATGCTGGACATGTGTTTTCCAGGGTGGGGGAGAAATTTAATGATTTCTTCTACCATCATATGCCATTCCCGTTGACCAATGCGCAGAAACGTGTGATACGGGAAATGCATTCCGACATGCGTTCGGGTCGCCAAATGAACCGGCTGTTGCAGGGAGATGTGGGAAGTGGCAAGACTCTGGTGGCACTGATGACAATGCTCATTGCCTTGGACAACGGATTTCAGGCTTGCATAATGGCTCCTACGGAGATATTGGCAGAGCAGCATTTGGAAACATTTCGTAAGTTCTTGGGCGATATGCCCGTGCGTGTGGAACTGCTGACGGGAATCGTGAAGGGGAAGCGACGTACGGAAATCCTTGATGGCTTGCTCTCGGGCGAAGTGAACATCTTGGTAGGTACACATGCGGTCATAGAGGATAATGTGGAGTTTAAGAATCTGGGACTGGTAATAGTTGATGAACAGCATCGTTTCGGCGTTGCTCAACGCGCGAAACTATGGAAGAAAGGTGGCACTGACTCAAGGACGATACCTCATGTGCTGGTCATGACGGCAACTCCCATTCCACGCACATTGGCGATGACGGTCTATGGCGACCTCGATGTATCCGTTATCGACGAGCTTCCACCAGGTCGTAAGCCTGTGGTCACGGTACATCAGTACGACAATCTTCGTTCCGACCTCTATGCAGGACTGCGCAAACAAGTGAATATGGGACGACAAGTTTACGTAGTCTATCCTCTGATAAAAGAAAGTGAGAAGATAGACCTTAAAAACTTGGAGGATGGTTACGAACAGCTTCGTCAGGCTTTTCCCGACCTGCGAATTAGTAAGGTACACGGGAAAATGAAGTCGAAGGAGAAAGATGAGGAGATGCAGCGGTTTGCCAACGGCGAGACTCAGATGCTGGTCGCTACTACGGTTATCGAGGTCGGTGTGAATGTTCCCAATGCCAGTGTGATGGTCATAGAAAATGCCGAACGTTTCGGATTGGCACAACTCCACCAGTTGCGGGGACGTGTTGGACGTGGTGCAGACCAGTCGTATTGCATACTGGTGACCAGTTACAAATTGGCACAAGACACACGTCGACGTATTCAAATCATGACGGAAACCAACGATGGCTTTGAGATTGCCGAGGCCGATATGAAACTGCGTGGACCGGGTGATTTGGAAGGAACGCAACAGAGTGGTGTAGCCTTTGATTTGCATATTGCTAATCTGGCTCGTGACGGGCAGATTGTACAACAAGCACGTGACGTGGCAAAAGGAGTTCTGGAACGTGATGCGGAGGGTACTGCTCCCGAGAATCAGGTCCTATGGCAACGGCTTCGGGAACTGAATCCTAACCCCGTTGACTGGTCTTCTATCTCCTAAATGTCTAAATAATTGCAAATTATTTGGTTCTTCCCCCCTTTTTTCGTAACTTTGCGCCACGTAATATGTAATTAAGGCTCTTAAAGGACATGGAAAGAACCCTGGTACTGCTAAAACCCAGTATAGTAATGCGTGGTCTGATGGGTGAGATTATCAGCCGCTTTGAGCGCAAAGGGCTGCGCATTGTTGGCATGAAAATGATGCAACTGAGTGATGAGTTGCTGGCCGAGCATTATTCCCATCTTAAAGATAAACCCTTTTTCCCCACATTACGTGCTTCGATGCAGGACAGCCCAGTGGTGGCTATCTGCCTGGAAGGTCTGGAGGCTGTTCGCGTGGTACGTGCCATGACAGGTGTGACAAATGGTCGCGACGCAGCAGTAGGTACCATTCGTGGCGACTACAGCATGAGCAACCAGCAGAATGTTGTACATGCCAGTGATGGTCCGCGTGTAGCTGTCGAAGAGATAGCCCGTTTCTTCAAGCCCGATGAGGTATTTGAACTTGGTCACTTAAATCTGCGTGCCATCTATGGTGCGGATGAGACAGGCGAATAAAGGAAAAACTGAAAGCAAGATAAAGACTAATACTAAACGATGAATATCAGAAAGACTACATTTAAGGTGCTGTTTGCCGCCTTGGCTTTCACGGCTGTGCCTGCAAAGGGGCAGGACTTGATGGTCAATGCCTTGCCCGTCGACAACAAGTTGAGGGCAATAGACTCAATCTCTATTGTAAAACTGCGTACCAGAGAGTATGCTGAAGATGCTACCATGGAAGGGCTCTATCCTTCGTGGACGAACGAATATGTGCGTTATGCCAGTACGGACGCTCCACGTGAGTATACCATTGACCTGCGCCATTTCTGTATGCCTTGCGACAGCCGCGTGGTAACTTCTCATTTCGGTTATCGTGCACGCTTCCGTCGCAACCACTATGGAACAGACATTAAGGTTTATGTCGGTGATACCATACGTGCTGCCTTCAGTGGTAAGGTGCGTGTGGTGGATTACGAAGGAAAGGGTTACGGAAAATACGTGATTATTCGCCATCCCAACGGACTGGAGACGCTGTATGGACACATGTCGAAACAACTTGTTCAGCCTAATCAGACGGTGAAGGCAGGAGAACCTGTTGGGCTGGGTGGAAGTACAGGAAGAAGTACAGGTTCCCATCTGCACTTTGAAACCCGTTTCGTAGGTGAGTTTATAAATCCTGAGTTGCTGTTCTCTTTCGAGGCACAGGACGTGAGAGCTGATTCATACGTTTATCGCTCTGCCGGTAAAGGCGTGCTGGTAGGTTCTCGTGATATTGTTGGCGGTGAGCAGGAAGTGAGTGAGGCTCTGGCCAAGGCAGAAGAGTCTCGTCAGTTCCAACAGCAGAAGCGCGAACGCTCGTCTCGCAGTCAGGTTCATAAGGTGAAGAGTGGTGACACACTGTCCTCTATTGCCCGTAAATACCACACAACGGTGGATAAACTTTGCCGGATAAACAATATATCTCGCAACAAGACGTTAAGTCTGGGACAGATAATAAAGTGTTCGTAACACCTTATATATAATTAAAATATAAAAAAAAGAGAATAAGCCCGATGTGTGCATCGGGCTTATGTGCGAAAATATGGATACGGAAAAGCAGTTCAGACAGGTGATGGCAGAGTGCAGGGAACTCTTCTCGAAGAAGTTGCATGACTATGGTGCAGCATGGCGTATCATGCGTATTCCCAGTGTGACGGATCAAATCTATATCAAGGCTAATCGTATTCGTAGCATCGAAACGAAAGGCGTGGCACTGGTAAACGAAGGCATACGGCCAGAGTTCATCGGCATAGTGAATTATGCCATCATCGGACTGATACAGTTGGAACTGGGTGCTGCGGATTCGATAGAGGGTATGACAGCCGAACAGGCTTTGAATGCTTATGACCGCCATGCAGAGAAGTCGCTGGCATTGATGCTTCGTAAGAACCACGATTACGACGAGGCTTGGCGTGGTATGAGGGTGAGCAGTTATACTGACCTGATTTTGATGAAGATATTTCGGACGAAACAAATAGAATCTCTCGGCGGAGAGACGCTCGTGTCGGAAGGCATCGATGCGAACTATATGGACATGATGAACTATGCGGTCTTTGGACTGATAAAACTTACCTTCGGTGAAGAAACTGAAGAATAAGGTTCGTTGGACGGTGATAAACCTGTGCCGACTGGCGTTGGCCTTCACGTTTATCTTCTCTGGCACCGTTAAGTTGATAGACCCACAAGGGACACAGTACAAGATAGAGGACTATGCTACGGCGTTTGGCTTAGAAAGCCTGGTACCATTGTTCGTTCCGATATGTTTGGCTGTTGCACTGGCATTGTTGGAATTTATGTTGGGCATCAACTTCTTCTTCGGCATCCGGCGGCGAATGACCTCGATAGTGACGTTGGTGTTTCTCTTGGTGATGACACCCCTGACGCTCTATCTGGCCATCAGCAATCCGGTGACAGACTGCGGATGCTTTGGTGATGCGCTGAAGCTTACCAATTGGCAAACCTTCGGGAAAAACGTTGCCCTGACGTTGATGGCATTGGTGGTCATGCGAAGACCACGCATGATGACCCGCTTTATCACGGAGCGAAACCAGTGGACCATCTCTCTGTATTCTCTAATCTTTGGCTTGGTACTGGCATTGTATGATATCCACAGGTTGCCAGTCATCGATTTCCGCCCCTATCATGTGGGCGTAGACCTGCCCAAGGCAATAATGGAGGAGTGGAACGGTACAGAGACTGAGCCTCAATACTTGGACTTCAGTATCCAGACTCTCGAAGGAGAAGACATCACGTTTGACTGGTTACAACAGCCTGGCTATAAGTTTCTACTGGCGGCTCCCTTCCTGGAAGTGGCTGACGATGGTGCAATGGACCAGTTGAACGATGTCTATGACTACGCTCAACAGCAAGGGTATCCATTCCTTTGCTTGACCAGCAGCCTCCAAGAATCCATCGGCCGTTGGAAAGACCTTACTGGGGCAGAATACCCCTTCGCATGGACGGATGGCATCGTCCTGAAGACGGTGATTCGCTCCAATCCTGGTTTGCTCCTGCTCAAGGATGGGGTGATTGTGAACAAGTGGCCCAATACGAACCTACCCAGTTACGAGGAACTGAATGCGCCTTTGGAGAAGTTGGAGATGGGTAAACCTCAGACCTCAAACAACCTCCGAAGGGCACTGAAGTTGCTTTTGTGGTTCATTATCCCGCTTTTGCTCTTCACCTCCGTAGATCGGATATGGGTGGGAAGCAAGTTCTACAAGAAATACAAAATAAGACATACAAACCAAAAACAACAAACACAAGAACAATGAGAAAGAAGATTGTAGCAGGAAACTGGAAGATGAACCTGAACCTGCAGGAAGGTGTAGCTTTGGCTACAGAGTTGAAGGGTGCTTTGGCAGCCGAGAAGCCCAATTGCGATGTCATCATCTGTACTCCCTTCATCCATCTGGCCACAGTGGCTGGTATCACAGAGGGAACGGTTATCGGCCTGGGTGCTGAGAACTGTGCCGATAAGGAAAAGGGTGCCTACACAGGTGAGGTAAGTGCTGCTCAGGTTAAGAGCACTGGTGCCCAGTATGTGATTTTGGGTCACTCCGAGCGTCGTGCCTATTACCACGAGACGGCTGAGATTCTGAAGGAGAAGGTTAACTTGGCTTTGGCTAACGGTCTGAAGGTCATCTTCTGCATTGGTGAGGTGCTGGAAGAGCGTGAGGCTGGTAAGCAGAACGAGGTGGTAGGTGCTCAGTTGGCTGACTCGCTGTTCGACCTCACTGCCGAGCAGTTGAACAATGTCATCCTGGCTTATGAGCCCGTATGGGCCATCGGTACTGGTAAGACCGCTACTGCAGAGCAGGCTCAAGATATGCACGCTTTCATTCGTGGCGTGATTGCCGGTCGCTTTGGCGATGCAGCTGCCGAGGAGATTTCTATCCTCTATGGTGGTTCCTGCAAGCCCAGCAATGCTAAGGAAATATTCTCCAAGCCCGATGTCGACGGCGGTCTGATTGGCGGTGCTGCACTGAAGTGCGCCGACTTCAAGGGCATTATCGATGCTTGGAACTAATTTCTAAACGATAAGGCTGTGCTTCCCCTTGCAGGGTGGCACAGCCTTTGTTATTTCAACAAAAGATGTGTAGACGAGTTATTCTTTTTCTTCTGACGGCATCGGTAGCCTTTACGCTTCCCGCTCAGGAGAAGTTTACCGACAAGTTGCAGAAACGTGTCGAGGGACAGGGTGTGGTGGTTTTGCATCAGGACGAAGAGATTGATGCGCTGGTCAACGGAACCCCCGTCAGCAAGGCGTTGCCCCAAACGACGGTCAAGAAGAATTCCATCGTCTCCGTGCAAGACTCGCTGGAGGTTCTGGACAATTCCCTACTCTCAGGGAAGAGAGTACGCAGGACGGGATTTCGCATCCAGGTATATGCCGGTGGAACCTCACGTGACGCTATGTACAAGGCGCAGCAGATGGAGGGTAAGGTGAAGACGTATTATCCTATGCTGAATACTTACACTCGCTTCGTCAGTCCGCGGTGGATTTGCCATGTGGGTGATTTCCTGACGAGGGAGGAAGCTATGGAAGTGCTCAATGATATGCGCAGCAAGGGCGGATTCGATGAGGCTATCGTAGTGAAGTGTAAGGTTAATGCCTTGGTCCCCAATTAACCTATTACGCGGTCTCCCCCTATCAAGGAAAGTTTCTTTTCCACCTCTTTCAGTTTCATGAACCGTGTCATCACCTCGGTGTATCGGTCCATATCGTTCATCAGTTCGGGGTCTTGGGTCTCGCGGGTTACTGCTTTCAGTTGTTCCTTGACGATTTCCAGTTTATAATCCGTGAGCAGGTGCAGAACCAGTTCGTCCACTGCTTCATGGTCGTCATCCTGTTTCTTGTGCAATTTGCTCAGTTGCTCCTTGTCGGTTCCCAGTTCGAAGGCCAGCGAGTTAATGGCTTGGTTGGGATGGTTCAGGAAGAAGCGTTCGGCAACGAAACCCTCATCATGAATATGCGCCACGGCCTGCTCCAGCACCTTCGATAACAACGGATTGCGCAAAGTCAGATTGTCCTGCCGCAAGGCCATGTCTATGTATTCGATGACGGTCTCCGGTCCTCCCCCTTCGTTTTCGTAGCGAAGCGTCTCGTTTTCGTTCTCGTCCCCCATCTTCTGTTCTCCGTAACGTACAATGGCGCGGATGAGTTCCATTTCCTTTTGGTAGAAACGCATCTCGTCACGTTTGTTGATGCTGGAGATAAGTTCTGCGTTGTCTGGCTCTTGAGGCATCTGTTCGGGCGAGATGCCGGAACCGATTTCGTCGGCTGTGGTGGGTGGAACCCATTCCTCGGCATCTGTCTGTTCTGCTCCCGTCTGACTTGGCGGGGCGATGTTGGCCCCCAGACCGGAAAGAGCTGCATTGCGCTGGTCACGTTCCTTCTGCTTCAGCCATTCCTCCCTGTTCTTTGCAATCTGCTTGCTGACGGCATCGGCGATAAGACGCTCTTGCATGTTCATGGCTTGTGCCGTCTCTTGTACGTAGAGGCTGCGGGTTATCTCGTCGGGGATTACGGCAATGCTCTGTACGATGTTGTACACCAATCGTTTCGTGGCTATGGGGTCGCCTTTAGCTTCCTCCATGAGCAGGTCGGTCTTGAACTTGATGAAATCCACCTGATGCTCTTTCAGATAGGTCTGAAACTCGGTAGCGTTGTGTTTGCGCGCAAAGCTGTCGGGGTCTTCTCCGTCGGGTAGAAGCAGCAACTTGACGTTCATGCCCTGGCGCAGCAGCATGTCGATACCTCGCTGCGAGGCTTTGATGCCTGCCGCATCGCCGTCGTAGATGACTACGATGTTATCCGTCAGGCGGTGGATGAGGCGTATCTGTTCCTCGGTGAGTGCGGTGCCCGACGAGGCCACCACGTTTTCCACGCCACTCTGGTGCATGGCCATCACGTCGGTGTATCCTTCGACCAGGTAGCACAGGTCGCTCCTGGAGATGGCTTGCTTGGCCTGGAATAGTCCGTAGAGTTCGCGTCGCTTGCTGTAGACGATGCTTTCGGGCGAGTTCTGGTACTTCATGTTCACGCCCTTTGTGGCAGCATCCAGCACGCGGCCGCCAAAGCCGGCCACCTTACCGCTGATGGTGAAGATGGGCCACATCACCCGGCCGAAGAAGCGGTCGCGCAGTTCGCCTTTGTCGTTTTTGAAGGCCAGTCCCGTGCCTATGCTCTGACGGGTGTCGCGTTCGTTGGGTGTGTTGGTGATGTATTGTTCCTGGTAGCCTGCCTTCAGCGCGTCGGCGGCTATCGAGACTCCGCGCGTGTTAGGGCAATAGCCTACCTGGAATTTTTCCAGGATGTCATCGCGGAAGCCGCGACTACGGAAGTAGGCCAAGCCGATGGCCCGCCCGTCTTCAGTCTCCATCAGTTGACGACGGAACCAGTCGCGCGCCCATTCGTTCAGGATGAACATGCTCTCGCGGTCGTCCTTTCGCTGCATTTCCTCTTCGGAAAGCTCGCGTTCCTGAATGGGGATGCCGTATTTCTTGGCCAGATAGCGCAAGGCATCGGGGTAGGATAGTTGCTCGTGCTTCATGACGAAGGTCACAGGGTTGCCTCCCTCGCCACAGGCGAAGCACTTGCAGTAGTTCTTGGCCGGGGAGACGATGAACGAGGGCGTGCGGTCGTCGTGGAAGGGACATAGCCCCTTCAGGTTTACTCCTGCCCGTTTCAGCGTGACGAAGTCGCCCACCACCTCTTCGATGCGTGCCGCGTCTGTTATCTTGTCTATCGTGACTCGGTCTATCATGTCTCTCTCCGCTTGTCTTTTCTTGTGTGTTATATGCAGATACCGAATTCGTGCTTTTCCTCGTTCATGACGAAGGTGCTCTCCACGTGTGCCACGCTTTCTATGGCTCCCAGGCTGTTGAGCAGGAACTCTTGGTAGCTCTTCATGTCGGGCACGTGGATTTTCAGCATGTAGTCGAAGTTTCCGCTCACGTTGTAGCACTCGGTCACCTGGGGGATAGCCTTGATTCGCTCGATGAAGTCGAGGGCTATCTCGCGGCTGATACGGCGCAGTTTCACGTTGCAGAATACGACGAACCCCTGGTTCAGCTTGTCGGCATCCAGCACGGCGATGTACTTCTTTATGTATCCGTTGCGCTCCAGTCGTTTCAGTCGTTCGAAGACGGGTGTGGTGGACAGGTGTACTTCGGCCGCCAGTTCCTTGATGGTCAGTCGGGCATTCTGCTGCATGATGCGCAGGATGAGCAGGTCGGTCTTGTCTAAATTCTCACTCATGGCGTCTTGTCTCCTTATTGTTTCTTCAGGTGTGCTACGAATCCTCCGCCCGAGGCAAGTGTCAGCGGCAGGCGGTTCTGCCGGCTTACCGTCCGGTGTGTGAGCATGTAGTCGGTGGCAGCCTTGTTGGCGTTTGCTCCGTCGGTGAGTATCGTGGCCTCGTAGTTGCCCTCGCCCAGGAAGTCGAGGCTGAGCTCCAGGTCGCGTCCTTGCCAGTTGGTTTGTCCGGCCACGTACCAGTCGTTGCCCCGTCTGCGGGCGGTGACGATGTATTCTCCCAACTTGCCTTGCGGGATGATGGTCTCGTCCCAGTCGGTGGGTATGGCGGCGAGGAAACGAGTGTACTCCGGTTCGCGCTCATAGGCTGTGGGGCTGTCGGCCAGCATGGTGAGGGGGCTGTCGTGAATGACGTACATGGCGGCCTGGTGACAGCGTGTGCCCATGGTCATGGGGTTGTAGTAGACGGGTTGGAAGTCGGCTTTCGAGGCGTTGCGCATGCCGCCCGGCGTGAAGTCAACGAAGCCTGTCTGCATGCGTATGAAGGGGAACGTCACGTCGTACAGCGGCATGTCCTTTCCGTCGTGCGGTGTCCATTTGGCTTCCTCCATGCCGAAGACGCTTTCGAAGTTCACGATGTTGGGGTATGTACGGTTGATGCCCGTAGGTTTGTAGATGCCGTGATAGTCGAGCAGCAGGTGGTGCTGGGCGCACTTCTCTGCTATGCGGTAGGCCATCTCTACGGCTGTCTGGTCGTCGCGGTCGAGGAAGTCTACCTTGAACCCCTTGATGCCCATCCGGCTGTACTTTTGGCAGGCTTCGTCCAACTGGTCGTCCAGCACGTTGAACACGGTCCACAGGATGAGGTCCACGCCTTTCTCCCGTCCGTAGGCCACCAGCGCGGGGAGGTCTATCTCGGGTATGGTTGTCAGCATGTCGCCGCTTTGGGGGGCGTACCATCCCTCGTCCAGGATGACGTACTCCAGCCCGTAGCGCGAGGCGAAGTCGATGTAGTAGCGGTAGGTGTCCATGTTGATGCCGGCCTTGAACGGCACGCCCTGCAGTCCCCAGTCGTTCCACCAGTCCCAGGCCACCTTGCCCGGACGTATCCACGAAGTGTCGCCCGTGCGGTTGGGGGTGGCCAGCAGGTAGACCAGGTTGTTGATGGGCATCTCGCGGTCGTCGTGGCTCACAGCCATGATGCGCCAGGGAAACGTCCTTGCTCCCTTGCCTTTGGCGATGAATGACTCGGTCGATGTGACGTAGAGCTGCTTGCGCCAGGGGTAGTAGTCGGTGGTCCTGGGGTAGGGGGCGAAGAAGGCTTTCAGCTGCCCTCCGCATGCTGCGACGAACATTCCCGGGTAACTCTCCAGGTCGGACTCCATGAGTGTCAGTTTGCACACGCGGCAGTCCACCGTGGCGGGCAGGAAGGCCAGCAAGTCTTTGCCTTTCGTGAGCGGTGCCACGTCGTAGGTGGCCTGGAAGGCCATTGCCATGGGCTTTTGCTCGTTGGTGGTCAGTGGCAGGTAGGCCGTATAGTCGTCGGCGAAGTTGAACTCAGCGGTTTCGTCCTCCACCTGGTAGTCTTTGCCGTCGCTCGTCGCGAAGCGGTAGGCCAGTCCCTCGTTGTAGGCCCGCAGTTCCATGCTCAGTTTCCCGTCGAGCGTGAGCGTGAGCGTGTTGCAGTCGGCCTCGATGTGCCGCTGGCGGTAGAGCGTGGCTTCCACGCTCTCGTGCCGTCGTCCGCTCTTTGCCTTGCGTATGCGCCCCGTCAGGGGCTCGTCGGAGTGGATGTTCAGACTGGCGCAGCAGTCCTTCAGTATCAGTTGGTTGTCGCAGTAGACGCTGTACGTCACTCCGTCGCTCACTACGGCGCGCAGCCGTCCGTCGGGCGATGTGATGGTGTAGTTCTTGGCTGCCAGGCCCAGCCCCATCAGGCAGAGCACGGCCACGGTTAGTTGTCTCTTCATCGTCGGGTCAGAATTTTACTTTGTAGGGATATTCCGTTTCCTTCTCCTCGCCCGTGCGGCGGTGGTAGGGGTTGAAGCGTTGGGGCTTGTATTCCGTGCGGGGACAGGCCACCACCACGAGGTACAGCTTCTCCACGTCTGCTCCGGCCTGCACTTTCAGCGTCTGTTTGTCAGCCTCCTGTATGCCGTAGTAGTGGGCATCCTTGTCCTTGTCGATGCCCACCAGCTGGTAGCGGAACGAGGCGTTCTCGTCTGTTGCCAGGCTCTGGAACTTTACCTTCTTGGCCGTGCGCGGCACCTCGATGACGTTGAATCCCCACGTCCCCATCGGCTCCTGTCCCACCAGCTGGCCCACCATGTCGCGGTGCAGTTCCTTCACGCGCGGGAAGTCGAAGCTCACGAGCCGGCTGTAGCAGTCCGCCATCTCGCGGTTCATCTGGTCCAGGCTCAGGCGGTGAAGGCGCATGTACGTCTGTGCCGGGTCCTCGCCCCGTCGGCCTGCGCGGAACAGGCGGCCCATCTCCCTGAGCCCGTGCTTCATGCTCCAGTACTCCAGCACGTAGGGCGAGCGGTAGATGTTCTCTCCTGCGAGGAATCGCTGGTTGAACGCCTTGCGGAAGGCCTGCCAGTGGTAGTTCTCGTCCTTCGTCCACGTGGGGTTCACGTTCCACAACATCCACTGGCTCGTCATCTCGAAGATGCCTCCGCCTCCCCAGGCCTCTCCCGTGTGGTCGCATATGATTTGCGACTGGAACGAGTGTCCCAGCTCGTGGGCGATACAGTTCAGTTTCTTGTCCTGCACGCGGTTGGGGGCTATCCACAGCGCGCCTATCTCGCCGTCGTAGTCGCCGCCGTAGGCCGTCCCCTCCAGTGAGTAGTTCAGCATCACCATCATGCGGTAACGCTCGGCCTTGCTGCCGGGCAGTATGAACTCCAGCGAATCGCGATAGAAGTCGTAGAACGCCTGCACGCGACCGATGAGGTTCTGCAGGTCCACCGTCATGGGTTTCCCCTCCAGGTCGGGAGCCTTCGAGAGGTCGGGCCCGAAGGGTTTCTCCCAGAATACCACGATGTCGTCGGTATAGGCCATGCGGGCGTAGCTCCATTTCGCCTCGGGGTCGGTGAAGTCGTTGTCACGCAGGTCGCGCGGGATGTAGATGAGTTTGCCCTCCGGGGCCTTGTAGTCCCCCGCCAGGGCTGTGCCGCAGAGCCACACGGTGGCCAGCAGAGTGAGCAGTCGTTTCATAGCGTTATTTTGTGTTTCTTTCCGTTTTGTCTTACAAAGGTAGTGCAAACCGAGCGAAATGCCAAATTTCTTCGAAACAAGTTTCTTCAGGCGAATAAGTTCGGAGTCTTTGAGCATTTCCGAGGTGCAGCCTATCTTCAAGACTGCCGTGATTCTTTCGTTGCTCTGCTTTGCGCTCAGCGCTTGCGATGCTTTCATCAAGCGAAGCGACTGAAAGAAAGCGTCCCTTCGGGCCGAGCGAGTGATTCTCTCGGAGGCGTGTGCGCCAGCCTCCGTAACCCTGTGGGCGGAGCGTCCGAACGCGTCGCGACCAGCGTCCGAGGGCTCCGGCCTCCGGCCCTGTGGGTTAGTTGGATTCAAATCCAACACAAAGGTACGAAGAAAATGCGGTGCAGAGAAAGAAAACGCACTCCGTAAAGAGAACCGTAAAGAAATCCCCCTTTTCTTTACGCTTTCGTAAAGAGAAACTCGGCGGCTTTCTGTGCAATGAGGTAGTGGCGGCGAAACTTTTCGTACCTGATGCCCTCGGGCTTCCGGTCGGGGAAGCGGCGGCAGGTGTCCCACTCAGCGGCGGCAATGTCTTGCCTGGCGGGCAGCGGGGCAAGAAAATGTTGCAATGTTGCAAGTTGCAATAAGATTTTTTCTCGTTTCGCCTTATATTATAATATGCCTATATTGCCATAATTATAATTATAGGGGCTGCGCACTCGCCGGCGAGATGCAACATTGCAACATTGCAACACTTTCGTCCCCGCCCGTAAATTTGTTGCATTGTTGCATGTTGCAATAAGATAAATTTGCATTTGCGCTTGCTTCGTTCGTCGGTTTGCACTATCTTTGTAAGACAAAACGAAAATAGGGGACGGACGATGGGTCAGGAAATGATGATGATGCTTTTTGGCGTGCTGCCAGCGTTCGCGCTGGTGGGGTACGTCTGCTGGCTGGACAGGAGACAGCCTGAGCCTCTGAGTTGGATATTCAGGGGGATGGGCTACGGCGTGGGCAGTGTGTTGCTGGCCCTGCTGCTGGACGGGCTGATGGCCTCCGTCATGCCTTGCACGGCAGCCGAGGGGACGGTGAGCCGAGGGCTGTACACGGCTTTCCTGCAGGCGGCGGTGCCGGAGGAGACGGCCAAGCTGGTGATGCTGTGGCTGCTGGTGAAGAAGAATCCTTACTTCGACGAGCGGATGGACGGTATCGTCTATGCCGTGGCCGTGGCCATGGGGTTTGCGGCTTGCGAGAATGTGGGGTATCTGTTCGACAACGTTGAGACGTGGCAGTCGGTGGCTTTCTCCCGCGCGCTGTTCTCGGTGCCTGCCCACTTTGCCTTTGCGGTGCTGATGGGTTACTACTACGGGCTGGTACACTTCGACCCTGAGCGGTATGGGCGTTACCGGCTGATGGTGTTGCTCTCGCCCGTGGTGGCGCATGGGGTGTTCGACGGGTTGCTGATGGTGTCCCCGGCACTGGGCGAGGGGTTGGCAGCAGTGGTCTACGTGGTGTTTCTCTACTTCTGCATACGCTTGCACCGCTTCTGCCGCACGAGGGTGACGGCTCAGCTGCAGCGCGACAAGAGGGACCTGGACGCACAGGCGTTTGCCAAGGCTCTGGGGCAGTTTGGGCACTACAGCAAGGACGAGAGGGCGTGAGCTGTCAGAAGAAAGGGGTTCGTTTTCGTTATCGTTTTCGTAGCGAAGCGTCTCGTTGACGTTATCGTTCTCGTTCCTCCTCGTCGTCGTCGAAGTCGTAGTTAGCCATGTAGCTGGGAATATCATCCGCAAACTCATCTAGTGCCCGACGGTCTTTCTTCGTAGGACGTCCAGTGCCACGGGCACGGTCGATAAAACCACTTATCCGGCTTATCTCCAGTAGTTCATATTGGTCCGGACGGGTGACGTTCTCCAGAACTTCGGGAATAAGTTTTGCTCCTACACGTCGCTCAATGGCTTGTAGCACCTTGAACGAGTACGTGATAGGGGGCTTTCGTACGTCGATGATGTCTCCAATCTTGATGGTGCGGGAGGGCTTCAGTTGGGTGCCACGTAGGGTAACCTGCCCTTTCTTGCAGGCAGCGGCTGCGATGGTGCGCGTCTTAAATATACGTGCGGCCCATAGCCATTTGTCTATCCGTGCCTCCTCGTTTGCCATTAGGCCTGTTCCGCAGTGATGCGACAGATGTTAATAATGGTCTGCATGGCTTTCTCCATACTCTGTATGGGCACGAACTCGTTGCGTCCATGGAAATTAAGTCCTCCAGCAAAGATGTTGGGACAAGGAAGACCCATAAACGATAGTTGGGCACCGTCGGTACCTCCGCGAATGGGCACCACAGTGCAGAAGCCACATGCTTCTTTGATAGCCTGCTTGGCGATATCCGTAATATGTGGTTTGTCCTGCAACTGTCCGAGCATATTGTAGTACTGGTCCTTCAGGGTTACGGTGACGGTATCTTTTCCGTAGAACATATTTAGCCGTTGCGCAATGTCCTGAATCATCTGTTTCCGTTGCTCGAACCGCTCACGGTCATGGTCACGGATGATATAGCTTAGTGTTGCTTCCTCCACATTCCCGCTCATGCCGCAGAGATGGAAGAACCCCTCGTATCCTTCTGTATGCTCGGGGCGTTCGTTTACCGGCAGAAGGTAGGCAAACTCATTGGCCACCAGACTGGCGTTAATCATTTTGTTCTTGGCATATCCTGGGTGAACATTGCGTCCTTTGATGGTTATCTTCGCGCTGGCGGCGTTGAAATTCTCATACTCTAGTTCGCCAACCTCGCCGCCATCCATGGTGTAGGCCCACTGGCAATCAAACTTCTTCACGTCGAACCGGTGGGCGCCGTTCCCAATCTCTTCGTCGGGATTGAAGGCGATGCGTATCTTCCCGTGTGTTATCTCGGGGTGTTCCTTCAGATAAACCATTGCGGTCACAATCTCAGCGATGCCTGCCTTGTCATCGGCACCCAGCAAGGTGTGTCCGTCGGTGACGATAAGGTCCTCGCCAATGTGCTGCTTCAGTTCGGGGAAACGCGCTACGGCGGTCTTAATGCCTTCCTTAGCGTCCAATACGATGTCGCTTCCGTCGTATTTCTCTATGATGCGAGGCTTTACATTGGCTCCGCTGCAATCGGGGCTGGTGTCCATGTGGGCAATGAACCCGATGGTGGGCACGTTTTTCTTAGCGTTGGCGGGAAGGGTGGCATACACGTAGCCGTGTTCGTCCATATCCACGTCCTGTAGTCCCACGGTTTCCAGTTCTTCTTTCAGGTAACGGGCAAGGGACAGTTGCTTTTCTGTACTAGGGCATTGTGTCTCGTTCTCCTCACTCGACTGGGTGTCGAAGGAGACGTAGTGGAGGAATCGCTCCACCAGTTTTTGGCTGTATTCTTTGTTCATAGACTACGAAGGTACGAAAGATTTTCCTTACTTCAAAATCCAAAAGGTTAAATTTTGAAGCAGCGAGTGCAGAGTGATGCTTGCATCATCTTTGCCAAGTCGCGCCAAAATTAGACCGGAGGTCAGTGCTTTGAAGCAGCGAGTACAGAGCCCTCGAAGGAGGATATAATACACTTTGAAAATTATATATTTAAGTTTTGCATGTGCTCAACCTATTTGTAGTTAAGAAGTTAAAGTAGTTATCGCTGCGCTCGCCCTTCGGGCAGTAGTTAAGCCAAATGTTTTGCGACTGCATATTCATTCTTCAAAAGTATCGGCTTCGCTCGACCTTTGGTCGCTTGCCTAAGCAAGAACTACTTAACTACTGACTACTTATCTACTTCCGAAACTTTAATTATACATTATTTATTGTTAATTATAAATTAAATTACTATCTTTGTCCCATTCAACCCAAATATTTGTGCCTATGAGCAGATAAACGCATAGATTAGACATATAGGAAGAAGCGTCCGCTTTGGTTCTTGTTTACTGAAAATCGCCAATTAAAGTAAGCACCAAGAGTAAAAGTACGGATGCTCACGCTGATGGCGTGGGCTTTTACTCGTTAATGGTGCAATGGTGTTTGGCGATACCTCAGTAAACGTAGACGAAAGTAATTGTCCACGTTTTCTTTTTGTGTCCTTTCATTATGGTATATGAGTAGAAATAGTATAAACCTAAATAATTAACAAACATGAAGAAGACAATCTATTCTCTTTTGCTGCTCTGCGTGGCAACAGCAATGAGTGCCCAGACTTTGGTGAAGGGTGACATGGACGACGATGGCCAGGTGACCGTTGCCGATGTGACAAGTGTAGTAAATGTGGCCGTGGGCAGGACACCCATGACCACCATCAATGTTGGTGGAACCATTGTAGATAACAGCTCAGTGGCTGGCAAATGGTATGCTCCCGATGGCACGCACTTCACGCTTACTTCGGGTGGAACGACTGACTACCCAGGTTGCGCTACCTATAAATATATGTCCGTTCAGAGCCGCCTACTCTTCTACAACGCATCGGGCCGCATCGTGAAGGCTTTGGCCTTGGCCGAGGTGACAAACGACTACCTGCTTGCCATTGACTACGTCACAGGCGCACTTACCTACTACACAAACCAAGCATCTTTGGTGACAGGCCTCACCATGAGCCAGAGTACGCTCACCATGAACTCAGGCACCACCCAACAACTTACCGTTACCGCTACACCAGCGAATGCCCTTGCCGATATCACTTGGACAAGCAGCAACGAGAGTGTCGCCACTGTTGACCAGAACGGTCTTGTAACTTCCGTAGCAGGTGGCTCATGTACTATCACGGCAACGGCTACGGACGGCAGCTTAGTTACAGCAACCTGCTTTTTGACCGTTATTCAGATGGTGACCAGCATCACGTTGTCTGAAACCCATGTACTCCTTGGATTAGATGAATTTATTCGCCTAACGGCAACCGTGCTTCCTGCCAATGCTGCTAACAAGAGTGTGGTGTGGAGCAGTAGCAACTCAGATATTGCCCCTGTAAGAAATGGTCGTGTGGATGCATACGATTATGGCGCTGTAACGATAACTTGTGACGCTGCCGACGGCAGTGGCGTGAAAGCGACCTGCATAGTTCTCATTAGTGACGATGCTCATGCATTTGTTGACCTTGGCCTGCCCTCCGGCACGCTATGGGCAACGATGAATGTGGGAGCCACGAGTCCCGAGGACTACGGCGACTATTTTGCTTGGGGTGAAACTACGGGTTACAACGATGGCAAGACCAATTTTGAATGGAGCACCTACCAGTACTGCAATGGCTCTGACACAACTATGACCAAGTACTGCTACGACAGCAGTTACGGATACAACGGCTTTACGGATACACTGACCGAGTTACTTCCTGAGGACGATGCCGCCACAGTCAACTGGGGCGCAGGGTGGCGTATGCCAAGCTACGACCAGCAGATTGAGCTCCGCGAGAACTGCGCATGGACATGGACACAACTGAACGGCGTGAACGGCTATGATGTGGTCGGTTCCAACGGGAACTCCATTTTCCTGCCAGCAACTGGGCATTTTACCGGCTCGTGGTACGGTGCCACGGGAGAACAAGCCTACTATTGGTCGCGCACGCTTAGTGAGAACAATCCGAGCGCTGCGCGGGTCATGTACTTCAATGATCCCTGGGTAGTTTGGTACAGACCCGGTCGCTACGAGGGTCTATCGGTTCGTGCTGTGTGTGCTCCTTAGAATTAGTACATCCTAAATTAGAATTTAAATCTAAACATTAAGGGAAAGGAAATTCCCTATCATGATTGTACCCTACTAACATGCACCCCGAAAGCCATACAAGACTTTCGGGGTGCTTTCATTTAATAGGTCATAGGCGAGTTTTGTCTATAGGCCTAACCTATCATTTGAAGATATGCCATTTCCACGCTGGTGTAACTTCTATCTTCTAAAGCAGGTTAAGTTAACTTATTGCCCGAGGTTAACTTAACCTGCGGCCGTAGGTTAACTTAACCTGTAGCCATTGATTCGTATAATAGTTTGGTTAGATTAACTATCAATGTGGTTGGACATGATTATTTAAACGGCATGTTGACATCAACCTAAAGGAGAGTTTCAAGTGTATACCTTGAAAGGTAGAGAAAGAACTCCAAATCACCAAATTTATATGAAATTTAGTGAATGAAATCACCAAATTTGGTAATAATTTAGTGAACTAGTATTTTAGCGATTGGGCTGGAGGGTGTGTCGTGGATAGTGTTTTACCTTAAAATATTGCTCTCGCTGCTCCGTCCGTTGGCTCTGCCCTCGCTGCTCCGTCCGTTGGCTTTGCCTTCGTCCCTCACGACTCGGCATAGCTCAAACAAGTTTAGCTCTGCCCTCGCTGCTCCGTCCATTGTAGTGGTTCATGGCGAACTGCATGCCGCTGAGAGCAAATGCCTTTATTGCCTCACAGGCGGTAGGTACTTTCTCGTCCACGGCTTTCTCGTCTTCGGCGTCGAATCGTCCCAATACGAAATCTACTTGTGCTCCTCGAGGAAACTCGTTGCCGATACCGAAACGCAGGCGGTTGTATGCCTCGCTACCTAGAATCTGGGCGATGTGTTTCAGCCCGTTGTGGCCAGCCGCAGAGCCGCCGGGCTTCATGCGCAGGGTGCCGACGGGAAGGCTGAGGTCGTCCGCGACCACGAGCAGGTTCTGCGGCAGAATCTTCTCCTGCTGCATCCAATAGCGTACGGCATTGCCCGAGAGGTTCATGTAGGTGGAAGGTTTCAGCAAGACAAGCTCCGCGTTCTTCACCCGGGTCTTTGCCACGAAGCCGTACCGTTTGTCCTCGAACCTTGCGCCGGCCGACTTGGCCAATGCGTCTACCACACGGAACCCGATGTTGTGCCGGGTGCCTTCGTACTCGTCTCCGATGTTGCCAAGACCTACTATCAGGAACTTCATGTCGTTGGGCTCTTCTCTTTTACGCTTGAAAAATGAGAGGATGTTCATAGATGGGAAAGGACAAGGCAACAAATCGCCTGAGCGACTTGCTGCCTTGTCATGGTGTCATGTGTGATGAGATTACTCTGCCTTAGCAGCAGCGCTGATGGCACTACGCGTCATCTTAACCTGGCAAACAACGACGCTGGGACTGGTAATCAGCTCCAGACCCTCGAAACTGAGCTCGCCAGCCTTGATGGTCTTGCCAAGACCTAACTTGGTAACGTCGATGTCCAGGTGCTCAGGAATCTGGGTGTACAGGGCACGAACCTTCAGCTTGCGGACGTTGGCAGCCAGCTTACCACCGGCTCTCACGCCTTCGGCCAGACCATTCAGCTTGATGGGAACCTCCATGATGATGGGCTTCGTCTCGCTAATCTCATAGAAGTCGATGTGCAACAGCTTGTCTGTCACGGGGTGGAACTGCAGTTCCTTCATGATGGCCTTGTGCTCCTCGCCGTCGATGTTCAGGTTCACGCTGTAGATGTGGGGCGTGTAGACTAAGTTGCGCAGGTCGCTCTCCTCGACAGCAAAGCTCTTTGCTACGGGCAGACCTTTCTCGTCTTTTGCCTCACCATACAGGTTACAAGGTACGGAACCGCTCTTGCGGATCAGCTTGGCACCTTTCTTGCCATTGGCAACGCGTGCGGTGCCTTTAATGTCAATACTCTTCATTTCTTTTTTTGTTTTGTGTTACTCTAAATTAAGTTCATTTGCTTAATTCGCCATCACACGGATGTGCTCCGAAAGCGGGCGCAAAGTTACGATAATTATTTGAGAATATCAAAAATCCATGTCTATTTTTATCTCCGAGCCTTCATTTTCTGGTCTTCCCTCGGCTTTTCCCTGGCGCTCCTCGATGAAGGAGACAGCCTCGTCGATACCGCTCTTGAACTTCTCGAAGTCCTCCTTATATAGGAAAATCTTATGTTTCTCGAAGTTTATCTGGCTCTCGTCGCCTTCCCCGGAAACAATCTTTTTGCTTTCCGTGATGGAAAGGTATAGCTCCTCGTTTTTACTGCGCTTCACATCGATGTAATAGATGCGTTTGCCGGCTTTGATGGCGCGAGAAAAAATAATCTCCTTGGCCAGTTTCTCGTTGTGTCTCGTAGTCTCTTCCATAGTGATTCTTAATCTAATCCGACTTCAAAATTGCAGTTATTTTGCGAGACTACCAAAAAAATAGGCAACAAAATGTGTTTCTTTGGCATAAAATGACTAAATTTGTACCTCAATTTAGCAGACAGACCAACAAGTATGATAAACCGCGAGATAATCCGACTGAAGATAGTCCAAATCATATATGCCTATTATGAGAACGAGGGGAAAACCATCGATACGGCAGAGAAGGAACTTTTCTTCAGCCTGTCGAAAGCCTACGACATGTATAGGCAGCTTCTTCTCCTGATGCCGGCTCTCAATACGATAGCTACACGCAGCGTGGAGACCCAGCAGGCAAGGTCGAACCGACTGAACGACTACGCCATCATTTCTACCAAATTCATTAAAAACAGGTTCATAGCCCAACTGGAGTCAAACGAGGAACTTCGTGATTTCCGTGACAACCAAATGTTCTCGTGGCTCGACAACGAAGACTTCCTGCGCAAGATGTACGGAAAGATACAAGAGCAGGATTTCTACATTGACTACATGGCGAGCAAGGAGAGTTCCTACGAAGAAGACCGCGAGCTGTGGCGAAAAATCTACCGCCACCTCTTGTGTAACAACGAGGAACTGGACGAGATACTGGAGGAAATGAGCCTTTACTGGAACGACGACAAGTCCATCGTTGACACATTTGTGCTGAAGACGATTAAGCGTTTTGACGAGACAAAGGGGAGTAAGCAGGAACTGCTGCCCGAGTTCAACTCAGAGGAGGACAAGAAGTTTGCCAGCACACTTTTCCGCAACGCCTTGGAGAATGAAGCCTACTATCGTGACCTCATTTCGGGGCAGACTCAGCATTGGGACCTCCAGCGTTTTGCTCGCATGGATTTGATTGTGCTTCAGATAGCTTTGGCAGAGCTCGTTTGCTTCCCGACCATCCCCATCAGCGTGACGATGAACGAATACGTCGAGATTGCCAAGCAATACAGTACGCCACGCAGTGGCTCGTATGTCAATGGCATCCTGGATGCGCTCTGTAAGCGTCTGGTGGAGGAACATGTGGTGGTGAAGGAAGGGTAAGTGAAGCCTAAATCATAATACAAGAAAATAAAGGATATGACAACAATGATGATTCTATTGCAGGCCCAACCCGCAGGTGGTGGGATGTCGTTTATCTTCATGATGGTGATTATTTTTGCCATCATGTGGTTCTTTATGATTCGTCCACAGCAAAAGAAACAGAAGGAAATCCAGAATTTCCGAAATGCGATAGTCGTGGGCACTCCTGTGGTTACCGCAGGCGGCATCTTCGGTACTGTGAAGCAAATAGTTGACGAGGACAATACCCTCATTGTCGAGATTGCTCACGACGTGAAGATAAAGGTGGATAGGAACTCGGTCTATGCCACAGTTCCCAATAACGACGTAAAGTAGCGCGGTTAGCAATCCTCCGTATTCCTGCTACTGACCGATAGCTCATCAGCAATGGACAGATATCGGATACAGACCACACTGAAGAAGACCTGGAAAAACCTTGCCAGCCCCAAAAGCAAGGAATTGCTGGTTTTCCTCTTCTTCTTGGCCTTGTCGGCGGTGTTCTGGATTCTTCAGACGTTGGACGAGACCCTGGAGAAAGAGGTGTCTATTCCGATAGAGCTGACGGATGTGCCACAGGATGTTGTCATCATCACCCCCTTGCCGGAAAAGGTAAAGGTGAGGGTTCGTGACAAGGGGACTTCCCTCATTCATTATTTGCGCTACGACATCAGCCCTATTCGTATCTCTTTTCCGGTCTACGAGAACAGCATGTCGAATGGACGGGTGCGGTTACCCAACGCCGATGTCCAGAAGATGGTTCAGGAGCGGTTGCTCAGCACCAGTAAGATACAGACGCTATCTCCCGACACCCTGGAGTTCTATTTCAATCATGGAATGCACAGGTCGGTTCCAGTAAAGGTGGTTGGCAACATTGATGTTTCGCCCGAATACTACTTGCAGGATGTAACGACCTCTCCGGCCGAGGTTGTTGTCTATGCCTCTGCGGGCATTTTGGATACGCTTTCCTGTGTCCAGACGATGCTTGTAAGCATGGAAGGACTGACCGGTAACACCAGCAAAGAGGTCGGCCTGCGGACAATCAAGGGCGTGAAGTACGATTTAGAGAAGGTAAAAGTCAATGCTTTGGTGGACGTGTATGTTGAAAACACGCTGGAGATACCTGTCCTTGCCTCCAATTTCCCGGCAGAGAAGTCGTTAAGGACGTTTCCCGCTAACGTGCAGGTTACGTACACGATAGGCTATTCGCAGAACAAGAAGATAAATCCTGAAGATTTCCTCATCTTGCTGACATACGAACAGATACTGGGTTATCAAAAGGAAGGAAGAAGCAAGATTCCCCTGAGTTTGAGAAGCAAGCCAGAGGAGGTGACCAATGTGCGCATAGAACCTCAGGAGGTGGACTATCTTGTGGAAACAACAGGGGAGACGGAATGAGACGGATAGGCATTACGGGAGGCATAGGAAGTGGGAAAAGCTTTGTGAGTTCAATTTTGAGAAACGAACTTGGAGTTCCTGTGTATGATTGTGATGCGGAGTCAAAGCGTCTGACAGCGGAGAACGAAACCATTCGTGTCCAGTTGGCTGCTTTGGTAGGTGAGGATGTGTTTGATGGTCGAGGCGGATTGAACCGAGAGAGGTTGGCATCCTATCTCTTTGCCTCGGAAGAGCATGCAAAAGCAGTGGAGTCCATCGTCCATCCACAGGTGCGGGAAGACTTCCGTCAGTGGTGCACCGCACAGCGGACCAGTATTGTGGCAATGGAAAGTGCTATACTCTATGAGAGTGGATTTGACGCGGAGGTGGATGAGGTCCTGTTTGTGGCTGCTCCCATAGAAACGCGTATAGCTCGAGCGATGGAGCGTGACGGATGTCCAAGAAAAGCAATCCATGCACGAATGGCTCGTCAGGATACCGAACTGGCCCGAGAGAAAGCCTCGTGGATTATCAAGAACGGAAAGGACGCAACGAAAGAGACAATACTAAAACAACTAAAAAGAATAAAACTATGTTGAAGACGATTTTAGCTATTTCAGGTAAGCCAGGTTTGTACAAGTTAGTATCCCGTGGCAACCGCAGTCTGATTGTGGAAAGTATGGATGAAGCTCACAAGCGCACTCCTGCTTTTGGAACGGACAAGATTATCTCCTTGGCCGATATAGCCATGTATACCGATACGGAAGAGGTTCCCTTGCGCCAGGTGTTCAAAAACATCTATGAACAAGAGGGAGGAAAGAAGACTTCGTTGGACTACAAGAAAGCAAGCAAAGAGGAACTGATGGAGTTCATGTCCAAGGCCCTTCCTGATTTCGACCGCGACCGTGTCTATCCTGGCGACATGAAGAAATTGGCTCAGTGGTACAACATTCTCATCGAGAACGGCATCACGGACTTCGACGAGGAACTGCAGGAGACACAGGGAGACAACGTAGAAGACCGAAAGTAATGCGTCTGAAAGGCATTGTCTCCGCCGTTGTGCTCTCTTTTGCTGCGCTGACAAATGTGGCACAAACACAGCAGTTGTTCACCAGTGTCAAAGCTGAGCCTCCTTACCGTATTCCCGCAATCACCTCTGCCAAGAACGGAGACCTGGTGGTGGTGTGTGACTATCGCCCATGCGGTAGCGATATCGGTTATGGAGAGGTGGACCTGATGAGCAGACGCAGTAGCAACTACGGGTGGACGTGGAGTTCACCAGTTGTTGTTGCCGACGGAACTGGAGTTCCAGGAGCCGTTGACTGTGGCTTTGGAGACCCTGCACTTGTCGCTGACCGTACGACGGGTCGCATGCTGCTCATTAGCGTCTGCGGTAACACGCCCTATTGGTCCGCAAAGCGCAACAATCCCAACCGTGTGGCCAGATTCCGCAGTGAGGACGGTGGGAGAACGTGGTCGTCGTATGAAGAAATAACGGAGGAAATCTACCGTCTGTTCGACAAGAGTGCGCTCGGGCCTGTCGAGAGTCTGTTCTTCGGTAGTGGTCGTATCATGCAAAGTAGGCTTGTCAAAGTGGGCAAGTACTATCGACTCTATGCTGCGCTATGTGCCAAGCCCAATGGTAACCGAGTGATATACAGCGACGACTTTGGTGAAACCTGGCACGTCTTGGGCTCCATCGACGTGAGCCCGGCACCAGGAGGCGACGAGCCCAAGTGTGAGGAATTGCCAGACGGGAGTGTGGTACTGAGTAGTCGCAAACACTATGGTCGTTATTTTAACATCTTCACCTATAGTGATACTCGCTCTGCCACTGGAAGTTGGGATACACCTGTCGAGAGTAATTGCGTGACAGGAGGTATCGCTGTAGGCAGTAATGCCTGCAACGGTGAGATATTGCTGATCGATGCCCGCAATACAGAGACGAGGAAGAAATGCAAACTTATGTTGCAGAGTCTGCCTACGGGTAATGAACGACGTGACGTAACTATATATTATAAGGTAATAGACCCTAAAAAGCACTACACGTCCGAGACTTTTGCCCAAAACTGGGAGGTTGGGCTTCAGGTGAGCAAGCAATACAGTGCCTACAGCACGATGATTCTTCAGAAAAACGGCCGTGTAGGCTTCTTCTATGAGGAGGGTCCTACGGAATACAACATGGTGTATAAATCCCTTTCGATAAAGGAGATAACAAGAGGGTGTGTCAAAATAGGCACATCCTCGTTTTCTGTTTTTTCATGTTGGCAC
>ERZ842401.1443-NODE-1443-length-33993-cov-5.437062_pt1 | contig 33993 bp, 29 predicted proteins | sample MGYA00521270_ERZ842401 | MGnify/ENA primary metagenome ERZ842401 (study PRJEB31892, sample SAMEA3878208) | bioreactor metagenome | biome: Moose rumen | place: Sweden | collected 2011-10 | study: EMG produced TPA metagenomics assembly of the PRJEB12797 data set...
TGAGATGAGATGAGATGAGATGAGATGATTTAAGCATACTCATTTTATTTTGTCAAGCTCCTTTTTAATTATTTTTATCTTTATTTTTATTTATTCCCAAAATATTTTTTATTTTATTCGGGAAATTTTTTATTCTGAGTCTCCACCTGCCCCAAAAATCAGGAGCTTTAGGCTCTTTTTCTCGTACACCGGCAAAATTAGCCGCGTAAATATCATGTATTATTCCAAACGGAACACGCTTGGCCGATCTTATATCCTGCGTAAAAATATTTTCTATAAAATTATAATAATCATTTATTAATTTAAGTGTTAAATTTTGTTGCTCCGGTGTCTGCCACGGCTGGCTTATCATATGTAAAAATAATTCATCATCGTTGTCAACTTCACGAACTTTTTCTAACATTTCATCTAAATTTTTGCAATCATTACAATTTATGAAGGCTTCAGGGTTATATAAATCCGTAACAGCAGGATCGCCCCAATAAATTGGAACTGTATGCGCCTGCATGGCCGTTAAAATTTTTTCGGTTGTGTAATATTTATATCTCGTATTTTCAAACGCAAAACTAAATTTATAATTTGACTTCATGTTTATGCTTTTTTCCATCCATGCATCCGTAAAACCGTGAGTCCTGGTGCTCATATTATTTAAATGCTTGCCAAGCGAATCAACGCGCTTATATCTTGATAATTCGTGAAAAAATTCATCTCTCGGCGAACCCCAGTGCGAATGAATAAAACAACAAAATTTTAAATTATTCAAATTTTCTCTAACAGCTTTTATATTCACGTTATTTTCAAGCAGCTTCTTATTTTCAAAATCGTACGGCAGAAAATTAACGCACGGTCCAAGCCTGTCACCAAATTTTAAATCTCTATTGAAACTTACAGCGTAATCAAATAAATTAAAATCCGGTTCAAGAGGTTCGTATGTGTAAAAAATAAAAATTTTATTTCTGACTTTATCTTGTTGAATATAATCTAACATCCTGTTATATAATTTCTCGGTTCTGTTCATTTTGTCCGTAGCAATCACATAATCAGGATTATCATCAGAACGTATAAATTTATTATAAAGCTCAGGTTTTGCCTTAAGCATCATCCTTGAGATCATGTGATCTATATCTTCTGGCGTGTTATACTTAAATCCTATATGCAAATATGATACTCGATACTCCGATGCATAATTATTTTGACTCAATTTTATTCTCCTAAATCATATTTCACGTATTACAAGCGATTATATCACCATTTAAAATTTAAAATTTTTCGACTGCTTCATACGTCAATCATTAAATATCCTACTTCGGCTTTATAACGTAACAATTAAAATTATTTTCCTGATTAAAAATATTTTTTTATATTTCTCGAACAGTATCCCGGCAATATGCGAAATAATTATTATGAACAAAATTAAAAAATATATTTCACGTTCCAGCTCATGTAAAAAAATAAACTCGAAATTAATAACGTTGCACCATATTTTTTTAATTTAGTCAACTCCCAAATTTTTAAAATTTCTAATATTTTGCGCAGAATTTTAACATAAAAAAATCCCCTCCGGTTTATGAAGGGGATCAAATTAAATTTAAATTTTTAAATTAATTGCGCTCTTTTCCAAATAATCTTAACAAATATAAAAATATATTAATGAAATCCAAATATAAATTTAATGCTCCAATTACCGCAATACGCCCAGTTACTTCGGGATCGCTCATGTCCATTTCTGAAGCAATGTTCTTTATTTTATACGTGTCGTAAACTGTTAAGCCCAAAAAAATTATTATTCCGAACACGCTTATATATAATTCCATTCTCGACGAGCCTAAAAATAAATTAATCACTATCGCAATTAATAAACCAATTAAACCCATACGCAAAAAACTTCCTAAGCCGGTTAAATCCCTCTTCGTGTATAATCCGTAAATACTCATTGCTCCAAACATTCCAGCCGTTGATAAAAATGCTTTATAAACACTCTCCTGCGTGTAGACCAATAAAACAGATGAACATAACACGCCATTTAATACGCTGTATACTCCAAATAAAATTAAAGCCGTTGAAGCAGACATTTTATTTAATCCAGCCGATAACCATATTACAAGACCAACTTCCAAAATTGCAATTAAAAATAATGGTGTCGATGAACTAAATAAATATTTTATTACGTCCGTGCTCGACGCTACATAATACGCTACTACCGTCGTTAAAATTAATCCTAGCGCCATATATTGATAAACTTTGCGGAATAACGTATTAATATTTTCCTGCGAATCAGTCCCATAATACGGCATTGCATTTTGATAACCCGACATTTTAAAAAATTCCCTCCCGTAAATTTGTTATAGAATATTATTTTTTTTGAGTATATTAACATAATTTTAAAAGGAGAAATATTATTTTGAAAAAATCTGATGAACAAGTTGTATTAACTCGAAGCGGTTACGAACGCTTAAGGGAAGAATTATCACAGTTACGCACGTCAGGCCGTCAAGAAGTAGCAAAAGAATTGGAATTTGCTAGAGGCTTGGGAGATTTAAGCGAAAACGCAGAATATCAAGCTGCTAAAGATAAACAAAGCCAAATCGAAGGCAGAATTATGGAGCTTGAAAATTTATTGAGCAAAGTAAACGTAATCGATGAAGAAAATCTCGACACAAACCGCGTCGCAATCGGTTTAACTGTAACGCTTGAAGATTTATCCAACGGAAAAATTTACACGTACAGCCTCGTAGGCTCTGAAGAATTATCCAGCGCATCTAACGAAGAAGGCCCGCAGAAAATTTCTCAAAAAAGCCCGGTCGGTCAAGCCATTTTAGGACATATAGCAGGCGAAGAAGTAAGCGTAAAAATCCCGCGAGGAATGAGAAAATTAAAAATTGTTTCGATCGGACGTTAAATTAAAATTTAAATTAAAATTAAATCATGAATTATAAAAATATTTTGGGAAATTTGATCCCAGAACTTTCAAGTAATAAATATAATTGGCTCGTGACTGGTGCAGCTGGTTTTATTGGTTCGCATTTAACTGAAGCGTTATTACAATTTGGGCAGAACGTTACGGGGCTTGATGATTTGAGCACAGGTTATTATAAAAATATCGCCCAGTTTGAAAGCAATCCGAATTTTAATTTTATACACGGCTCAATTTGCGACACTGAAATTTGTGAAAAAGCTGCGAACGGAATAAATTTTATTTTGAATCATGCCGCACTCGCTTCAGTTCCGGGATCGCTCGAAAATCCAACGGAATATTTAAACGTAAATTCTCAAGGCTTTATAAATATTTTGGAGTCTGCCAGAAAAAATAAAGTTCAGCGCGTTATATTTGCTTCGTCAAGTGCGGTTTACGGGGACGGTGAAATTTTGCCGAAAATCGAAAGTGATACGGATTCAAAAAAATTTTTGTCGCCCTACGCTTTAACGAAATATATTAACGAGATTTGCGCGCAGTTATGGACGAATATTTATAAAGTTGAATGCGTTGGCCTGAGATATTTTAACGTTTTCGGAGTCCGTCAAGACCCTAACGGAGCATACGCCGCAGTTATTCCAAAATGGATAAACGCCGTTTTAAATAATAAAATTCCAGTCGTTTACGGTGATGGAAATAATACGCGTGATTTTTGTGCCGTTCAAAATGTCGTGCTTGCAAATTTTTTAAGCGCGTTCAGTAAAAATGCTCCGGGAAAAATTTTTAATATAGGCTGCGGACATGAAATAAGTTTAAACGAACTGTTAAATTTAATTTATAAAATATTTGCGCCGGAACGCGAAATCAAAGCCGAATATTTGCCAGCCCGTAAAGGAGATATTATGCGCTCGTATGCTGATATAAATTCCGCAATGAGTGAAATAAATTTTAAACCGGTTATTTTGGCTGAAGAAGGATTAAAAATTTTAAGCGAGAATTTGAAAGAAGGAAATTAATTTAAAATAATGATAATAAGACCGAGAAGACTGCGTAAAACTGAATCAATCAGAAATTTAATCTGTGAAACAAAATTAACGCCTTCAATGCTGGTTTATCCGATTTTTGTGCGCGAAGGTAAAAATATTATTGAAGATATTCCAGCAATGCCGGGACAGAAAAGATATTCACCGGATAATTTAAATTTAATTCTCGACCGCGTTAATAAAAATAAAATCGGCGGAGTTTTGTTATTTGGAATTCCAGACGAAAACAAAAAAGATGAAATAGGCTCTGCTTCATGGGACGAAAATGGCCCGGTTCAACAAGCTATAAAATTTATAAAACGCGAATACCCCGAAATTATAATTTTTGCTGACGTATGTTTATGTGAATACACTAATCACGGACATTGCGGCGTAATAAATAAATTTAATCACGAAATCGAAAACGATCCGACACTTGAATTTTTGACGCGTTCTGCGGTTTCTTATGCTCAAGCAGGGGCTGATGTAGTTGCGCCTTCCGACATGATGGACGGACATACTAAAGCAATACGCGAAGGACTCGATAAAAATAATTTTTACAACACTTTAATTTGTTCATACGCTGTTAAATATGCTTCAGGATTTTACGGGCCGTTTAGAGAAGCTGCGGGTTCAGCTCCTTCATTTGGAGACAGAAAAACGTATCAGATGGACATCAGAAATTCACGTGAAGCATTACGCGAGGCATTTTTAGATGTTGAAGAGGGTGCGGACATAATAATTATTAAGCCTGGAATTTCGTACCTTGATATTTTGAAGACGGTGCGCGAAAAAATTTTAATTCCCATCGCTTCGTATCAAGTCAGCGGAGAATATTCAATGATAAAAGCTGCAGGCTTAAAAGGCTGGATCGATGAAAAAAAAATAATTTCTGAAACTGCTATTTCAATAGCGCGGGCTGGAGCGGATATTATTATTACTTATTTCGCCAACGAACTCGCCGAATTAATTCACGAAGGCGGATTATAAAAAATAAAAAATCCCGGAGCGTAAATTAAAAACTCCGGGAATTAAATTTTAAATTAAATTATTTTATTTTATTTCCTTCTCACATGTATAAACGTATTAAAATAATAATACGGCTCGGATAATATTACACCTTCCGGGATGTCCGGCTGAAATTCCAGCTCCGTAAATTTTTCATACCAGAATACAACATCAACGCGTTTTGATAATAAAGCTACCGCACGCGAACCAGAATCAACATTTACAAGCTTAATATTAACTTTCAAACGTTTACCGAGTTCGGCTAAAATTGCCGTGCTGAATCCTGACGGCCTGCCATCTTCGGCTATATAATCCATTGGGGGCAAATCACCAGTTACAGCGACTTTTATAGTTGGCTGACCGGGAAAATTTTCAAATTCAACGGGCTTTGAAATATTATTGTGATTGATCGGGTTTAAATATTCGTTCTCAAGCCTGTAAATCGTGAAATCATTGCGCATTGTTATTAAAGTTTTGTCCCATTCTTCGGCGAGCTTTTCATTTTTTTCGCGAAATCCTAAACTCATCCCGACTGATGCGCCTTTTGACATGCACGAAGCGTAATAATCAGGATTATTTTTTATGACGTATTCCGCAACAAATTCCGGCAAAATAATTTCATCAACTTCCCCCGAATTTAAAGCTAAAATCATCATTACGAGCGAATCGTAAAAATTTACGTCCGTAACTTCGTGATCGCTTCCCAAAATTACCCAGCCTTTGCCTGCCCAAAAATTCATTATTTCCTTGTAATATTCTTCTTCAGTTGTCTGCAGCTTTTTTATAAATCCAACTTTTAAGCCGGCTGCGTAAACCGGAGACGAAACTAAAATTAAAACCAGCGCGAATAAAAATAAAAATATTTTGCGTTTCATAATTTAATAATTTTCTCCTTCAGAATTTATATTATTATTATTATCATCGTAATTGCCCAAATATTTTACACATAACATTGTAATATCATCAAATTGAGGAGCTTCGCCGGTGAAATCATCGACAGACTTTTTCATAAATTTTAAAATTTCCCGGACTGAATTTATTTCAATGGTTTTATTTAAGTCATTTAACATTCTGTCAGTTCCGTACAGCTCGTTATTAATATTCGTAGCTTCGGCGACTCCGTCAGTATATAAATAAATTATTTCACCAGGATTTAATTTAATTTCACTCTCACGGAATTTTATACCCTCAATCGTAGCAACTGCCGGGCTGTGTTTAGATTTTATCAGCTCATAACCTCCATTTAATTTTTTTACTGCTGGACATTCGTGACCGGCGTTTGAACAAATAATCTGACCAGATGAAATTTCTAAAATTCCCAGCCAAACCGTTACAAATAATTCCGCTTCATTGCCCTCGCATAATCTCATGTTTACATCTCTTAAAATTTGTGACGGGCTTCCACCGTATTGAGCGCGGTTTTTAATTAAAGTTTTTGCGATGACCATAAACAACGCGGCCGGGACTCCTTTTCCCGAAACGTCAGCTATAACAAGAGCCAAATGATCATCATCAATTAAGAAAAAGTCGTAAAAATCTCCGCCGACTTCTTTAGCCGGGTTCATGCTCGCATAAATTTCAAATTCTTTTCTGTCGGGATACGGCGGGAAAATTCTCGGAAGCATATCGGCCTGTATTTGTGTAGCGACATTTAACTCGGCTTTAATTTGTTCTTTTTCGCGTGTAATATTCGTGATGTCATTAATGTATTTTAAAATATCGCTTTCCATCAAATCTATTGTATTAGCGAGCTGGCCTAATTCATTTTTAACGCGGATTTTTTTGTTCAATAAAATTTCAGGCTGAGTATTTTCATGGGCAAATCTGGTCGCTTCGTCAGCAATATTTTTAATTGGGTTAATTAAATTTCTGCTCAAATAAATTCCGTAAAGCAGCAAAACAACCAAAATCATTAAAGCTGATGCAACAATTACACGATTTAAATAACCTCTGCGGATTCCCGTTAAAAATTCCATGCGCTTCTCAACGCCCATAATTCCCAGCACTTTCCCATCTGAATCCCTGAATGGCATGTACACCGTCATATTGCTCCCCGAATAATTTCCCTCTTCAGGGCGATATATAGCGAAGGCTTCATATTCTGAACCTTCTTCATAAATTCTCTTAACAGGATAAAAAAACCTCATGTCGGGCTGAAAAAATTTTTTACCCGGCACAAATTCCTCATAACTGTCCGATGAGTTCATCGCGCTTAAAAAAAATGTTAAATCCCTGTAATCATTCGTCTCACATCTAAACAAATATATAAACGTCGCGTTCTGAGTATCTGCAAGTCTGGACCATTCTTTGTGTATAAACGTTAATTTAACTTGATTTTTATATAATTTATAATCGTCCGATCTTAAAATACTAGTGTCTACAAATTCGGAAGCAGTCCGCGCGGTGTTATAACCTTCATCTGCGTAAAGACGTTCAACAGCGTAAGTGAAACCATTGTAACCTATGAAGCCGGAAATTATTCCCAATAAAATTATTACGCCTATTACTCCAGCTAAAATTTGAAACGATAAACTTTTTTGAAATTTACTGAACATGATTTATAAAATAATTTTCAATTCTGGTTTTAACATTGTGTTGCAAATTTCTATAAAAAAACATGTAATCATAAATATGAAATGCTCCATCAGGCAAAAAATTTATTATTGTCGGGTAATCTGATTTATTTACGCCCGGAATTTTTATAACGCCTCGATTTAAATCAATATAAGCACCGCAAAAATTATTTATTTCACTTTTTATATTTCCAGAATAATCCGTGAAGCAGGCTCCCAAATTTAAATTTTTATCTGCGAGTTTATCATTAATTTCCCAGCTTAACGGGTTAATTGTTTTTGCTTTGAGTTCGGCCGGGTAAATTATTGTGCTCTCAACTTCGGGGGCTTCGCATTCAAAATTTATAATTACGCCGGTATCATTTTCGGACTGAGCAAACTCAAAATTTTTATTATCATCATTTAAAACACATGGCCAGCCAATTGCATAAACAGCGATTAAATTATTTTTGAAATCCCTATAATTTTTATAATCATTCAAAATTCTTGTGCACATGTCTGCACCCTGCGAAAATCCTGCGAGTATAAAAGGCCGGTTATTATTTTCATGTTCCAAATAATATTTAAATGCCCTTGAAATATCTTCATATGCAATTTTTAAATATTTTTCGCGTTCTGATGCGTCCATGTGATAACCCTTTAAAGTAATCTGACGATAAAACGGAGCGTACATCCTCGTAAAATCTTCATAAATTCCGCGTTCCATGTTGAGCGAACCAATAAATTTATTTTTAGTTTTAGCATCATCAAGCGACATATTAAACTCATCTTTTATGTCAACAGTCGGAGCAATTAAAAATAAATCTGCGCTCTTGTTATTTCCAATTGCGAAATATGCCCAGTTTTCGGGATTCTCGTAAATATTTTTATTTTGATTGCTATTATTATGCCATGAAATAAACCCCGTTAAAATTATTGCAATTGCGATCAGCCATAAATATTTTTTTTTGTTCATGCCGTTAATAATGCCTCCTCTATTGCCTTCGATAATTGATCAGCGCATGATGTATTACGTTTTCCGCAAATATTTCCCCTTAAAATTTTCGCAACGTTTTCAGCGTCAGCACCTTCAATTAATTTTGAAATGGCTTTTAAATTTCCGGGACAGCCTCCAACAAATTTAACGTTATGTAATTTGCCATCAGTTATGTCAAATTCTATTTTACTCGCGCAAACTCCTTCAGGTTTATATTCAAACATTTTTTTTATTCCTCCCCGCAATTATAAAAATTATCCAAAAGCTCGAACATATATTTTAAATTATCAGCTTGACACAATTTATTTCTTAATTCTGCAGCTCCGTTCACCCCGTAAAATAATCCGCGCGAAAAATGTTTTATTGTAATAGCCGCATAATGTTCGCCGTATAATTCTAAAGCACGGCCGGCCAATAATTTTATATCCCGAATTTTATTTTTTAAATCAACGTGAATATTATTGACCTCCTGAAATATCCAGGGATTCGAAACAGCACCGCGCGCAATCATAACAGGATCACAACCATAAAATAAATATTCGTTTATGTCATCCAAATTCCTAACGTCGCCACTCGCTGAAATATATCCGGGAAAATTTTTTGATGCTATTTTCAGAATTTCACGATCCGCAACACCTTCATAACGTTGAGCCTGAGTCCGGCCATGTATGCAAATATTATCAGCTCCGGCATTTATTAATTTTTCGACAAAATTTAAAGTGTCAGAATAATTTTCAAGCTTACGAATTTTTACCCAAACAGGATATTTTAAAATTTTCAAATTCTTTACCATTCTGCACGCGCGTTCTGATTCTCTTAACAATGCTGCGCCCGCTCCTGTTTTCGTAACTTTAGGCATCGGACAAGCCATATTAATACCCAACGCATAATAATTTTTCTCGTGACTTAATGCGACCTCCGCACCTCGCAATAAAATATTTTCATCGTGTGAAAAAAATTGAATTATTAAATCATTCTCGCGTTCTGACTTTTTTATCATCCGTAAAGTTTTCAAATTATCACGAACCAGCCCGGAACAACTTATCATTTCTGTATGCGTTAATTCTGCTCCGAGCCGTGAAAAAAATTCCCTCACCGGCATATCTGTAACTCCGGCTAATGGTGCTAGACAAATCAATTTTTATTATTCCTGTCGTAAATTAATTTTAATCCTTCGAGCGTTAACCATGTCTCAACGTGCTGAATACTTTTTGAAACTTTCGCTATTAATTTCGCATGGCCACCAGTCGCTATAACTGCAGCTTTTATTTTTAATTCGTCCTGAATCAAATTTACTATATGATCCGTTAAACCTGCATTCCCGAAAATTATACCCGCTTGTATCGCTTCATCTGTGTTCTGTCCTATTACACTTTTTGGGATCGATAAAGCTACTTCGGGCAGTTTCGCAGCTTTTGAAAATAATGCGGAAATTCCAGAATTTAAACCGGGCGCAATCGCTCCACCTAAATAAGCCCCGTCAGAATTTACTACATCGAAAGTTATAGCCGTTCCATAATCTGCAATGATAAGAGGCGCACCATATTTCGCAATTCCTGCAACTGAATTAACGATCCGATCTGCTCCTAAACCTTGAGGATTTTTATATAAAATTTTCATGCCAGTATCAGTTAAATAATTTACTTGAAGCGCATCAACTTTGAAAAATTTTTTTACGGCTTGTTTGAACGAAAAATCTAACGAAGGCACTACACTTGCGAAAGCTGCTCCAGAAATTTGATCGGGCTTTAAATTTTCGGTGTGCAATAAATTTATTAAATAAATTCCTAATTCATCGGGCGTGTGCAAAATTGAGGATAAACGCCACTGAGCTTTTAAAATTTCTCCATCGTAAATTCCAACGACCATATTTGTATTACCGATGTCAGTAACTAGTAACATGTTTAAATTTTCACCTTCAAAATTATAAAACATAAAATAAACCTCCGAAATAAATTAAAATTAAATAATTTAATCTAACCATCTCGGAGGAAAAATTTTAAATTAAATTAAAAATTAATTGCTCATCGCCTTAAAATGAAATACTACTATGCCCAACGGAGGCAAAGTCAACTGCAATGAACACGGCAAATTATGACACTCGATCATTTCAGATTCCATTCCGCCGGCGTTCCCCATTCCGCTCCCGCCGTAAATTTTTGAGTCGCTGTTTAAAATTTCCTTCCAGAATCCCATTCTAGGAACTCCAACGCGGTAACCAGTTCTCGGCACGGGCGTGAAATTCGCTGCACATAAAATATATTCATCGTTGCTCTTACCTTTGCGCCACCAAACAATAACGCTCTGCTGCCAGTCCGAACAGTCAACCCACCTAAAACCTTCGGGATTAAAATCTAATTCATGTAACGGAGCATATTCTTTAAGGGCTTTATTTAAGTCGCGCACCCAATTTTGAATACCGCGAAAATCATCTTTTTGTAATAAATTCCATTCGATCGCGGAATCGTGACTCCATTCAAGCCCCTGCCCAAATTCCGAACCCATGAATAATAATTTTTTACCGGGATGGCACCACATATACCCGTATAATAATCTCAAGTTAGCGCGCTTCTGCCACCAGTCGCCGGACATTTTGTTTATAATTGAGCCTTTTCCGTGTACAACTTCATCATGTGATAAAGGCAACATGAAATTTTCACTGAACGCGTACCAAATGCTAAACGTTAATTGATTTTGATGCCAGCTTCTGTAAATTGGTTCTAAGCTCATGTAATCAAGAGTGTCATGCATCCAGCCCATGTTCCATTTCATGCCGAAGCCGAGACCGCCCAAAAATACGGGTTTCGTGACCATTGGCCAGTCCGTTGATTCTTCTGCGATCGTCTGAATAGTTCCGAAGCGTCCATATAATTCGCTGTTCATGTCGCGTAATAATGAGATCGCCTCTAAATTTTCATGGCCGCCGTAAATATTTGGAATCCATTCGCCATTTTTACGGGAATAATCTAAATATAACATTGAAGCAACTGCATCAATTCTCAAGCCGTCAGCGTGAAATACATCGATCCAAAATGCTGCACTCGAAATTAAATAACTTCTTACTTCGTTGCGTCCGTAATTAAAAATATAGCTTCCCCAGTCAGGGTGATAACCTTTGCGCGGGTCTTCGTGTTCGTAAAGCGCTGTACCGTCATAACGTGCCAAACCAAAATCATCAGTCGGGAAATGACTCGGAACAAAATCCAAAATTACGGCGATATTCCTTTTATGTAATTCATCGATTAAATACATAAAATCTTCTGGAGTTCCATATCTGCAAGTCGGAGCAAAATATCCTAAAGTCTGATAACCCCATGACCCATAAAAAGGATGTTCCATGACCGGCAAAAATTCGACTGCGTTAAATCCCATGTCCTCGCAATATCCCGGTAACTCTTCGGCCATCTCCCTATATGAAAGCGATAAACCATCGTCCCAATGTCTGCGCCATGAACCTAAATGAACTTCGTAAACGCTTAACGGTGCGGACATGTTCATTTTTTCGCCGCGGTGTGCGAGCCATTCGGAATCGTTCCAGGAATATTCTGGCCAATGTGTTATAGATGAAGTTCTCGGAGGTAATTCAAATAATCTGCAGAAAGGATCCATTTTTTCTTTTATTTCGCCGTGAGCATTTTTGATGCAGAATTTATATAACTCCCATTTTTTTACATCGGGGATGAACCCTTCCCAAATTCCGCTCCCGTCCCAGCGTGCTGCTAATGGATGAGCTTCAGTGTTCCAGCCGTTAAAATTTCCTACAACGCTGACAGCCTGAGCATTAGGAGCCCAAACGGAAAACGCTACGCCTTCAGTTCCATCGGAGTCCGTAAATTTTTGAGCACCCATCTTCTCGTAAAGGTGGTAATGTGTACCTTGTTTAAATAAAAATATGTCGTAATCTGTCAGAGGAGATACTCCGTAACGTACAGAGCCAGCCATTTAAATTTTGCCCCCTTCGTATATTATTGAAATGTTCGTTAAATTTTATGTGATATTCGTGCTTAATTCAATTAATAAAATAATAAAAATAATAAAAATTAAATTTTCATGTTAGAATTTTTTTCACGATAAATATTGAAGTTTTTATTATGTTGATGTTTTAGCGTGCAAAAAGGATCAAAAAAATTTATGTTCAGCTGTGATTAACGATTACGTTTCAAAATTTTGATTGAGCCATAAATAAAAAATTCCCCTCCAAAATTCTGAAGGGGATTTATATTAATTAATTTCAAATAATTTATTTTATTATTTTATTTCGCGTTTCATTATCACAAAAAACACATTAGGATCAAATGTCGTTCTCACCGCAAATATTTCCGAAATGTCCCAGCCGTCTTTACCATATTCATTTAAAATATTTTCAAGTTGCGCGCCTTTCGTGTTAAAAGTTTTTTCCTTCTGAAGCGATGTCAGCGAACCTAACGAAATAATTTTATATTCATGCTTAACATTTTCAGACATGGCCGGAAATGCAAAACCCAAAATTAAAATTAACGCAATTAATATTTTTTTCATGATAAATATAACTTAACTCCTAATCATCCAAATCCAAAATTACTCCGGCGGCTACTGCAACTTTATAAATTGTGTCGATCGCTTCCCTAAATTGTATTAACGACTGGCGATCAGTATATTTAACCGGAACAACGATCGTGTCTCCAGGTTCAACAACCGGCGAAAATCCTCGAGGCGCAACCCATTTTTTATTTGACAGCACCGAAGTATTACGAGTTAATTTTAACGTGCTCCCATCGCTCTTTAATAAATATACCATTCGTTTATGTGCGGTTTTAACAGCTCCACCAGCAGCATTTATATATGAATTTATGCTGATACCAGGACGAAATACCTGCGACGAAGAACTGTAAACAGCTCCCATAACATTCACTATTAAAGGCTTATCGGGAATATTTAACGTGTCGCCGTCTTCAAGTTCGTAATCCCAAGGGGTGTCAATAATATTTTTTGGCGTGTCAATTTTCGTTATAACTCGTCCCATAATATCAACTTGTCTTAATCTGTTTATCATTTCGCGCCGTCTTGTATATTCGCTAGCATTATTTTCTGTTGAATTTTGCATACTTTCCATTAGGTCGCGTTCCATTCTGTCTGCCATTTGCCTTATTGCAATGCGTTGTTCTTCTGCTACACTTCGGCGAGTAAATACTGCTCCCCTTAAAAATGCTTTTGGCGTGAAACCTCCTGCGCGCGTGATCAAATCAGAAATTTTTTCTCCTGGCAGCATCGAATATGTTCCGGGTCTCATAATTTCACCAGTAATATTTACTTTTACATGTCCGTGATAATTCGGAATAGTCATTAACGTAATATGATCGCCATGCTCAATTAAAATATTATTATCTGGATCGCCCAAAAGTGCTTGACTGACATTCACGACAAATCTTTCATTTTTCTGGCCTTCATTCGCTGGGGTAATTCTAGTTATTTCTGCTCTGTCCGAAGCTGTAGCACTTAAACCGCCGGCACGATTTATTATTTCTGAAAGTCTCGTGCGTCCAGGAACAATTACGTAAGATCCCGGCCTCGTTACTGGTCCTGTTATTTCTGCTGTGGCAACTAAATTATAAATCGGATAAAGCCTCAAAATATCACCATCAGATAATACGATACTGCTCAGCTCATCAAGTGTCCCTTCAAATGCTCCGGCGTATGCGTGATCATAAACTTTAAAATATTGCGCTCTGCCTCTGTAAGTTAATGCGCTCATCCCTCCGGCTATTGATAATAAATCTTTTACTCGTGTTTCGCCGTTAAGCTCGTAAACTCCGGGACGCTGAACTTCTCCAGCAAGCCCAACCAAATCCCCAACTTGAGGAATATAAATTACATCGCCGGCCTGTAATCTCGTATCCTGAGATTTATCACCCTGCAATAACATAGCGTACATGTCAAAAACTGTTATTATTTGGCCGTTGCGTTTTAATTCGATTCGTCTCAATGTTCCATTAGCTGAAGGCCCACCGGAAACTAATAAAGCATTTACCAGCGTCGCAAATGATGAAACAGTGTAAGCTCCGGGACGGCGTGCATTTCCAGTCACGTAAATCATTATTGAACTCAAACGCCCCATTGATAAATTCATCTGATAGCCGGTGTAATATTGATTTAATCGAGCCTGTATAATTCTTTCAGCTTCGGCCATCGTATATCCGGCAATCCTTACCGCTCCAATATGCGGAATCGTCGTCATGCCATCGCGGTTAACTGAAACCGTATAATTTCCTTCTTCAGGAATGCCCCAAATATTTATAGTGAGTTCATCACCGATATTAATTCTATAATTCTGCGTAACAGGTGCACGATCTTCAGGCGCAAATGTTGAAGGGGCCTGCCTGAAAAAATTCATCCCGAATCTCGGCATACCTCTTATTAAATCGCCGACTGGGCTTTGTTCATTATTACCGTTGAGAATTTGAGTAAAATAATCATTGATTTGCACATCCGTCAAATTTTGAGCGATCTCCGTTGCAAAATCATTGTTCGCCACTTGTAAATTATTTTGATTTTGAACTTGAGCCTGATTTTGATTTCCATTCTGAGCAGACTCCGTTAAATCTATATTTTCAATTTTATTTTGCTGCCTTCTGTTTGCTCCTGATAAGTCAAGCCCCTGCCCTCCTGCTTGGTAATTCGGCATCGGCGAAACTTCTGGATTATTCGGAATAGTCACGGAAGATGTATCGCCAGCTCCAAGCATTACCGGAGAAGCAGAATAACATACATCCGAAATTAATAACGATGCAAAAATTATTTGAACTGCAATAAATTTATTAAATGCGCTTTTCAAGGTTATGACCTCCAGAAAAATTTTTTTTATTTTTAGCGTAAAACATAATCCAAAATGCTCCGTATTTGCTGATGATCTTCATCTAAATTTTCACCGTCACGATCCGAAACATCTTCATATGCACAAAATTCACGTAATAATTTGCCGACATTATTTTTCATTACGTTCGGTCTCATTTGGCCTAACAATCTCTCAGGCGTGCGAATATATCCGGCATCACGTCCTGATTCAAGCTCCCAAATCGATAAAAACATCGAATCTTGTTCCCAAATATGTTCGCTTGGTTGTCCGAATAATGTTCCGAGCCATTTTTCAGCAGGCAGCTCCATATGTATACCGGCCTTCGTAAAACTTTTACCCGGAGCATCAACATCAGTATTTGTATACCAAAATCCGATCGCCGTATCATCCCAATGTCTGATCGCAGAAATTTTTACACCTTTGTCCTCGTCAATAAATCTGCCCCAATCTGCCTGTAAATCAATGTCGAACGTGTCAAAATGATAACCAACTTGAACCCAAGCAGCAAACCGCCAGGCATCTTTAGTCGTGTCATCATAATATTTATAAACATTTCCGCGCCAACCAAAAGCCATTTGACCTTCAAGCAATCCGGCAAATGATTCGGGATCACGCATTCTCAAACCGCTTAACCTCGTCCCAAGCCACCAATTTCCATTTTGTGCGTAATACCTTCCCCAAACATTTCCGCCAAACCATTCCTCGTCCATGTATCCGCCTTCACTCATCAACCAAAAACGATTATTTTCTCCTATGCTCGTAACATAATTTAATGCAGCGTTCTGTATTCTTATATTATCGTTCATGTCGGGTTCCCACCAAATTTTTACTTCGTTATGCAACGGAAATCTTACGTCTACAATGCTGCCGAATCCGTTCGAATATCTGCCCTTGTAAATTAAATCAAAATCAACACGGTCGCGGTATTCTGATTCAAGTGTCTGATCAATTCTAGGCTCATAAACTAACATTCCTTTAAGTTCGTGCCGGCCTCTTGAGTCCAAATATAAATTTTCATTGTCATCGCCGAAATCTTTCATGTCAGGACTGGCCCAAGAAAATTTTACGCCCTTCATTGGGTTATCTTCGTCGCGTAATTCTCTCGTCCTTATGTCAAATAATATTTCGCCGGGAAATATCGCACAAACAACGGGATTACTTGAAATTTTTTGAATTAAAATTATTTCGTCCATTTCCGGCATTATCGCGGATAATACAACTAAAATCCTCACCATAGCTTCCGCGTGTGATGCATGGCCGTAATTTTCGTAAGCAAGCATTAATTTTCTTGAGTAAATTATTTCGCCGTCATCGTTTTCTGATTCTTCTTCGTAAATTTTTAAATCAACGTCGCGAACTTTAATATATTTTTCGAGTCCAGATTTAACGCGCTCGACCAAAATCGGAATTTCTGCATCATCCCATTCTGCTACGCGGGCATCTCCGGGCATTCCGTAATTTGGTTTTTTGTTTTCGCCGATGTAAGGTCCGCCTAAATTTAAGCGTTGAGAAGCTGTAAAAACAAATTCATCGCCTCTTTGATAACTTCCTGAAATTTCTGTACCCCACGGAGCTTTTAAAGTAACGCCGACGTTATATTTTTCTGAAGGTTCTTCCCTCATAACTTTTTGCCCTGATGCGCTATCGCTCATATAATCCATTGGAGAATATTCAGCCTTGATCGTCAGCCAGTTATCAATATCCCAAGCCAATCCCGCAAAAACTCCGTTCATTCGATCTGAGCCGTAACCAACTGAAGCAGACACGCGCCCAAATTTCCAAGTCGCAACGCCGTAATATGCTTTCATTAATTCAGTGCCGGTTACATCAGTCATTCCGAAGGCTATCGAAGGCAAAAACCATTTTTTAGGATCCCTGTTGTAATATAACATCGCCTTAAAATCGATCGCTTTATCCATGTAATAACGTCCTGTATCGAGCATTATCGTGTCAAAAGTCGTCAGCCTGGCATTAACTTCAAACCATGGCAGCCACGCTAAATCTATAAAATAATATGCATACGGCGAAGCGTGCGTATATCCAAACCTCCCGGCACCATCATCCGGAATTTCTGCTGTTGGATATTCCCATAAACCTGCTAAACCTGAATTGCTTCCAGTTATAGCGAAAGCACTTTTATCATTTGTCGAAACCAGAACAAATAAAATATTTATCGTTAATATACACAGGATCAGTTTACGCAAATTAACCGCTCCTCAAAAAAATTTTTTTCTGGTTATTTTACACTAATTAAATTTAAAAACATTCGGTAACGCTAAAAACTTGACGCAAAAATTTATGATTATTAAAATTTCATGAGACTCTAAAAATATTTTTATGAACGGAGCAAAAAATTTTATGATCGAAAGATATTCGGAACGCGATATAAATTCAATTTGGGATGATTACAACAGATTAAAAATTATGCTCGATGTTGAGTTAGCTGTCTGCCGGGCTTGGTACGAACAGGGAAGAATCCCGGAAGATGCTTTAAACGATATTATGACGAATGCGCGTTTTACGGTTGAAAGAGTTCAGGAGATCGAACGCAAAACCCAACATGATGTAGTAGCGTTTGTGAGTGCTGTAGCTGAAAATATTGGAGCTAACGGGAGATATTTACATTTGGGAATGACTTCAAGCGATATTCTCGACACGGCAAGCTCCATAATGATACGCGATTCAATTAATATAATTATTTCTGCTCTTGATGAACTCGATAAAACAGTTTTTGATCTAGCTTACAAATATAAATATACTCCTTGCATCGGACGCACTCACGGAATACACGCCGAGCCTATGTCGTTGGGATTAAAATTTTTAAATTGGCATTCGGAATTATTACGCGATCGCAGCAGGCTCGAACATTCAAAATTAAATATTTCAGCTGGAAAAATTTCCGGAGCTGTTGGAACTTATGCGATGTGCAATCCAAAATTGGAGGCTCGTGTTTGCGAATTATTAGGACTTGAGCCGGCTAAAGTTTCAAACCAAATTTTACAGCGCGACCGCCACGCAGAAGTTTTAAACGCCCTCGCAATAATGGGAAGCACTCTCGAAAGAATGGCCCTTGAAATTCGTAATTTACAGCGCACGGAAGTACGTGAAGCATTTGAGCCGTTTGGAGTTGGGCAAAAAGGTTCAAGCGCAATGCCTCATAAAAGAAACCCCATTAAATGCGAAAGAATTTGCGGAATGTCGAGATTATTAAGAGGTTACGCACTTACCTCAATGGAAAATATTGCGTTATGGCATGAACGGGACATCAGTCATTCATCAACTGAGCGCGTAATATGGCCGGATGCTTTTAATATAGCTGCATTTATGGCGAGAAGCATGAACAAAATTTTAACGGGCATCGAAATAGACGAAGCGCGCATAAAAGAAAATATTAACCAGACTGGCGGGCTTGTTTATTCTCAGAGGGTTTTAACGTTTTTGCTTGACGATTTAAAATTATCTCGTGAAGATGCTTACTCAATTGTTCAAGAAAACGCAATGAAAACAGCTAAAGGCGAGGGGAATTTTTTAGAGTTGTTGCAAAAAGATCCAAGAATGAAAGAAGCTCATATTGAAAAATTGCCGGAACTGTTCAGCAATGATTTTTATTTGAGATATGTCGATGAAATTTTTGAGAGATTTATTTAATTTGCATGATTTATAACAAAAATTTTTGCATAAAAACTTACGGCTGCCAAATGAACGTTTATGATGCAAACCGCGTCAGAACCGTTTTGAATTTTCGCGGCTGGAACGAAGTAAACGAAGATGAAGCAAATTTAATTATTATTACGGGGTGCAGTGTTCGGGCTAAAGCAGAGCAAAAAGTATGGAGCGAAATGGGACGTTATGAAAATTCATGGAAAAAATTTAAACGCCCGATCGTCGCTTTAACTGGTTGTGTCGCTCAAAATTTAGGACAAAAAGCTTTATCGCGCTTCCAATGGGTTAAACTCGTTTCAGGCCCTCGACATATTGGACTATTGCCGGACGCTCTCGAACAAATTATTAAAAATCCGGATTCAAAATTAAATTTACTCGATCACGACCCTAAAGAATTTTTTAATCTGGATTTCGACCCCGATAATACTACGATCTTGCGCGAAAATAAATTTAAAGCATATGTAACAATTGCTCACGGTTGTGATAATTTCTGCACTTATTGCATAGTTCCGTACGTTCGAGGGAGATTTTTATCACGTAAACCGGACGACATTTTTAACGAAATAAATTTTTTATTGAACGACGGCGTTAAAGAAATTACATTACTGGGGCAAAATGTAAACAGTTACGGTAAAGATTTTAACTCAAATTTAAATTTTGCTTGGCTGTTAAATAAAGTTTCCGAAATGAACCCGGCTCGCATACGTTTTGTTACGTCATTGCCTCAAGATTTCACCGAAGATATTATAAACGTCATGGCCGATAAAAATAATATTTGCCCGTCGCTAAATTTGCCAATCCAATCCGGAAGCAACAAAATTTTAAAGCTCATGAACCGCAAATATACTCGCGAAGAATATTTTAAAAAAGTTGAAATACTGCGTGAAAAAATTCCTGATATAGGTTTGACGACTGATATTATTACGGGCTTTCCCGGTGAAACTGACGAAGATTTTAACGACTCTTTAGACGCTCTGAAAAAAATAAAATTTGATCTCGTTCACAGCGCAGCATATTCCGAACGTGAAGGAACTCCAGCAGCTAAAATGCCCAATAGTTTGCCGGTAGAGTTGAGATTATCGAGGCTAGAAACTTTAAATAAAATTCAGGACGAAATAACAGCGGAAATTAACAAAAATTATAATAATAAAACCGTTGAAGTTTTAGCGGATGACTTTGCTCCAAAAGGTGAAAATTTATTACAGGGCAGAACCCCATCTGATAAAGTCGTAATATTTCCAGGCGAAAAAAATTTATTGGGAAAATTCGTAAATATAAAAATCACTCACGCTGAAAATTGGTGTCTTCATGGCGAAGTAATTCCAGAATAAAATTTATATCGAGATTGTTTTTCAAAATTTCCGCGACTTTGTTATACGAATCATTTTTAACGGTGCTTGTGTCATAAATTGGCCTTTCACCGTGTTTTTTTTCGTGGCGTATTCTGTTCAGCCATTTATTTCTAAATCTGTCATTGTTAAAAACCCCATGCACATAACTCCCGGCGATCTTAAAATCATCCGTGATAATTCCTTCAGCTTGAGAATTAATTTTAAACAACGGCAAATATTTTTTATTATCGTAACAGCATATGCTTCCGCCGACATGAATTTCATAACCCAAAATTTTCACGCTCAAATCTGAATATAATGAACCTGAAATCTGTGATGTATATTTTGTACCGTCTAATTTAGTTTTAAGTGGCAATAATTCCAAACTTTCGGAGCAATCAACTTCAAGCCCCAAAATTTGAAAGCCTCCGCAAATTCCAAATATGAAACCAGAAAAATTTTTTATTGCGTCAAAAAGCCCGTTTGATTTCAGCCAGTGTAAAGCCCTTAACGTATCTTTTGCGCCGGGTAAAATTATCGCGTCAAAAATATTTAAATCGTCTAACCTGTCAATATATGTAATGCTCGTGTCGGGTTCTTTTTCGAATAAATCGATGTCGCTGAAATTTGAAATACCCGGATATTTTATTACGCCTATATTAATTTTGCTGAATTTTTTTTTATCGTTTATGCTCAAAGAGTCCTCGCCGGAGATTGAAACATCTTCAACATACGGCAGAACACCTAAAACTTTTATGCCCGTATAATTTTCGATCCATTGGACTGCGGGTTTAAATAAATCTATGTCGCCGCGAAATCTGTTAAATATAATTCCCTTCACGCGCTCGCGGTCTTCGCCTAATAATTCCAGCGTCCCAACAACTGCAGCAAGCGAACCGCCCCGATCGACATCAGCCGTTAAAATAACTGGAACATTTGCAAGCCTGGCAATTTTCATATTTACGATTTCATATTTATTTAAATTTATTTCTGCTGGACTTCCTGCGCCTTCGATTATTACGGCTTCAAAATTATTTTTTATGATGTTTAATGAATCTTTAACGGCTTTTATTCCGTAAGTTTGAGTAAAATTTTTATAATAATTTTTTTCGGCCGGCTTGTTAAAAAATTTTCCGTTTAAAATTATATCGGAGCTACTGTTATTATTTGGCTTAAGTAAAATAGGATTCATAAAATATTCTGGTTTTAACCCTGCGGCTTCGGCCTGAACTGCTTGAGCTATGCTGATTTCGCAACCGTCATGCGTAACAAATGAATTATTAGACATATTTTGAGATTTATACGGACAAATTTTTATGCCCATTTGATGAAATAATCTACATAATCCAGTAACTATAAAACTTTTCCCGGAGTTACTTGAAGTCCCTTGAATCATTATGCCTTTCATGATTAGTAATTGTACACTATTTTTTATTTAAAATGCCCGTAAATAATTTATTTTCATTTGGAAATCTTGTTGCGATTCGTATATATTTGCCGTTGAGTCCTGGAAAATTTCTTGTGTGCCTTACGACTATGCCGAATTTTAATAATTTACGAATTAAATTTAAATCGTCATAAACCTTCAATAAAAAATAATGCACGTCGCTTTTTATAATTTCATGGCCGGAAGCTAGCAATAAATTTATAAATTCCGGAGTATATTTTTTATAAAATTTTCGGGTGTTATTATAAAAATTATCATCGCTTAAAAATTTAAATGCCAATTCCTGCGCAATATTATTAACGCTCCAAGACGGTTGTAGCATTTTCAGTTTAAATATTAAATTTTCGTCAGCAATTAAATAACCGATCCGCACGCCGCTCAAGTGAAAAATTTTCGTGAGCGATCTCAAAATTATTATATTTTCAAAATTCTTAACCGGTTCAGGCTCATGATTTAATAAAAAATCTTTATATGCTTCGTCAATTATAAAATTTATATTTGGATTTGAGCGAGCAATATTATAAATTTCAGGGATATATTTACCGGTTGGGTTATTAGGATTTGAAATTATTACGGCATTAAAATTATTTATCTCGTTTAAATTATAAAAATCCTGAGCGTTATAAAAAGCGCGTTTATATTCCGAATAATTTGGCTGTAAAATTCCAACGTGATCATTAAAAATTCTGGATAATAAATATATTGCTTCATTTGAGCCGTTTACAAATAAAATATTTTGGGGCTGTAAATTTTCGCGCTGTGAAATAATTTTTATTAATTTTCTGCAGTCCGGATCGGGATAATTTGAGGCTAAAAATTTTAAATCGATTTCGATTTTCGGCCATGTAATAATATTTGTGTTGGTGCTGAAGTCCAAAATTTTATTTTTATCCGGAACTGGAATTTTAAAATATTTAAATAAATTTTCTGGATTAGCACCGTGAATCAAATCAAGCATGATATAACTAAAATAAAAATTTTACGCGATTTTTTATTAAATTATTTTCCCAATTTCAATTTTAAATCTATTTTTTTAGCTCTATCATAAATATGTTTTAATCTTCTGTCCGTCGGCGGATGAGAATTAAATCCGCTGGGCTTCGTTTCGATTCCGTTATCTTTAAAAGCTTTCATAGCATAATATAACCCGTAAGGCGAATAACCGGCACTCACTAATAAATCCGTTCCGTAGTCATCTGCTTCAATTTCCTGCTCGCGGCTAAATCCTCCAGATATTAAACCCTGTCCGACGCTTATGGCTTGATCTCCTGCTGCTTTTGCAACTGCTCCGCCAACTCCTCCGATGCCTCCTGTAATTCTGCCAAGTCCCCACGATAAAATTTTTCCGCCAACTTTTAAACCTGTATTGCGTTTTTTGGATTTGTTGTAATGTCCGAGTTTTATATGTCCCAATTCATGACCCATAACTCCAGCAATTTCTTCTTCGTAATTTAAAATTTTCATTAAACCTGTTGTAACGTGTACGCTGAAATCTTTTTCAGATTTGAACAACACCCAAGCATTTGGAGCGGTCTGATCTTCGTAATTTACTTTTACAACTTCAAAATTTCCTGCCAAAGCTATATTACGCCAAGCATTTTCAACGGTATATTTATCAATTTCGGAATATGCTGGAACGCTAGAAAATAAAAATATTAAGCAAACTAAAAATTTTTTTAGCATAAAATAGAATCCCTTCTGATTAAATTTAAATTAATTAATTCGCGAAATATTTTAACAAGTGCACAGAAATAAAAAAATACTGTCATCAAATTAAAAATTTTTAACTCAATGACAGCGATAATATATTTTTATTAAAACCGGACATCAAAATAATCTATTTCAACTTATTTCAATTTATTTCAACTTACCTCAATTTATCCAATTTATTTAATTTCATTCGTCTATCAATTTTAGAAGCCTTCGCCGATAAGCGTTTTAATCTTTTATCCGTGGGCGGATGTGAACTGAATCCGCTTGCTTTTGTTACAAATCCGTTATCGCTGAATGCCTTCATAGCGTTATATAATCCGAATGGTGAGTAACCTGCTTTCACTATTAAATCCGTACCATAGTCGTCGGCCTCAACTTCTTGTTCGCGACTGAATCCGCCTGAAATTAATTCCTTTGTAGATTCTATAACTTTACTGCCTGCTTCGTCTGCAATATTTTTCGTAGCTTCTCCCAACGATCCGCCGACTTTAGCTCCGAGATTTCCCGTCAATTTGTCCAGACCTTTACCTAATAAAAGCCCTCCGAGTCCAACCATAATATTATTTTTCTTCGAGCGCTTGTAATGATTTAATTTTACGTGCCCGATCTCGTGAGCCATAACCCCCGCAATTTCGTCTTCAGTGTTTAAAATTTCCATAATGCCGGACGTAACATGCACGCTGAAATCTGTTTCCGATTTAAAGGCTACCCAAGCGTTTGGTGATTCGTCGTCCTCGTAATTAATTTTTACTGCTTCAAATTCTCCAGCAGCTGCGATATTTTTCCAAGCTTTTTCAACCGTTGCGCTGTCGATTTTAGCAAAGGCCGGAGAACTTAACGCAAATAATAAAACTCCCGTTAAAAATTTTCTCAATTTCAAAATAAAAGCCTCCTGTTCAAATTTTTTAAATCGTGTAATGCGTTTTGAATTATCGCATTTTTTTTTTTTTTCAAGGGGTTAAGCGAATTGAGATTAAAAATTAAATTTATTTCGTTTCAAATATTTTTTTATTTTTTTGCGCGATAAATAAATAAATTTTAATGCATAAAAAAAACTGCCATCAGAATTAAATTTTAAAATCCCGACAGCAGTAGTAAATATTATATTATTTAAATTAAATCCTAAATTTTATTTTTATTTACAGTGGAGCAACTCCCAAAACTATGCACGCCACTATTGATAAAATACTAATTCCCCAAATCCAAGGAAGCGAATATTTAATATGTTCACCGATATCAATTTCAAGCAAACCGAGTCCCAAATATGCCGCCGGACTTAACGGAGAAATCATAACGCCAACGTTTTCCGCAACAAGCAACACGCAAGCTACATCCATCGGAGCGACTCCAAATTGTGAAGCGATTCCAACAACTACAGGCAATAATCCAAAATAGAAAGAATCCGTACCCAAGCACATAATTAACGGAACTGCGAAGCACGCGACAATTATATGAGTATATCTTCCCATTTCTGGAGGAATTACCGTAACAACTGCCGAAGCCATTGCGTTTAACATTCCGGTCCCTGATAAAACTCCCGTGAAAATTCCTGCGCTGAACAAAGTTACAACCATTGCCATAGCCGCAACGCCGTATTCTTTTAATTTTTTGTTCTGCTCTTTCAAGCTCGAAATATTTACGAGTAAAGCAAACGCTAAAGCTAACATAAATACATATGCAGGATTAAATTTCGTGAACATCAACGCAACTACTACAATAATAACGAGCAATGCATTAAATAATTTTTTCCAGCCCGCAATATTTTTCGTAGCGTCTTCTGCTTTAGCTTCCGGAGCTTCAATAATTTCGCCATTATCTGCACTTAAACCTAATTTTTTCTGGCGGCGTTTTTCAACTTGACTAAGCAAGAAAGCTACTACAAAAGTAATTACAAGCATTACACCCTGAACAGGTAATAATTTGTGCCATAAATTATTTGGATCTGTTTCGAGGACTGTAGCTGCTCTCATTGTAGGACCGCCCCAAGGACATACGTTCATAACTCCGATTGCAACGCAGACGAGAAGCATTAAAGCGCGGTTATCCATTTTTAATTTTTTGAACATCGGGAGCATTGCCGTAATTGTAATAATAAATGTTGTAGCTCCTGAGCCGTCCAAATGTCCAATAATTCCAACTGCGGCCGTAGCTAAAAATATTAATACGATGCTTGTGCCGGCTTTTTTAATTAACGCGTTCACTATTGGATCAAATACTCCGACATCGTTCATTAACGAGAAGAATGAAATTGAAAATACAAATAATGAAACAGTCGAAACCATTTTAGAAATACCAGATGCAGCAAATTTATTAACGACCAGCGGATCAAATCCAGCAACAAGGGTGGCGATCGTCGGCAATAAAATAAATGCTACTGGCGGTATTACAACTTTACGAATTAAGCAGAAAATTAAAATTGCAACCATTACGAAACCGATTGTCGCTAATTTTCCGGCTGGAACTTTCGGGGCAGCTGCTTTTTTGGCTGGAGCTGGTTTTAAAATTTCAGTAAATGATTTATATTCTCCGTCGATTTCTTTTTGATAGTCTTCAAATTTCGCAAATCCCGGACGCTCATCATATCCGCCGCGTTTAGCAAATTCGTTCCATTCTGATGTATTTACAGCTTGTTCGATTGCGTTGCTTAATGCGTTAATTGCGCCTTCTGGTGTTCCTTTTTTCGCAAAAATTCCGCGTGCTGCTCCCAAAAATGCATTAATTCCCAATTCGTTAGAGCATTCGACTTGAGGATAACGGCTCATGCGTTTTTCACTTAAGACCAATAACGGAACAACTTCGCCGCCCTCGATTAATTCTTCAATTTCTGCGACACCAGTCACCATTAAATCAATTTGTCCGTTAGTTATAGCTTGATTCATTCCTGCTCCTGAAGGATATGCGACCTCAAGGAAATTTAAACCTTCTGCAGCTTGTTTCAACGCCATATCATCGAGACCGGTGCGGGTTAACATTCCGATGCTGATGCTAAACGGATGGGCTTTAACGAAATTGCGTAACTCAGAAAAATTTTTATAGCCGCGTTCTTCCATTGCTTTACGTGAAGCAGCTATAACATCAATTGCATGCACGAGTCTTGCAACTGGTGTAAATTCATCACGTAATTTAAAAGGAAGTTCGCCGACGATCTCTTGAATAAATAAACTTTGAGTGCCGAGCAAAAATGTATATCCGTCTGCTGGTTGTTCTTTTGCGTATAAAGCTCCATTTCCGCCGTTAGAACCTGTAATATTTACGATCTCAACTTCTTGACCTAAAATCCCTTTTAAGATCGGTGCGAGTGCTCTTAAAGTTCCGTCAGCGCCTCCGCCTTCTCCCCAAGGACATACGATTTTAATGGGCTTATCAAAATTCCAATCTTCAGCAAAAGCCGAACTAAATATTGAAAGAGCGATTAAAACAGCCAATAAAACGCGCTTCATATGTGAATGATCCTCCTAAATTTTAAATTTTATGACTCTGAAATTATAAATTAATACTAAATTTTAAGCGTCATTATTTTTAAGTAGTGTTAAATCGACATTTTTTAATTCTGGTTTTATTTCTGTATCTTCCTGAATATTTAAATTTTGTTCTTGTTCAAGCTCGTTATAAATTTCGTCGACGATGTCAATTTTTTTTTCAGTTGCTTCTGGTTCTGGCTCTGGTTCAGGTTCTGATTCGGTTACAGCTTCAACCTCCGGAATATTTTCAGGTTCAGGCTCGGCTTCTGGTTCTGGCTCTGGTTCTGGTTCTGGTTCGGGCGTAATATTTTCCTCTTTTTCCTCGTGCCAAACATCTTGAAATTTTCCCTGTAACATCAATTCATAAACCGACATAATTTTTTTATACATGTCTTCATATGGTTTACGCGACTCCGCACTTAATCCAGTCGACCAAACTCGACCCGACGCAATATTATACGGAATTAACTCATATAAAGGCAGTTCACCCGCAACAGGATAGCCACGATCTTTTATAATACTTTCTGCAACTTTTGCAATTTTAGATTTGTTATAACCAACTTTCACGACGGGTAACTGATTATGATCCTTGCCTTGTTTTTTTGCCAGCCTGTAAACTAATCCCAAATTTGAAAGCGAAAATAAATCCGGCCTGACCGGGACAATTATTATATCCGCAAAATCTATCGCACTCTTAGCAGCTTGACCCAATTCCGGCGGACAATCTATCATAATAATATCTTCTGGAGAATCTTCATCACCGGGATCAATTCTCGTTTTTAACCTGAGCGAATCCTTAAAATAATTTTTTATAAACGACATCCCATCGGAAAAATTTCGCTGCCCGTCTAAATCAATCGCCAACACTTTCAAACGCTTTAATAACGCTATTTCAGAAAGTATTATTGAAATCGTAGTTTTTCCGACACCGCCTTTTCTGTTCATAACTGCTATTGCAATTTTAGACATTAATTCACCAGTCCTTTTTATTTTTTTATTTAATCGCTAATAATATAGAAATAAATACTAAAATTACACCGAAAATATTAACAGCTCCGATATTTTCATAATATAATGCATATCCCAAAATTAAAGCCGTTACAGGTTCAACCGAAGCTATTACGGGTACTTGACTCGTATTTTTTATTTTTTTCAGACCACTATAATAAAATAAATATGCTAAACACGTCGGAATTAATCCGTATAAAAATCCAGTTAATAAAATTTCAGAATTAATTTTAAATTCGGGGCGCGTAAATATTAATAAAAATATCATTCCTGCAAAATAACTATATAAGCTAACTAACAAAATATTAATTTTTTCTCCCGCGATCCGACCTATAACTGCCGCCATCCCGTAACAAAATCCAGAACCTAAACCGTATAATAATCCCCTAATGTTCACGCTGGAATTTAAATTTAAAATATTTCCGCCGGCCGCTGTCAAAATACAGCCTGAAATATTTATGATGAGTGAAATTATTTTTAACCCTGAAAATTTTTCATGAAATATTATTAACGATCCTAGCGCTGTAAATACTGGAGCTGAATACATTAACACGCAAGCTATTCCCATCCCGTTTAATTTTATCGAATTGCTGTAACAAATATTAAATAATCCGTGACAGATAATCCCGAATAATATGCAGGTGAATAAAATTTTTTTATCGCGAATTAAAATATTTTTGCCAAATTTAAAACACCCGGCCATGAACATTATTAAAAAGGCTGATGACATTCTCAAAATGCTTATTAAATTTTCGTCAGCTCCCAAGCTCAATAATTTATTTACAAATATTCCGATTCCGCCCCATAACAATCCGGCCGTAAATATTTCAAGCATGATTTATAAATTTTTGTCCTTGTAAGTTCTGACGTTATATATAAATTTCATCATTTTTTTATAATCTTTCAGCCTGTGCGATTCAACCCCTGAACAAACGTCCACCGCATAGGGCTGCGGTCTTAAATCTAAAGCTGATTGAACATTCTCAGGCGTTAAACCTCCTGACATAAAATAAGGCCGTCTTATATAACTTATTAAACTCCAGTCGAATTTTTCGCCGGGTTTTGGACCTGCCACCAATAAAAGATCAGCAGCCGACCTCATGGCTCTTTCAAGATCTATTAAACGCCCAACGCGTACAGCTCTTATAATTTTGCATTGAGTTTGATTGCGTAAAAGTGTAATATAATTTTCGTTCTCATTTCCGTGAAGTTGTATAAAATCCAGTCCGGCAGTTTTAGCACAATCCGCAACGAGTTCGATCGGTTCATCGACAAATACCCCGACTGTTTGAATACCTCGACGCAATTTAGATTTTAAAAAAGCTGCATGTTCTGGAGCTATAAATTTTTTGCTGCGTGATTCAAAAATAAATCCAACATATTCCGGGCGTGTTTCGTTTATCATTATGATTTCACTTTCACTTTTAAGCCCGCAAATTTTTACTCTGACCGTCATTTTTGAAAAAATCCCTTCTCAAAATTAAAACTTAATAAAATACTGATAAAATATTCAATCTAAATAAAAAAAAAATTCTGAAAGGTTATTATATATGCTAAATTTATTTTTTATAATTCCGTTGACAATTGCGCTTTATGAATCGGCGAGCATCTTTATCCCGATGAAAATTAACACGGGCTTAAAAATTTTAGGAGCAGTAATATTATTAATCTCGTTATCGAAATCATTTTTATATCAGCGAACGGCGACCGGCTTTGAAATAATAGAACTTCCGAAAATCATATTTTTAATATTATCGTTAATATTTAGCTTTTTAATTGTTGCTTTGGGATTTGTGATATTAAAAGATTTAATTTGGCTGGTCTGTAAAATTTTTAAATTTAAATTTAATGCTCATCTGGCTTCAGTATTAATTTTAATAATTTGTTCTGCTCTGAGCATATACGGAATTTACGAGGGCACAAAAGTCCCAAATATAAAAAAATATAATGTAAATATTCCCGGCCTCGATAAAAATTTTAACGGCATGAAAATAATAATGTTAGTCGACTTGCATATAAGCGAATTAAATAATTTTGAATTTGTGCGGAAAATCGTAAATAAAGTAAATGCTGTCGAACCTGATTTAATTTTAATGCCCGGTGATTTTGTTGATGGCAGTGTGAAAGCTCGTTATAACGATGTGAAAGAATTAAAAAATTTACGCGCAAAATTTGGGGTTTACGGTTCAACTGGAAATCACGAATATTATTTTGATTTAGAGGGCTGGTTAAAAGAGTTTGAGAATTTCGGCATAAAAATTTTAAATAATGAGCACGTTCAAATAATTTCAGGCGATTCAAAATTAATTATTGCCGGCACACCTGATCAGCATGACAGCCCGAAAATTGATGAAGCTGTAAAAAATATTCCTGAAAATTCCCCAATAATATTATTAGCTCATCGTCCTGGAGATGCTGAAAATAATTCAAAATATAATATTTCGTTTCAAATTTCGGGACATACGCACGGCGGACAAATTCCTATTTTGTATAACATCGTGAAAAAATTTAATAATGGATTTGTTCGGGGCTGGTATAAAATCAATGATATGCAACTTTACGTCAGTCCCGGTACTTCTGAGTGGGGCGGGTTTCCTTTGAGAATATTTGATCCGTCGGAAATTACATTATTTATTTTGAATGGTGTTTAATAAAATCTTCGTAAGCTAATTTAATGCCGGTCTTTAAATCTGTTTTAGCTTCCCAGCCGAGATTATTAATTTTAGAGACATCCATTAATTTTCTCGGTGTTCCGTTTGGTTTGGAAGTGTCCCATAAAATTCCGCCGTGAAAATTTACGACTTCAGCGACAATATTAGCGAGTTCTTTAATTGTTATATCGTAACCAGCTCCGACATTAACGGTTTCATTTCCTGAATAATTATTCATCAAGAACACGCAAGCTTCTGCCAAATCATCAACAAATAAAAATTCCCGTAAAGGCGAACCATCTCCCCAACAAGTTACGGATTTTAAATTATTAATTTTAGCTTCGTGAAATTTTCTGATTAACGCCGGCAGGACATGACTATTAACGGGGTGATAATTGTCATTTATTCCGTATAAATTGCAGGGCATAACTGAAATATAATCGGTTTTATATTGAGTATTTAAATATTCGCAGTATTTTAGTCCTGAAATTTTTGCGAGCGCGTATGCTTCGTTAGTTTTTTCGAGTTCGCTGGTCAGTAAATAATTTTCTTTAATTGGCTGTTTAGCGTTTCTCGGATAAATGCACGATGAACCTAAAAATTCGAGCTTTTTACAATTATTTTTCCAAGCAGAATTAATAACGTTCATAGCAATTAAAATATTTTCAAACATGAAATCAGCGGGAGCATTTGAATTTGCGATTATTCCGCCGACGTGAGCAGCTGCTAAAAATATATATTCTGGTTTTTCGTCCATAAAAAATTTTTCGACTTGATCTTGACGCGTTAAATTTAATTCGTTATGAGTTCTAGTAATAATATTCTTATAACCCTGTTTTAATAATTCCCGCATTATAGCAGAGCCGACCATTCCGCGATGACCTGCAACATAAATTTTTGAATTTGAATCCAATTTAAAGACCTCTTTTTAACAATTTGAAAATTTGAAATTAATTATATTACGTGAAAATTATTTAATGTTAAAATGTGAATCGCTTGGGAGAGGCTCCGGGTGAGTAACAGGGGCTTATCGTTCAGGGGAAATTCTAGCCCTGTGAGAGCAGGTGAAATAAAATTGCGGAAGAAAAAGAACCGTAAACCTGCCAGGAACAAAAGACAGTGGCGAGATATCCTTGAGGTGGTATATTTCGTTACCACTATCCTTTGTTCAATTATAAGCATAATCCTTCAAGTATTGGATAAGCTTATGTGATCTGGCGAATATTAATTTACTGTTTTTCAAGGCTCCAGCACCTCTCCGCTGTCCTTGTCTGATTGAAATTCTACCATAAAAATAAACAAAGTCGTAAATAAAAATTATTAATTATAATAAGCGCATCAATTAAAGGAGCGAAAATAAAATAAAAAAAATTATGTTTACAACTTTGTATTTAGTTACGGCGTATTTTATATATTTGAAATTACGGGAAGCAAACATAAACCCAAAATATTCAAAAATTTTCATGTCGATTAATATTTTTATAGCGTTAAATTTTTTATCCGCGCTGTTTTTTGGCAAATATTATCCCGGAAGATCAAACGAGATAATTTACGCAACTGCTTTCACTTGTATAATAATTTCGATTTTGGGATTTTTTGCATTTTTGGGCGTAAATATTTTAACCGGCTTTAATAATAAAACTTTCACGACGAATAAAATTTTAATTTCATGCGCATTAACTTTTATTGCGAGCGTTTACTGCATGGCCGAAGCGTATTTTGTTACGCCGAAATTTACGGAGATCAAAACCAATAAAATTAACTCTCAAAAAATTAGGCTCGTTTGCATGTCAGATATACATTTTGGGGGGATATATACTCGCTGGCACTTTGATAGAGTCATGAAAATATTAAACGAGTTAAAGCCGGATATTTTAATTTTACTCGGCGATACGATTGATGGTGATATGACGTTCAGAAATTATGAGCTTAAATTATTGGAGGATGCCGCAAAAAATTCTAAATATGGAGCTTACGCCATCAACGGTAATCATGAATATTATCACATTTACGATCAGGACGTTGAAAATATTATACGTGAAAGAGGTTTTAAATATTTGATCGACGAACGCGATGAAATTAAAACTGAAAATATCGCAGTGATTGGACTCGATGATAAAAAATCAGGCTGGCTCAGACCATATTTAAAAGCTGGTGACGAAAATAAATTTATATTAATTTTAAAACACCGGCCGGGTTTAACTCACGATGCAAATAATAATTTTGACTTGCAATTATCTGGACATACTCACGCCGGACAATTTTGGCCATTGAGATATTTAAAAAATTTGGAGGATCACAGCGCGCAGGGACTTTCACATAAAGCAGGAGGACTCGTTTACGTTTCAAACGGTACAGGCTTCAACGGCCCGGCCATGAGGTTATTTGCTCCGCCTGAAATAAGCGTTATAGATCTGGTGAAAAATTAAAATGTTATATTTGGTCCCGACTCCTATAGGAAATTTGGAAGATATTACGCTGCGAGCTTTAAGAATTTTGCGTGAAGTTGATTTAATAGCCTGCGAGGACACAAGAACATCCGGAATTTTATTGCGCAAATATAATATTAAAACTCAAACGACAGCATTTCATTTATATAACGAGAACGAAAAATTAAATTATTTATTAAATTTGCTGCAGGCCGGGAAAAATATTGCGGTTATTTCGGATGCTGGTACTCCTGGAATTTCTGATCCCGGATGGATTTTATTAAAGCGCGCTCAAGAATTAAATATTAAATGCGATGTTCTGCCCGGAGCTTCTGCGATTTTGCCGGGAATATTATTATCAGGACTGAACGCGAATAAATTTATTTTTTTGGGCTTCCCTCCTGAAAAATCTTCTGAACGAATAAAATTATTAAACGAGATTAAAAATTTAAATATGAGCATATGTTTTTACATTTCACCGCATAAATTATTAAAAAATTTAAATGACTTCCTCGAAGTTTTAGGCGATCGGAACTGCTCATTAATACGCGAAATTTCAAAAATTCATCAAGAAGCAATTAACAATAATATTTCCGGCTTAATAAAAAAATTTCAGAACGAAAATATAAAGGGCGAATTAGTTTTTATAATTGAAGGCTGTAAACAAGATATTAATTTATTAAATGACTCATGGCACGATGAAGCAGAAAAATTATTAAATTCCGGTAAAAGCGTTAAAGATATTTCAAATATAATTCACGAAAAATATAACATGAATAAAAATGCTATAAAATCATATTTAAATCAAATCTTACGAAAGGAATTTAAATTTATGCCATGAACATTAAAAAATTTATCGCGAGTTTTATATTTACATTTTTAATTTTAATTTCGACCTCCGAAAATCTTCACGCGATGGAAACAGATCGGAAGAGCGTCGTGTAGGGAAAGAGTGTAGATCTCGG
>ERZ842401.1444-NODE-1444-length-33978-cov-46.824279_pt1 | contig 33978 bp, 30 predicted proteins | sample MGYA00521270_ERZ842401 | MGnify/ENA primary metagenome ERZ842401 (study PRJEB31892, sample SAMEA3878208) | bioreactor metagenome | biome: Moose rumen | place: Sweden | collected 2011-10 | study: EMG produced TPA metagenomics assembly of the PRJEB12797 data set...
ATACTTAGGCACTTGCTTTCTTCTTAATGGCTACTATCTGCGGATTTCAGGATAATAGAAATTATTGAATTGTGCCTGCGCACTGGTGAACCAGTTTTTCCAGTTGTAGGCTATACCCATTCGCAGGTCGACGTTGAACTTCATCATGCTATACGTCACATCCTCTTCGTTACCCCACAGTTCAAGCTCGTCAAGCCATTCAAAGTCATTGCTCTCATTCATAGCCATCTCCAGAGGCTTTTGCTCTTTTCCGTTGGCCCATTTGTGCGTTTCGGGGTTCCAGGTGCCGTAGTCCTCACTGTCAGGAGCACCGAAGAAATCAAAGTTCGACTTATACTTATACACCTTCACGCGGTTATACACGCTGACCGTAGGCATTGCCATCAGATTCACCACTAATCCGCGCACTGGCACCCAGTTGAAGCCGTATCCAACACCGATGTTCGCCTGGTGTAGCTTGATACGGTTCACATTGTTGCCGAAGAACATAATCCGTTCATTCTCCATGTCCGAATAGTCAAACGAAGACTGGTACCACGTGGCCCCCACAAGAAACGACCCTGCCGATCGACGCTGGATGACCGACTGATTGTAAGCAGCTGCCTGCGAATAGCGACGGCCGTTGAACACGTAATATCCGTTTACATACACCGAACGGATCCATACAGCAGAAGGCATATGGCTTTCTTCCGAATATTGGTCTACCGTCTTCCCGTCAAGGGTTAATTTGGTCGAAAACGTCGTCTCGTCAGTACTGAACCGCCTCAGTCGGAAGTTAAAGCCGTACTTCGCACCTGTGCTACTAATCGAAAAGTGACGTCCTGATTTCTTGGTGATTGGAAAAGAATACGATAAACTCGTACCACGATAGCCAACTAAAAATCCTACCGATGCCGACACGGGTGGCTTGAAACACAGGTTCCAGTCCAAGCGATTCTGCGGCGCATTCGGTTCCACCATGCTATTGTCATAGTCCACCTGCACCATACTCGCCTTATAGCGCAACATGACTCTCCACGGTTTATCGGGCACCTCAATGTAGTTCGGGTCCACCTTCTTCTTGGCTTTCTTGTCCAGGAATGCCTGCAGCTGTCTTAACCGTCCCATCAGCGTTTTTGTACTATCCTGCACACTGACGCTTCCCTGAACATACATGCTGTCCGTCGTTTCCACTTCCTGTCCTGCTACATTCATCGAGAACAGTAAACCGCAAATAATCACTCTTCCAACCATAAGATTATTAATTGTTCTGCTGTACAAAGATAGTGATAAAAGAGCAAAATGCAAAATAAAATATGAAATATTTTGTGCTTTCTGCTTTTTTTCGTACCTTTGCATCTTAGAATCTGGGAACTATCGTATTACGGCAAACTATCACATTATTATAATATTAGGAATATGAGTAACATCAAACTTGACATCACAAAGGCTGCCTGCTTCTTGGAAGCTGGCGCTGTGAAGGCTTTCGAGCCTAAGGTAAAGGCCGCACAAGAGGCTTTGGAGAACGGCACATGCCCTGGTAACGACTTCCTCGGCTGGCTGCACCTCCCCACAGAAATAACCCCCGCATTCCTCGACGAGATTGAGGCCACAGCCAAGGTGCTGCGCGACAACTGCGAGGCAGTGGTCGTTGCCGGTATCGGCGGTTCGTACTTAGGTGCCCGTGCCGTCATCGAGGCACTGAGCAACTCGTTCGGCTGGCTCATTCAGGACGGAAAGAATCCTACCATCCTGTTTGCCGGTAACAACATCGGTGAGGACTACCTGTTCGAGCTGACGGAATACCTGAAGGGCAAGAAGTTTGGTGTCATCAACATCTCAAAGAGCGGAACGACGACTGAGACAGCCCTGACCTTCCGCCTGCTGAAGAAGCAGTGCGAGGCCCAGCGTGGCAAGGAGGAGGCCAAGAAGGTCATCGTGGCCGTGACCGATGCCAAGCGCGGTGCTGCCCGTACCTGTGCTGACAAGGAGGGTTACAAGAGCTTCATCATCCCCGACAACGTCGGCGGCCGCTTCTCAGTGCTGACACCTGTCGGCCTGCTGCCCATCGCCTGCGCCGGCTTCGACATCAAGCAGCTCGTCAAGGGTGCCCAGGATATGGAGAAGGCTTGCGGTAAGGACGTGCCCTTCGACGAGAACCCCGCTGCACAGTATGCTGCCGTACGCAACGGTCTGTACCAGAGCGGCAAGAAGATAGAGATTATGGTGAACTACCAGCCCAAGCTGCACTTCGTCAGCGAGTGGTGGAAGCAGCTCTACGGCGAAAGCGAGGGTAAGGACAAGAAGGGTATCTTCCCTGCCAGCGTCGACTTCACCACCGACCTGCACTCCATGGGTCAGTGGATTCAGGACGGCGAGCGCACCATCTTCGAGACCGTCATCTCCATCGAGGAGCCCGAGAAGAAGCTGCTCTTCCCCAGCGACGAGGAGAATCTCGACGGCCTGAACTTCCTCGCTGGCAAGCGTGTCGATGAGGTCAACAAGATGGCTGAGCTCGGCACCCGTCTGGCTCATGTGGACGGTGGCGTACCCAACATCCGCATCAGCGTGCCCAAGCTGAACGAGTACTACATTGGACAGCTCATCTTCTTCTTCGAGATTGCCTGTGGCATCAGCGGCAACGTGCTCGGTGTGAACCCATTCAACCAGCCTGGTGTAGAAGCCTACAAGAAGAACATGTTTGCCCTGCTCGACAAGCCTGGCTACGAGGCCGACAGCAAGGCTATCAAGGCCAGACTGGCCAATGAGAAATGAGAAGTGAGAAATGAAAAATGTAAATGAAAAATTAGAAATGACGATGCAGTATGATGATGCGCAGCCCATTTCTCATTACTCATTACTCATTTCTCATTTCATCGAAAAGCACGGCTTCGGGCAGTTTAGCCCGAAAGCCGTGCTTTTCGATATGGATGGGGTCATCTACGACTCCATGCCGAACCATAGCGTATCGTGGCACCAGTCGATGAAAGACTTCGGCCTGAACATGCCCTACGAGGGTGCCTACCAGTATGAGGGCATGCGAGGTGTGGAGACCATCAAGGTGTTGGCACGTGCACAGTGGCAGCGCGAGCTGAGCGACGACGAAGCGAAGGAGATGTATGCCCACAAGGCAGAGGTGTTTGCCCGACAATGTCTGCTGACGCCTGCACAAATCATGCCCGGCATCAAGACGCTGATGCAGCAAATCAAAGCCGACGGACTGAAGATCTGTGTGGTGACGGGCAGTGCCCAGCATGCTTTGCTAGACAAGTTGCTGATTGATTTCGAAGGGTTACTGAGGGAAGAACTGATTGTGACGGCCTTCGACGTCAAGCACGGGAAACCCAATCCCGAACCTTATTTAATAGGTATGAAGAAATGTGACGTCGAGCCTTGGGAAACGATGGTCGTCGAGAATGCACCATTGGGCATTCAAGCTGCCGTAGCAGCCCGCTGCTTCACCTTTGGGGTTAATACGGGTCCCCTACCCGACCAAATGCTGACAGATGCCGGTGCCGACATGGTGCTGCCGACAATGACCACGCTCAGCGACCGCTGGAAGGAGCTAATGGCAGCGATGGGCTAAACGCCATCCTCATCATCGTCTTCAACTGACTGGCCTGACCTTCCCTCGGCACCATTGGTATCCATCTGAGTGTCCTGACTGATAACCAACTCACCCATGCGGGACAACTTGACTATCAAGGGAATATACTCGTCGGTCTGAGGAATACCGACGCTGGCGGCAAACTCCAGCCAGTCACCATTGGCCTTGTCAAAGACGATGCCTTCCAGAATACCCATTTTCCGGAAATTCTCCGGAACATACTGAACAAAGTTTGCCTTGGTAAACTGCCGGTTATAAAAGACAGAGCCATCCTGTCGCGATACCGTCAGACGGAATACGTTATCAACAAACCGCTGTCCTATCTCATCCTTCACAATAGGCAGCGAGTCGGCAGGCTCACGCGAGACGCTGACATGATAGGTTTTCCCAATCCACGCCACATCACGGTCGTCATGATAAACCTGCATACGAATCGGTTCCTTGGAGGTCTTTTTCACAATACGCTGGGTGATGATGTCGTCACCTTTTTTCTTGCTACCACAAGCCGAAAAGACCAGCACGGAAACTGCGGCAAGAGCCACTAAAAAAGTCCTATTCTTCATATTCTCATTGACAAATACTCTGCAAAGGTAGCGTAATTCGGGGGAAAAGCCAAATTAAAAGACGTTTTTTTTTGCCATATCCCTTTTTCTTCGTACCTTTGCAGGCTGAAAATAACAAAAAAAGAAGACAATGAATTATCTTGATAGAAACGAATTTAATTTCGAACCCAGTCAGAAAGTGGTTGATGCCATTAAGAATTTTGACCCCAAGACCTTGTGTTTCTACACCCGCATCTATGACGAAGGCAAGAAGAGCGTCATCAGCGTCCGTCTGAGCGAAATCTACAACGTACCGGAAGAGCAGGTGCTGCTGACCTACGGTGGTGAGGACATGCTGAAGAATGCCATCCACTACTTCCTGTCTATCAACAGCCAAGGAGACGCCCAGACACCCAATACCAAGATTCTGATTCCCGAATTTTCGTGGTGGTACTACAACCGTGTAGCCAGCGAGTGCGGCGGTACCTTCGAGATGTACCCCCTGCACGAGCAGGAGGACACCTTTGCCTACGATGTCGACGAGGTCATCGAATACACCAACCGCGTACATCCCCGTATGCTGCTCTTGGCATCGCCCAACAACCCCACAGGTAACGGTCTGACACCGGAGGAGACGGGACGTATCATGGAGAATATCCCCTCAGACACGATGGTACTCATCGATGAGGCATACGCCAGCTTCATATCCACGGACACCGACTATATTGCCCCGCTGGTCAACAAGTACAGCAACCTGATTATCTCACGCACGCTGTCTAAGTTCTATGGCCTGCCCGGTCTTCGCTGCGGTTTCGGATTCATCGGAAAGGGTCACGACCAATTCTTGAGTTACGTCAACAAGTACTTAGGCTACAACCGCTTCTCAGAGGCCGTCGCACTGGCTGCCCTGGATAGCGACGAGCACTACCGCCACGTAGCCGACGACATGCAGTGGGGACGCGAGCTCTACAAGAAGGAGTTAGGCGGTCTGCCCGGCTTCAAGGTATATAAGTCGGTGGCTAACTTCATCCTCATCAAATACCCCTTGGAAATCAAGGAAGCACTGATGCAGGCCCTGAAGGTGCAGGACTACAAGATTAAGTTCATGGGCGACAAGGGTCTGGAGTCGTGCTTGCGCATCACGCTGGGCCGCAAGGAACAGACGCAGGTGGTTTGCGACACCATTAAGGCCGTATATGAAAAGGTAAAAAGGTAAAAAAGTGGACGAGAAATTTAAAGCAACACTAAAGTCATCAGAGACGGAAGACTGGCTTGACCTCCATGTTATCCGTCCCTTCTGTTATTATCTGGCAGTATTCTTTGCCAAGTTCGACGTACACCCCAACACCGTCACCATCTGGTCGATGATTATTGGTGCCGCCAGCGCTTTCTTCTTTGCCTGCGGCAGCTTCTACTACAGTGGTGCGTGGGGACTCATGATGAATATCATCGGCATCGTGCTGCTGATGGTGGCCGACATCTTCGACTGCACGGACGGCCAGCTGGCTCGCATGACGGGCAAGAAGAGCCGTCTGGGACGCATACTCGACGGTGTGGCAGGTTTTGCGTGGTTCATTCCCATCTACCACCTGATGGTCTATCGCTTCTATCTGCACCACGACATCGAGTTTGGATGGCTGGGGATTGCCGACACAGAGCAGAACGCCCTCATCGCCACTGCCGTGGTCTATGCGCTGGGCCTCATCGGCGGCATCGCCGGAACAGGCGGACAGCAGCGACTGGCCGACTACTACATCCAGATACACCTCTTCTTCCTGAAAGGCGAGAAGGGCAGCGAGCTTGACAACTCCCGTCGTCAGCAGGAAATCTACGACCAGATGGGTCCTGACACGCCCAAGGTGGAGCGCTACTTCCAGAAGACCTACATCGACTATACCAAGAAGCAGGAGAAGTCAACGCCCCAGTTCCAGCGGCTGATGCAGAAGATTCGCGAGAGATTCGGCTCGACGGACAACATGCCTGAGTCGGTGCGCAAGCAGTTCCACGATGCATCACTGCCTGTTATCTTCTGGAACGGTCTGCTGACCTTCAACTTCCGTTCTTTCTGGCTGTTCCTGTTCTGCCTGCTCGACGTGCCTGTCTTCTATTTCGTATGGGAAATCGTAGGCATGGGCCTGCTCTACACATACGTCAAATACCGTCACGAGTCGTTCTGCAAGAAGATTGCCGACAGCCTCTAAACCCTCTGCTGATTTGACGATTTACTGTTTGACGCCATGAAGTGGACGAAGCAACGCCTGAACAACCTCTTCTTCTTCCTTGGCTGCGCTGCCTGCGTGGTCATGCTGTTCACGTTTGACGTCAGCTTCGTCGAGTTGTGGGAACATATCACCCATGCAGGCTACTGGCTCATTCCCATTATCGGCATCTGGCTGGTGGTATACGGTCTGAACGCTCTGGCGTGGCGTGCCATCATCTTGGGCAACTGCAAGGACCATGAAATTGCAAATGGCAAATCGTCAAATAGTAAATTGTCAAATGGTAAATCGTCAAATAGTAAATTGTCAAATAGTAAATTCTTCTGGCGTATCTACAAACTGACCATCACGGGTTACGCCCTGAACTATGCTACACCCGTCGGCGGACTGGGCGGCGAGCCCTACCGCATCATGGAACTGTCGAAGGACATCGACAACCAGCATGCAACGTCCAGCGTCATCCTCTATGCCATGATGCATTTCTTTGCCCACTTCTGGTTTTGGTTCATCAGCATCTTCATCTACCTCGCCTTAGTATTAGTAGGCGACATGCCCATCACCACAGCCATCGGCACCATCCTCGGCATCATCGTCGTTTTCTGCCTCATAGCATTCTACATTTTCTCCAGAGGATACCGCCACGGATTGGTCATTTACGTATTAGGACTGATAGCCAAAATCCCCGGACTGAAAGGCTGGAGCACACGTTTCCAGCAACGTCACGCCGAGGCCCTACAGAACATCGATGCCCAGATAGCTGCCTTGTATCACCAGGACACCAAGGCTTTCTACACCAGTCTGGTGCTGGAATACAGTTCACGCATGGTGCAGAGTCTCGAGGTCATGTTCATGCTCCTGTTGTTCGGCATCGACTGCGGAGGCGGCTTTGGCGGACTTTTGCTGACCTACCTCCACAGCGTCCTGATTGTAGCATTCACTACACTTTTTGCCAACCTCATCGGTTTCCTGCCCATGCAGATTGGCGTTCAGGAGGGCGGATTTGTGCTGTCTATAGCCGCCTTGGGACTGTCTGCAGCACTGGGCATCTTCGTCAGCATCATCTGCCGCGTCCGCGAAATCATCTGGATAGCCATCGGCATGTTGCTGATGAAACTACGATGAACCGGCATTCGACAGCGTCCACTAATATTCTCAAAAAAATCTTAATACATCACTCTTTATTCGTCCTATTCCCTTTTTATGCGTAACTTTGTACCTCGTATATATTAATAAAGTACGCGCATGATGACACGAAAGGTTCAATTATTACTGGCAGTTTTGCTGCTTATACCTATGGGAATATTCGGACAGACATATCAACAGTTATGGAAACAGGTGGAGGAAGCCCAGGAGAAAGACCTTCCCCAGACAGCCATCCAGCAACTGGAACGTATTGAGAAGAAGGCCCAGAAGGAGAGTGCCTACGGCCAGCTGTTGAAGTCGACGCTGCTGCACTCACGCCTGCAGGCGGAAGTGTCAGCTGACTCGCTGCAATCCTCCGTCGCCCGTTTGGAACGGAACGTGGAAAGCCTCAGCGACGAGGCGCTGAAAGCCGTCTATTATACCGTCTTATCGAAGGTGTACTACAACCACCGCGGCTATTTCGAAGATGCCGACACAAAAAGCCAAAGCTATCAAGAAAAGGCTTTGGCACATCCTGCCATCTTGGCCAGCAAGCACGCTGCCGACTACGAGCCTTTTGTCATCAGCGGTAAGGACAGCAAGACCTATTATCAGGGCGACCTGTTGAGCATCATCGGTGACGAACTGGACGCTTGGCGCTGCCTGCACGACTACTACACTGCCGCCGGCAATCGCTCTGCGGCCTGTCTGACGGGTGCAAATGCGTTCGACACCACCGAGCAGCTCGATTCTTTGGCAGAGGTCTATGGTGACCTACCCGAGGCTTGCGAGATAGCCATCAAGCGTTATGGCCTCATGCATCAGGACGACGTTGCCGCGAAGATAGCCTACGTCAGGCAGTCATTGGCCAAATGGGGCAGCTGGAAACGCGCCAATTGGTTCAGGAATGTGGAGCACGAACTGACCACCCCCATGTTTTCTGCCCATCTTTCCAAGAGGCTGGCCATGCCCGAAGAGCCACTGACCATCCAGCTGGACGAGCTCCGCAACATCCACAGCCTGACCATGCAGGTCTACCGCACCAAACTGAAAGGCGATACCGAGCTGGATGCCGACAACGACTACAAGCAGCTGAAATCGCAATTGCAGATCAGGACGGACCTGACGCGCATCCTCCAGTTCCACGGACATGCCGACTATGAGTTTTTCAAGGACTCCATCCAGTTGGCAGGCCTTGACCCAGGCGTGTATCTCATTGAGTTTACATCACCTCAGACCAAGCCGTCACGGCAGCTGTATTTCGTATCAGGCCTGCGCGTACTCTCGCAACCCATGCCCCAGGACAAGATGCGCTATGTGGTCGTCGATGCACGTAGCGGACAACCTGTTGCCAACGCCACGCTACGCATGGCTTACAATACCGGCTGGAAGAAGCCCAAAAAAATCGAGGAACACACCTGCAACAGTCAGGGTGAGCTGATGTTCCAGCAGAAGGACCGCACGCCGTCAGAGGTTTACGCCGTCACGAAGACCGACTGCTACAGTCCCTCGGCTAATGCCTACGGACGCTTCGGCTACTACGAGCAGAGCTACAACCAGGAACACCTGAACCTCTTTACCGACAGGAGCATCTACCGCCCGGGACAGACCGTCAGCGTGACTGCTATCGTCTGGAAGGACCTGTCTGCCATCGACAACGAGGCCGTCAGCGGAAAGAAGGTGACCTTTGCACTGCGCGATGCCAACAACAAGATAGTAGCCGAACAGCAGGCAACAACGGACAGCTACGGCAAGTGTGCCACCCAGTTTACGCTACCCGCCAACCTGCTGAACGGCCGTTTCACCATCCGTTCGGGCGGCGGCAGTTGCAGCTTCAGCGTCGAGGAATACAAGCGTCCCACGTTCCAGGTGGAGTTTCCTGAATACAAGGAGAGCTATCAGGCCGGCGACACCGTTCGTGTGCAGGCCAAGGCGATGACCTACGCTGGCGTACCCGTCCAGGGTGCCCAGGTGAAATACACCGTCAAGCGCCGCGTTGCCTACTGGTGGCTCAGATACTCCTGGTATTGGGAGGGAGGCTACTTCGGACGCGGCCTGCAGGAAAAAGTGCTGAGCGAGGGTGAGGCCACGACGGGCGACGACGGCACCTTCGAGGTCGCCATGCCCATGCTTCTGCCTGACGACATCGGCTCTGCCCGCATGTACTACCATTTCGTGGTCGATGCAGACGTGACGGACACGGCTGGCGAGACACATAGTGGCACGCTGTCGCTGCCGTTGGGCACCAAACCCACCGCCCTGACCTGCAACATGCCCCAGCAGGTACGCAGCGACCAGATGCCCAAGGTGACGTTTACCCGCTGCAATGCTGCTGGCAAGGAGATAGCGGGAACCGTCAGATACCGCATCGACAACGGCAAGTGGCAGCAGGCGGCAGCAAATTCTTCACTCTTCATTTTTAATTCTTCACTTAAGAGCGGCGAACACCGCTTGGAGGCTGTCTGCGAGGCCGACACCATCGATATGAAGTTCGTCGTATTCGGCCTTGACGACAAGCGGCCCGCCACGACGACCCACGACTGGTTCTACGTGTCGCACAGCCAGTTCCCCAACGATGGCACGCCCGTCACGCTGCAGGTGGGCTCGTCTGACCCCGACCTTCACATCGTCTATGGCATCTATGCCGGCGACAAGGTCATCGAGAGTGGTGTGGTGAAGAAGAACGGCGAACTGCTGAACCGCAAGTTCACCTACAAGGAGGAATACGGCAACGGCCTGCTCGTCACCTACGCATGGGTGAAGGACGGCGTATGCTATACACACCAGCAGACCATCAAGCGACCCACGCCTGACAAGCAGCTGCGCCTGTCGTGGGAGACCTTCCGCGACCGGCTGACACCGGGTCAGCAGGAGGAATGGAGCCTGAAGGTGCTGAATCCCGATGGCACACCCGCCGACGCCTCGCTGATGGCGGTGCTCTACGACAAGAGCCTCGACCAACTGAAGCCCCACCAGTGGACCTTCTCGCCCACGGCCTATATGCCACAGCCATCGACCTTGTGGTGCTACCGTCATGCCGACAGTCTGTCGTGGTCAGCCTATCAGAGCGATTGGACGCGCCTGACGGTTCCCACGATGGCATACAGTCATTTCGACAATAGTGTGTTCCCCCATTACATACCTCAGATGCTCTATCATATTCGCGGCACGCGTGCCCTTGCCAAGAATGCAGCAGTCATGGAGGAGAGTGCCATCGGCGCCTTCTCTGTCGCAGGCAATGATATGGCAGCAGGTGAAGTGCTGAAGGCCAAAAAGGTGGCAGATGCCAAGCCCCTAATGGCGGCTGACGAAGCTGCGGAACAAGAGCAAGGACAACAGGAGGTGCAACTGCGCGAGAACCTGCAGGAGACGGCTTTCTGCTACCCCACCCTGACCACTGACGAGCAAGGCCAAGTAACGCTGAAGTTCACGCTGCCCGAAAGTCTGACTACATGGCGTTTCATGGGTGTGGCCAATACCGCTGATATGCTGTATGGCAGCATCGGTGGTGAGGCTGTGGCCCAGAAGGACGTCATGATACAGCCCAATGTGCCGCGCTTTGTCCGTCAGGGTGATGAGGTCCATATCACGGCTCGCATCTTCAACCTGAAAGACGAACAGGTGACGGGAAAGGCCCATCTGATACTGATTAATCCAGAGAAAAACTCCTGCATGTTCGAGATAGACTCACACTTTGAGGTAGAAGCGGGCAAGACTACTACGGTAGGGTTTTGGATTCCGTGCAACTGGCCCAATGTGTCGATGTGCATCTGTAAGATGACGGCTGTGGGCGACGGCTTCAGTGACGGCGAGCAGCACTATCTGCCCATCCTGCCCAACCGCGAATACGTCACCAAGACCGTTCCCTACACCCAGCATAAACCGGGTGTGAAGACCATCGACCTGACCAGCCTGTTCCCCGCCGGAACAACCCAGCAAAAGCTGACCGTGGAATACACCAACAACCCGGCTTGGCTGATGGTACAGGCATTGCCCGTCATCGGCGAACCGTGGGAGCACAGTGCCATCGACCAGGCGGCCAGCTACTACAGCAATATGCTGGCCAAGACGCTGCTGGCACAGAGCCCGCAGGTGAAGGGCGTCTTCGAACAGTGGAAGCGTGAGAACGCTAACGTTAACCTTAACGATAACTCCACATCGGTAGAAAATTCTTCACTCTTCACTCTTCACTCTTCACTTTCTAAGAACCAGGAACTGAAAGACCTCGTGCTGGCTGAGACACCGTGGGTGGCTGCTGCCGACCGTGAGACCGAACAGAAGCAGCGGCTGGCCGACTTCTTCGACGAGAACGGCATCAACAACCGTCTCGCCACGGCTGTCGAGAAGCTGAAGAAGTTGCAGAATAGCGACGGCTCCTTCTCTTGGTATCCCGGCATGAGTGGCAGTACCTATATTACTGTAGCCATCGAGGAGATGCTGGTGCGGCTGAACGTCATGACCGGCCAGCAGAATGACACACGCCAGATGCAGGACAAGGCCTTCGACTATATCGGCAAAGAGATGGCAGACCTCGTGAATGAGCTGAAGAAGCAGGAGAAGAAGGGCCACAAGCCGTCGTTCCCATCGTTTACCGCCCTGCGCTGGCTCTACCTCTGTGCCTTGGACGGCCGTCAGCTGGCGCCCAATGTACAGTCGGCCAACGACTACCTGATTAAACTGCTGAAGAAGGACATCAAGCAACAGACCATCTACGAGAAGGCACTCACAGCCGTCGTGCTGGCCAAGCACGGAGAGACGAAGAAAGCCGCCGAATACGTGCAGAGTCTGAAGGAATACACCGTATATACCGAGGAAATGGGACGCTACTACGACACCCGCCGCGCCGGCTATTCGTGGTACGACTACAAGATACCGACGGAGGTTGCCGCCATCGAGGCCATCCAGATGGTGACACCACAGGACCAGCAGACGGTCGACGAGATGCGCCGCTGGCTCCTGCAAGAGAAGCGCACACAGGCTTGGAACACCGCCATCAACAGCACCAATGCCATCTACGCCTTCCTGAACGGCAGCAGCCAGCTGACGACTGACTATACGCCCACCGTCCTTGCCATCGACGGTACGGCCATCGAGACCTCCAAGGCCACGGCAGGCATCGGCTACGTGAAGACGGCCATCACTGAGCCGCAGGGCAAGACCTTTACCGCCACCAAGACCAGCGAGGGAACGTCGTGGGGTGCCGTCTATGCACAGTTCCTGCAGAAGACCTCCGACATCGAGGCCTCGCAGAGCGGCATCACCGTCAAGCGCGAGGTATTGTCAGCGGCAAAACCGCTGACTACAGAGAAGCTGAACGTCGGCGACCGCATCAAGATACGCCTCACCATCGAGACCAGCCGCGACCTCGACTTCGTGCAGGTCGTTGACCGCCGTGCTGCCTGCTTGGAACCCGTCAAGCAGCTCTCCGGCTACCAGCATGGGGCCTATGTATCGCCCAAGGACTTTGCCACCAACTATTACTATTACGGGCTGGCCAAAGGCAAGCATGTGATAGAGACCGAATACTACATCGACCGTGCCGGACAGTACGAGACGGGCACCTGCAGCGTTCAGTGTGCCTACGCTCCTGAGTATCGGGCCACGGCACCGTCAATCACCTTTAACGTAGAATAAGGAAAATGAAAAAGAGAACCATACTACCCCTCCTCTTGCTGCTTGCAGCCCTCCCTGCGGCAGCTCAGAAACTGACCGTTGAGAAGACCACCGTCGACGTGGGCCGCACAGGTTGGCAGAAGCCAGTCACGGCCGTCTTCGAACTGCGCAACAAGAGCCACCGCAAGCTGCATATCGACAAAGTGGTGCCCGACTGCAACTGCACCGTGGTGGACTATCCACGGGGCGACATCGCGGACAAGTTCCAGATACGCATGACCTACGATGCCCGCCAGCTGGGACACTTCAACAAGCAGGCCGCCATCTACTCCAACGGTTCCAAAAGACCTGTATACATCGAAATGAAAGGTGTCGTGCTGGAGCACTATGTCGACCTCTCCGGCAACTATCCCGTCAACATGGGCGACCTGCGGCTCGACAAGAACGAACTGGAGTTTGACGACGTCAACCGCGGCGACCAACCGGTACAGCAGCTGCACATCTACAACAACGGCAGCCAAGCCTACCAGCCCAACCTGATGCACCTGCCGCCCTACCTCTCAGCCAGCATCGTACCCGAGAAGATGCAGCCGGGCGATGAAGGCGTCATCACCGTAACCCTCAACTCGGCCAAGCTGCACGACTATGGACTCACCCAGACAGCCGTCTATCTGGCCGGTAACCCCGGCGACAAAGTCAGCCCCGACCACCAGATAGACGTCTCGGCCATCCTGCTGCCGTCGTTCTCGGGCATCAGCAGCGCCCAAGCGCCCAAGATAGAGCTGTCTGCCGAGACCGTCGACATCCAGTTTGAGGGCAAGAAAAAGAAGACGGAAATCATCACCATTGGCAACATGGGTAATGCAGAGCTGAACATCTCGTCGCTACAGATGTTCACCAGCGGTCTGCGCATCTCGCTGGACAAGAGCCACTTGCAGCCAGGGGAATACGGCAAGCTGAAGATTACGGCCATCCGTGAAGACCTGCAGAAGGTGCGCACGCGCCCCCGTATCCTGATGATTACCAACGACCCGCAAAAGCCCAAGGTCACCATTACCATCAATGCAAAATAACTCGCTAAAAATATGGAGCACCCAGAGAACAGTTCAGAATATGCCGGCCTGCAGGTAAACAGCGGCGTCGAGCAACCCAGCATCATCAACCCCTATCTGAAGCGTACACGTATACGCCGTCGCGAACTCACAGCCGCCGAAATGGTGGAGGGCATCGTCAAGGGCGACGTCACCATCCTCTCGCAGGCTGTCACCTTGGTGGAGAGCGTCAACCCCGACCATCAGGCCAAGGCTCAGGAGGTCATCAACAAGTGTCTGCCCTACAGCGGAAACAGCATCCGCGTAGGCATCAGCGGCGTGCCCGGTGCCGGCAAGTCGACCAGCATCGACGAGTTCGGCATCCACGTGCTCAAGGAGAAAGGCGGCAAACTGGCCGTGCTGGCCATCGACCCGTCGTCAGAACGCTCCAAGGGCTCGATTCTGGGCGACAAGACGCGCATGGAGAAGCTGAGCACCCATCCCGACTCGTTCATCCGCCCCAGCCCAACGGCAGGCTCTCTGGGCGGCGTGGCCCGTAAGACGCGTGAGACCATCATCCTCTGCGAGGCAGCGGGTTTCGACAAGATATTCGTCGAGACCGTCGGCGTGGGACAGAGCGAGACGGCCTGCCACTCGATGGTAGACTTCTTCCTGCTCATCCAGCTGGCGGGTACCGGCGACGACCTGCAGGGCATCAAGCGCGGCATCATGGAAATCTGCGACGGCATCGTCATCAACAAGTGCGACGGCGACAACGTCGACAAGTGCCACATGGCTGCCACCAACTTCCAGAATGCCCTCCACTTCTTCCCCATGCCCGAGAGTGGCTGGACGCCCAAGGTGCTGTGTTACAGTGGTTTCTACGGCTACGGCATCAAGGAGGTGTGGGACATGATTTACGAGTACATGGACTTTGTCAAGGCCAACGGCTACTTCAACTACCGCCGCAACGAGCAGTCGAAATACTGGATGTACGAGAGCATCAACGAGCAGCTGCGCCTCTCGTTCTACAACAACCCCGTCGTTCACCAGCAGCTGCAGGCCGCCGAGCGTAGTGTGCTGGCTGGCAAGCAGACATCGTTCACCGCCGCCCAGCAGTTGCTCGACACCTACTTCCAGTTACTCAAGTAATTCAACTTTCTAATGTAGTTAAGAAGTTAAGAAGTTAAAGAAGTTAAGCCAAATGTCGAAGTGCAAAAATATAAGCAAACAGAGTAATGGCTTAACTACTGTCCGAAGGACGAGCGAAGCGATAACTTCTTAACTTCTTAACTACAAAGAAGTTGAGCGAATGCGAAACTTGAATCAAGTAACCATAAAGTTCAAAGATCAAAGTTCAAAGTTCAAAGATCAATGCTGAATATCGAGATTGACGAAGATAGCGGTTTCTGCTTCGGTGTGACCACGGCCATCCGCAAGGCCGAGGAGGAGCTGGCAAAGGGCAACGGGCTCTATTGTCTGGGCGACATCGTGCACAACGGCATGGAGTGTGAGCGTCTGCGCCAGATGGGCCTCATCACCATCGACCACGAGCAGATGAGCCGACTGCACAACGTCACCGTCCTGTTGCGTGCTCACGGTGAGCCACCCGAAACCTACGAACTGGCCCGCCGCAACAACATCGAAATCATTGATGCCACCTGCCCCGTGGTGCTCCAGTTGCAGAAGCGCATCAAGCGACAGTACGACGAGTCGCTGCAACACCCTACGGTCTCCCCTCGCCTGCCCCAGATAGTCATCTTCGGCAAGAAGGGCCACGCCGAGGTGTTAGGACTGGTAGGACAGACGCAGTCGACGGCACTCGTCATCGAGAACTTCGACGAGGTGAAGAAGCTCGATTTCTCCCGCGACATCTTCCTCTATTCGCAAACCACGAAGTCGCTCGACGAGTTCCACCGCATCATCGAGTATATCCAGCAGCACATCTCGCCCGACGCCACCTTCCGCAGCTTTGACACCATCTGCCGTTCCGTCGCCAACCGCATGCCCAACATCTCGCAGTTTGCACGCCGTCACGACCTGGTACTCTTCGTTTGCGGCCGCAAGAGTTCCAACGGCAAGGTGCTCTTCAACGAGTGCCTGCGCGTCAATCCCAACAGCCACCTCATAGAAGGCCCTGAGGAAATCGACCCCTCATGGCTCGTCGGCATCCATACCGTCGGCATCTGCGGAGCCACCAGCACCCCCAAATGGCTCATGGAACAATGCCGCGACGCCTTGCAGAAGCAAGGCAACGGGAAACCCAGACATTAGAACGAAACGTAATTTCGTGCCCTCGAATCCGTAATTTTCGAGCCTCGAAGATTACGTTTCGTCGATAGCGGGCAGGTTGAGCCTTAGCAGGATGACAAATGACAGATGACAGTTATTGAAAAATTGGTGGACGTTTAAGATTAGTATCATATATATTATAATATATATATACTAATATCTCTTTCCTCTCAAATTCAAAAAACTGTCATCTGTCATAACTGTCATGAGCAATTTGCAAAGACAGCTGCTCGCTCACGGAAGCGCTGGAGGAGCCACGCCTTCTGTTCGGGGATGGTCATGTGACTGTTGTCGAGCAGGAGGGCGTCGTCGGCCTGCCTCAGGGGCGACACCTCGCGATGGGAGTCAATATAGTCACGCTCCTGAACGTTCTTCAGAATGTCAGCGTAGTCGGCCTCCATGCCCTTGCCCTTCAGTTCGTCGTAGCGGCGCTGGGCACGCACCTCGGCAGAGGCGGTGACGAAGACTTTCAGTTCGGCATTGGGGAAGACAACGGTACCGATGTCGCGACCGTCCATGACGACGCCCCCACCCTGCCCCATCAGCTGCTGCTGGGCTACCATGGCTTCGCGCACAAAACCCAGCGTGGCAATAGGGCTGACATGGTTAGACACCTCCATGGTACGTATCTGGTCTTCCACCAGCTCACCGTTCAGGTAGGTGTCAGGGCGGCCGGTCTCCGGATTGAACTTAAACGTAATCTGGATGTCAGGCATCTGCCGGCGCAGCTCATCCTGGTCGATGATTTCGCGCACCTCCTGACCTGCATCGCCTACCGTCTTGAAAATCCCATGGCGAAGGGCATAGAGGGTGACACAGCGGTACATGGCACCGGTGTCGACATAGACGTAACCGACCTCGCGGGCCAGGTCCTTGGCCATCGTGCTCTTGCCGCACGACGAATGGCCGTCAATGGCTATTGTAATTTTTTTCATATCGTTTAGAGATGAGAGTTTAGAGTTTAGAGAGAATAGCTGACGTTAATCAACAGCGACGAGGCCGACACATGGTATTTGGCATAGGCCACATGCAACTTGAAACGCTCCAGCTGCAAGCCGCCGCCAATGGAGAAGCCAGCGCCGTGGTTGCTGTCGCCCTCGCTGTCGCTGACTTTCATCTCGCTAGCACGGCGGAAGTTGTAGCCTGCCGACACATAGAACTGTTCACCCAGCAGCAGGTCGGCACCCACGGCCAGGTGTTTGATGAATCCCTGGTCCCAGTTGTTCAGCCTCGACAGCGTTGCCGACAGGCGCAGCGGCGAGCCGACAAGCCGTTTGGTCACGCCGAGCTGCAGGTCCAGCGGAATGCGCTCGAAGTCGTCATCGTAGGCCTTGATTTGTCCACCCAGGTTCTTGGCCACGGCCGACAGCGACCACTCGTGCGTGGGGTCGTAGTAGTTGATGCCGAGGTCGACGGCTACGGCTGCCGAGCTGTAGCCCGCGATGTGCGACGAGACGAAGCGTGCCGTGATGCCGCCGCTGATACGGTCGCTCAGCAGATAGGCCAGCGAGCCCGCCAGCGCGATATCCTTGGCCGAGAAGTCGCCCGTCTGGACATTGTCTGCCGTCGTCTCCTTCATCGTACCGTAGTTCATATACTGTGCGCTGACACCCCAGGTGGCACGCTCCTTGTAGGCTTTGACAAACGATGCCGAGGCCGTCGTGGCACCCTCCATGTAGGTCATCAGGTTCAGGTTGATGGTCTTATCAGCCACATTGCTGATGAGCGCTGGATTGTGGAATATCACGGTGGCGTCGTCGTCGGCCAGGGTGATGTTGTCGCCACCCAGCGCTGCAACATGGGCACTGACGGGCAGGCGCAGGAAGCTATACACCTCCTGGCTCTCCTGAGCCACCGCGTCTGCAACGGTCAGGACGGTCATCAACAGAACCAAAACAACGTTCTTCATCTTCTATTCAAACGGCAAAGGTACTAAGATTATTTCTTTTACCCGCCCATTTTTTGTTTTTTTATTCTTTTATTCTTTTATTCTTATATTCTTTTTAGTACCTTTGCACGCAAAATGGAACAGAAAAAGTCGCCACAGGCAGACATGGAGCAGCGCCGAACCACAGCATTCCTGCTGGGGATGGCATTTGTGCTGTCGATATTCTACGTGGCACTGGAGTGGAACTCGATATCGACACCGGGCGACGGATATATCCCACTCGACCTCAGCCAGCTGACCCACGAAAGCGAGCTGGTGCCCATGCAGAACATGGAGACCGTCAAGGAAATCAAGGAGAAACAGGAGAACCCCAAGTCGGAACAGCTGCGGGTGGTGGACGACGACATCGAGCTCGACGACCTGGACGAAGAGGAGCAGGAGAAAGAGGACGAGGAACTGCTGCGGCAACTGGAGGAGGAGGACGACGAAGCGGCACTGGAGGCCATGGGCGTAGACCCCAACAATCCGCTGAACTTCCGCGTGGTCGAGGAACTGCCGCAATTCCCCGGCGGTGCCGTAGAATTCCTGAAGTGGCTCACCAAGAACCTGCGCTACCCGCCCACAGCCCGCCAGCGCAAGACACAAGGCAAGGTGCTGGCCGTCTTCTACGTCGAGAAAACCGGCAAGGTGACAGGCATCAAGGTCACCAAGTCGCTCTCGCCGGAATGCGACCGCGAGGTGCTACGCGTGCTGGGCATCATGCCCGATTGGACACCCGGCATCCAGAACGACAGGCCCTGCCGCACCAAGGTGTGCATCCCCGTCGTCTTCAAACTTTGAAAAACAGTAACGTGACAACGACATAAAACGACAGAAAAACAATGGTTCAACGCTCATCCGACTACATCCTGCAGCAGGTCAACGACTACTTGGCCCACCTGCCTTACGACCGCAAGCCCGCCTCGCTCTACGAACCCGTCCAGTACGTACTCTCACTGGGCGGCAAACGCATCAGGCCTGTACTCATGCTGCTCAGCTACAACCTGTGGCGCGAGCACCCGGAGGATATCCTCATGCCCGCCATCGGACTCGAGACCTACCACAATTATACGCTGCTGCATGACGACCTGATGGACCAAGCCGACATGCGGCGCGGACACCAGACCGTACACAAGCGCTGGGATGCCAACAAGGCCATCCTATCGGGCGACTCCATGCTTGTGCTGGCCTACCAGCGAGTGGCACAGGTACCTGCCGACAAGCTGCAGCAGGTACTCGATCTCTTTACCGTCACGGCGCTCGAAATTGGCGAAGGGCAGGAGTACGACATGTCTTTCGAGACGCGCAACGACGTCACCGAGGACGAATATATCGAGATGATACGCCTGAAAACCAGCGTACTGCTGGCCTGTGCACTGAAGATGGGTGCCATCCTGGCCGACGCACCGCAGCAGGACGTCGACCGTCTCTACCAACTGGGTGAACAGTTGGGACTGGCCTTTCAGCTACAGGACGACCTGCTCGACGTCTATGGCGACCCGAAGGTATTCGGCAAGGCCATCGGCGGCGACATCACGTCGAACAAGAAAACCTACATGCTCATCAACGCCTACAACCGCGCCAATGACGAACAACGTCAGGAGTTGGAACAGTGGATCATGGCCAAGGAGTTCAATCGTGCAGAGAAGGTTGCCGCCGTCACCCGCCTCTACGACGAAATAGGCATCCGTGAACTCTGCGAACAGAAAATCAACTACTATTTTGAGCAGGCGCGGCAGACGCTCGATGCCGTTCACGTACCTGAGGAGCATAAGCGGGCCCTGCGTGCCTATATGGACGACATGCTGCACCGCAACAAGTAATGTCAAACAGCGCAAATGCAAAAGTTCATCGACACACACTGTCATCTGGACGGTGAGGAATTCAATGATGACCGCGACACAGTCATCCAGCGTGCACAAGAAGCTGGCTGCCAAGCCATATTCCTGCCCGCCATCGACCTGAAATCGTGCCACAGCGTCATCGACGTCTGCGCCCAGCATCCTGGCTACTGCTATCCCATGCTCGGCATGCATCCCGAAGAGGTCCGTGCCGACTGGCGTGACCAACTGACGGCCATACGTGCGTTGCTGAAGTTCCCTCTCCCTTTGGGAAAGGCGGGGAGTGAGACTCCCCTCGCCATCGGCGAGGTAGGCCTTGACTACTACTGGAGCCGCGAATTCGAACAAGAGCAGCTGCAGGCCTTCGAAGAGCAGGTGCGCTGGGCCGTGGAGCTGCAGCTACCGCTGATGATTCACTGCCGCAAGGCCCAGAACGAAATGGTGGCTATAATAAAGAGGTACGCGAGCGAACTACCTGGCGGCGTCTTCCACTGCTTTACGGGCAACGAGCAGGAGGCACGCCAACTGCTGGAGTTCCCACAGTTTGTGCTGGGCATCGGCGGCGTACTGACATTCAAGAAGAGCCACCTACCCGAGACACTGGCCGCTGCCGTTCCACTCAGCCGCATCGTCCTCGAGACCGACGCCCCCTACATGGCTCCAGTGCCACAGCGCGGCCAGCGCAACGAGTCGGCCTACATCCGACACGTCATCACCAAACTGGCCGAGGCCTATCAAGTCAGCGAGGACGAAGTCTGCCAGCAGACCAATGCCAACGTCGCCCGCATCTTCGGCATATAGTTAACAAATCATAAAGTTCAAAGCACAAAGTGACAAGTTCAGAGAAAAGATAGTACCTTTGCATCCGCTTTGCAAAAGGAGAGGTGCTCGAGTGGTTGAAGAGGCACGCCTGGAAAGCGTGTAGCCGGCAAAACTGGCTCGCAGGTTCGAATCCTGTTCTCTCCGCAGGACAAACAGGTTCAAAACGCCAAAAGGCGAATCCTGTTCTCTCCGCAAAGCGACAGAACAGGTTCAAAACGCCAAAAGGCGAATCCTGTTCTCTCCGCATCAAGATTTAGAAACCTACTGATTTTCAGTAGGTTTCTTTTTAAAAAAACTGCTCTTCCTTACTGCTCCCCCCCGCCATTTTTAAGATTATTTAAGTGATTTACGAAAGAATGTGGCTCAAAAACTTACTTTTTGGGCTATTTGTGACTGATTTTGATGTTTTCTCCGTATCTTTGTACCAAAATTCTGTTTATGGGTAACATAAAGATAATCAGAGGTGTGTTTGACACCATATTGGAACTAGAACACGCAAACGTCGTGGCAGGTTTCCCATCTCCTGCTGACGATACCTTCGTGCCGACGGAAATGGTGCGCCGTCTATATGAAGCTAAGTCCTCAAAGAAAGAACTTTGGCCTACTAAGACCCTTGCTAAGATAGCCTCGAAATTAGCGAAGAAATACGATTTCAAAAGCCCCAATCCGACTACGAGGTGGAGCGACATTATTAAACTAAAGTGACAATATGGATAACCTACAAGAGATATTCCCGATAGTGGACGAAAGAGGAAAGGTCATAGGCTCCGCTACAAGAGGCGAGTGCCACAGCGGTTCCAAGCTACTGCACCCCGTCGTGCATCTTCATGTGTTTAATTCCAAGGGTGACATCTATCTACAGCGACGGCCAGACTGGAAAGACATACAACCTGGGAAATGGGACACAGCCGTTGGTGGACATGTAGACTATGGTGAGACTCCCGAAGTGGCTTTACAGAGAGAAGTGCGTGAGGAACTTGGCATCACAGACTTCACACCAGAGTTTGTCGATAAGTATGTGTTTGAAAGCAAGCGGGAACGTGAATTGGTATATGTAAACCGAACAACCTACGACGGCGAGGTACACCCTTCGACAGATGAACTGGACGGTGGCCGTTTCTGGACGATGCAGGAGATTCGCGATGCAATGGGAAAAGAGGTGCTGACTCCCAATTTCGAGAGTGAGTTCATGCGCTGCTTTGAGAAGCGACGGGTAATGATAAAGGATGCGACAAAGGACCAGGCGGAGATATAGCCCATCTGATAATGATGGCTATGACAATGCTGATGCATCAGGGCATTATAGACACGTGAGGCACATTCGCCTAACAATACAAAATTTGTCTGAAACGACACGACCATGAGGATATTTCGCGTCTTTTAACGCCTTAATCGTGCGATTATTCAGAAATTCTTTGTATCTTTGCACCCACAGAACAATAAAACATAGTAATTATGGGCATATCAATAGACAATGTATGGGCCAAGGCCCAGCGCCTCTCGCCGAGTGAGCGTCTTGCCTTGTCGCGCCGCCTGGCAGAAAGCGTTACTGAGACCGAGACCGCACGTCGTGAGCGCGTGGCAAAGGAGATGGACCAGTTCTTCGGCGGATGGGCTGAAGACGAGCGCACCACCGACGAAATCATGGCACAGATACGTGCCGGACGTACCACGAGAAGGTTCGGCTGGAGTCCATTGGACAGACCATTGAGGATTTCGACTTACTCATCGGCATCACAGCGCGCGAAAACGGCCTTGCCGTAGTGACTCACAACACCAAACATTTCAGTCGAATCGAAGGCCTAAAGACCGAGGACTGGATGCTATAATATAGTAAATGTGGAGAAATGAAGGGCGGGAATCCGAAGCCGAGGATGTCGGCGCGGCTCCCCGCAATGCGTTCTTGGTAATCATTCTAACCTTTCCACTCTTGCTTCATCTTTTTGGCCTTCTCGTAAAGTTGATTGAAATCGTTCTCGGTTAATAGTTTATCCTTGCTACGTTCATCGTACATGCCATAGAAAAGAATCAGCGAACCGCTCAGCGCAGAATCTTTCAAATCGGGATTGAGCCTGTCTGGCCTATCCTTAAATCCCCTGATTTGATAGAGTTCAATGGCATCACTTATCCTCTCCATGTCGTAGCCCATCCAAGTGGCATCTTCATTCCTGCCCCAGTAAGAACTCGTAATCTTGCCTCTTCTCCGCTTTTCTTCAACAGTGACGCCTCTGAATGTATAGGCAAACTCCTTGTCTTCAGCAAAACGTTTGCGGGACGGGTTAATGCCTGTTATCAAAATTTAATGGGGCTGAAACGGATGATTTCGGGCGGAGTGAAAAAAAGGACATGATATCTGAACGCACTGCAGAAGTTACAACCGGAGTAAGATACAGACCCTCGGAGAACTGGAAGGGTAGGACATTAAAATCGGCAAGCAAAACTCTTGGGCTTTGCTTGTCGATTATATTATGTGTAATTTTTGTACCTTTGTCGTGATTATTCCTCTACGGGTACGAATTTCTCCTTCTTCCGCTTGCAGCGGGGGCAGCGCCACGTATCGGGCAGGTCTTCAAACCGGGTGCCGGGAGGTATTCCCTGCTTGGGGTCGCCTTTCTCTGGGTCGTAAGTGTACTTACAGGGGCATTTGAATAATTTGCTTTCGCTCAACAAAGTTCAAGCCCGCTTGACTTTGTATTCACTGAATCGCAAATTTCATCTTTGCCATAGTCGTTCCTGATTATTTGGCCGGTTCCCACTTGCAGCGGACGGGAGAGACGATGGCACCCTCCTTCTTCAGTTCGGCGAAAGCCTTATCGACCTCCTTGCGGTCAATGCCTGTGATTTCTGCAATCTTGCCAGCGTTGACGGGTGCACCGAACTCACGCATGGCCTGTAATACCTTTTCTTTCATAATTGTCTTAAATTAAGCGATAGTTAATTCTTAACTCTTAATTCTTAACTCTTAATTCTTAACTCTTAACTTATTAGAGTTGCAGCAGCAGCCAGTTCTGCGTGCCGATCTTCTCGATGAGTTCCACGGCGCCCTGGCTCCAGTAGAGGTCTTCTTCCTCGTCCTTCAGGTAGTCCTTCAGCAGGTCGTAGGTGGTGGGATCGTCCTTCACGCCCTCCATGCACTTCATCAGCAGCTCAACGCCAGGCTCCTGGATGGCGAGGTCGGCCTTGACATACTCCACGGGGTCGCAGATGAGGTCGCGGCTCTTCATGCCCTCGAACTTCACGTCTCCGCCGAGGTCGAGGATGCGCTCCGTGAATTTCTCTACCCAGCCCATCTCCTCACCGAAGTGACCGATGTACTTCTCTCCAAGCTTGGTGAAGCCCTGTGCCTTGAAAATCATGCCCTGCTGCTTGTGAACGATGGCACCTTCTGCCAGATGGGTTACGAAAAACTGTAATGACTCAATAGATTTCTTCTTGTCCATAATTTTGTTGTTTTAAAGGGTTAATATAAAATGTTATTTCTTTAGTGTGTCAATAATATCGTCGAGTTCCTGTGCCAGACGCGGATAGTCCTTGGGCTTCAGCGGACAGGTTAAGAACTGTTCGTCCATGCCTTTTGGAATAGAGTTGAATGCCTCTTCCTCCAGTGCCTTGCCTTTCTTCGTCAGACTGACAATCTGCTGGCGCTTGTCCTGCTCGCCTTTCTTACGGCTGACGATACCAAGTTTCTCCATGCGCTGAAGCAAGGGAGTGACGGTATTTGTCTCTAACACCAGACGACGGGCGATGTCGTTCACCGGCTGGTTGTCCTTCTCCCAAAGCACCATCAGCACGAGGTACTGCGGATAGGTGATGCCCAGTTCCGTCAGCATCGGGGTGTACGCCTGCGTCACCAGTCGTGAAGCCGTATAGAGACGGAAGCAAATCTGATTGTCGAGTTGTAATTCTGCGTGCATAAATCTTATTTTAAACACGAATTGCCATATAATTATTCATATAATTAATTCATGATAATTCGTGGGACATTCGTGGTAATTCGTGTTAAAGAAAACTCTCGATATCTTTTTCAAAGTCCTTAGGCTCTGTGGTGGGAGCGTAGCGCTTGATGGTGTTGCCATCCTTCGAGATCAGGAACTTGGTGAAGTTCCACTTGATGTCGCTGTCTTTCTCCACGCTCTTGCTGATGGCCTTGAAGAGTGTCTTGGCAGCCTTGGCTTTCAGACCGTTATATTCCTCGGTGGGAGCCTGTGTCTTCAGATACTCGAAGATGGGTTCTGCGGCAGGACCGTTCACGTCGGTCTTCTTCATAATTTGGAATGTCACGCCGTAGTTCAACTGGCAGAACTCCTCAATCTGTCCGTCAGAGCCTGGATCCTGCTCCTTGAACTGGTTGCAGGGGAATCCGATGATGACCAGTCCCTTGTCTTTGTACTTCTGGTTCAGTTCCTCCAGTCCTGCGAACTGAGGGGTGAAACCGCACTTGCTGGCTGTGTTGACAATCAGCAACACCTTACCTTCAAACTGAGAGAAATCTATCTCCTTACCTTTGCTCGTCAGAGCCTTGAAATCATAAATCTTTGCCATACCTTATTATATTTTATGTTCATTATATCGTTTGCGATGACAATGATGCGGTTAAGCGAGAGCAAAGAAAATGTGTTTTCATTTGCCAAGCGTGAGCATCTTCGCCGTTGCGACGGCAAAGGTAAGAATAATAATTTATATCGCAAGCGATTTAGTCAAAACTTTAAGTATGTTTAACATTAAATCGTGCGCGATATAGTTTTGTCCTGATTATTGCTTGATAACATGAGGATAATTGGGTTCACCAAGTTTTGTTATCCATATTGTCACCTAAGTTTAATAATGTCGCCCCACCTCGTTGTAGGGTTGGGGCTTTTGATTAGTAGTCCACCTCTTACGGCTTGAAACCTTTCTGCCAGACGGCTTTTACACCGTCGCAGAAGTCGTATAGTATATGGCGTCCCTGAATGCGACGGCCTGCTGGAAGGAATCCGCAGACGATGCGGGTGATGTGGCGACGGATATTGAAATCCTTAGGGTTGTCTACACCGACACTCTCTACACGAAGACTGAAACGGCCTATGCCTGGCAGAATGACGGTCTGTCCGTCAGACAGTTTCTCCTTAAGTATATCCTGCAGTTCTGTAACTACACCTATAACGGAACCTTCTGAGAGGTGACTGTTTCTGCATGCCTCTGCGGCAATCTCGTCGAGCGTAATCTCGCCCTGACTGACTGATTTTGCAAAATATTTTCCATAAGAACTGCTGCTCTTGATGTTATTCTTTATAAGTTTAATATGTACTGCCATAACTTTTTTCTATTTTTTATAGCCATCTGTCATTATATCTGGTATACCATTATATATCAATTAGTTATATGATATGACAGAGAAAGGTTCTCTGTCATAGTCACTTTTCAAAGTAAAACAAGTTGTTTTACTTATTAAAAGCCTATCTCTTATGGTTTTAAAGAGCATCTTTTGCATAGTAAAACAACTTGTTTTACTTTTTAAGATTTACTCTCTCTTACCGCAAAAGCAGAACCTTTAGTCAGCTTCTTATGCGAGTATCCCATTTGAGTAAGCTTGCGTCCCAATTCTATGTCCGTATTTTTCCTAATCTTAAAGGTAGGAAATTTCTTTGATAGTTTGGTCATGATGTCTTGCAGTGGGATTAGCTTGGAGTTTTCGGGCGTCTCTTCTGGCGGCAAGTATGTCAGTTCAATCATCTTCTCCAGATTAAACACCTGCTGGAAGTCCTCATTCTGATGCATGATACGCTCATTCTCTTCGTCTTCAAACCAGTAGCGCCGTCCCTCTGACAGCTCCTGGCAAAGCTGGGCATAGAGTTGGTCGTAGTTGATTGTGTCGCTGTTGTCAATCTCGTCGGCATAGATGCAGATAAAACGACGGGAGCCTGTGGGGTCGGTAAGCGGACGGAGATTATTGGTGGTGGCAATAAACGAGGCGAAGCGCTGTCGCTGTTCCATCGTCTTGCCGTATGGCGGGCGGAATTTCACATCGTGTTTCGAGATAAGATACTTCAATATGGGCTGTTGGCTCTTCGACATGGCGTCGAATTCGTCAATGTTGATGAGTGCGTAGAGCGACATGGCAAGGAAGATGTCGTTATCGTTCTTCATCGAGAGGCGGTCGTTGTAGTACATCTGCAGATATTCGGGCAATATGCGTCTGCAGAAGGTCGTCTTGCCCGAACCCTGCGGACCGATGAGCAGGGGTACGATGGCATTTCCGTGCTGGCGGTCCTTGCCGAGCCACTGTGCCACCATCGACAGCATCCAGATATGGAAGTCGTGCTCCCAATGCGGGTTGTCGGTTTTTATGCGATGGGCCAGTTCCCCGACGTAGTCGTGCTTTCCGTTCCAACGGGGCAGATGGCGCAGATAGTCTTCCATCGGATAGTAGCGCGGTATCAGGTTCGAGTCGATATAGCGGTTCAAGTCTCTGTCCCATGAGTCCACACCGGCTTTCAAGGCCTTGATGGTCATGGTGTTGCGGGCTGCCTGGTCCAACGGCTGGAAACCATAGCCTATTGCATTCATGCGGTATTCCGGAACACCGGTCATCACGTTGAGTCGCAGTGTGTAGTGCTCTTTCATATATGCCTCGGTTTTGTAAGCCAGCAGGGCCGACGGACGGGTAAACTTCATGGGGATGGTCTTCATGGCTTTCTTGAGATAGGCCGTTCTGAAGATGCTTTCTATGGTGTCACGGTTTTCTTCGCCGCCAAGCATCGGGATAAACGAGGCGACGCGAACACACCATGCCTGTGGCAGGCCCATCACGCGGCAGCCGTCGGCCAGCTGTTCGAGCACAGCCATCTGGAACAGCTCGTCAGTACTGATGTCGTGGAATTTTTCTATGGCAGCATCCAGACAGTCGTGAAACCTTCGCATCCTGCTGTTGCGCACACTGAGTCCGGGAATCTCTTCCGGATAATTAAAGTCGCTGATGTCTTCCTGCAGACTGCGATACTCCGGCGTGTTCTCGGCGTCTGTGCTTACGTTGATGGTCAGCGCCTCGGGATTGTAGTATGGCTGAGGGTCGTAACTAACCTTGCAACTGCTGCTGAATGTAGGCTCGTCAGGGGTTACCTGGGTACCAAGCTGCGAGGAGTAGATATATTGCAGTTTCCTGAACGCATTGGTCTGTGTGGTTTCCGAAGGCTCGCCGTCTGTCACCTCATAGCGGCAGACTATATGCAGCGAGCGGCCGTCGTGACCTATGAAACACAACATCGTGTAAAGCTGTTGCGAAGCAAGTTCCTTATACATCTGCGATGTCGTCAGGTCGCGCAGGTTCTCTACTGAAAGCAGCACCAGGCGGTTGATTTCCTTTACCCTCACTTCTCCTTGCCATTTCTGCCAGTGGGCTGCAAAACACACATCCTTCTCGTAGTCTTCTACATACTTCTGGCGATATGCGCCATCTTTCAACTGACACACAAACTCATCAAGCTCCACGTGCGTGTATGTCTTGTTGTTTCTTTCGTTGTTTATGACTGTAACCTTCATCTTTTAAGTAGTTAGAAAATCGCTTGCAAAGCTACTAAAATCGTTCGACATCTGCAAACATTTTGCAAAAAAGATGATAAAAACAGCCAAAAATATGACAGAGAAAAGTTCTCTGTCATATCCGAATTATTACTTTACTGCGACTGGTTATACATCCCGTTCTCCTTCTCACCGTAGATAGCCTTGATGTCCTTCATCGTCATTTCGTAGGCCTCCGCAGGCGTGTCGGGGGGGCTTATGTCGGTTTACCACGCGTCGTCCCAGAGGTTGCCGCTCTTGTTGTCACTGCCTCCACCACAACTTCCGACAGTACGGGCGGCAATCAGCCCGGCGGTATGTAATTGGTGAAGCAGTAGGATTCACAGAAAGAATCAGCCGTTTGGTTGAAAAGATTTGCAAATGAGTGCCGTCAGGAGTATCTTTGCATTCACAAACTATAATAACAAGCGTTATGAAAAAGGTATTCTTTCTGACAGCACTCATTGCATTGTGCCTCGACGTGACGGCACAGACACGGGCCGGCGGTTCGTCATCGACAAAGACTCCCGCAGGGGCTGCCTACATGCTCTCGGACGGTTCGACAGTGACTAAGAGCGGTGAGACGCTCACCACCGCGACCTCCGACTACAACGTGGTTCAGGTGACGAAGGGAACGCTCAACCTGACGAACTGCACCGTCACGAAGACTGGCGACTACAGTAGCAGCTATTCAGGCGACGACACCAGCTTCTACGGTACCAACTCGGCCATCTATGCCTCGGGCACAGGCGCAAAGATTAATATGGAGGGCGGCAGCGTCAGCACCAATGCCAAGGGCGCAAATGCCGTCTTTGCCACCAACGGAGCCACCATCAACGTCGCGGACATCACCATCGACAACCAGAAAAGCGTCAGCCGGGGACTGCACTGTACGGGCGGCGGCATCATCAACGCCACGAACGTCAACATCACCACCCGCAGCGAGACCTCATCGACCGTGGCCACCGACCGTGGCGGCGGTACTGTCACCGTGCGTGGCGGCACCATCACCGCCAAGGGCAGCAAGTCGTCGGTGCTCTATTCGACGGGGACCATCAGCGTTGACGGCATCACGGGCCTGTCGGAGAAAGGACCGATGGCAACGGTTGAGGGCGCCAACACCGTCATCATCGAGAACAGCCAGATGACATCCGATTCAGATGCGCGAGGCATCCTGCTCCACCAGTCGAACTCCGGCGACGCCGAGGGAACGAAGCCCGTCTGCACCGTCACCAACTCGACGCTGACCACCACCGACAGCAGCGCCCCACTCTGCTTCGTGACCAACGTCACCGCGACCTTGACGCTGACGGACGTGACGCTCAGCGTGGCCAGCGGGCGGCTGATGAGCGTGGAATACTACAAACGCGGTGAAGGCTCGACGGGTCATCTCATGCTGCAAACTACCAAGGACAGCTGGACATATACGGGCAGCGTGGATGCCGACAACGTGAACAATGCGGCAGTCACCGTAGGCGAAAATGTTGTTTGGAACGGCACGATGGACTCCGACAACAATGCTGTCTCGACCGCCGTCACCGTCGAGAGTGGAGCCGTATGGAACCTCACGGGCAACAGCTACGTCACGACCCTCACCAACAATGGCACTATCAACCGGAACGGCTACACGCTGACCTACAAGACGCTTAGCGGCAATGGCACCATCAATGAGACAACGGGAATCAGCGAAATTGTAAATAGTCAATCGTCAAATAGTAAATCTATTTTTTACACTCTCGACGGTCGCCGTGTCGATACCAGCTACAAGGGCATCGTTATCCAGCAAGGTAAAAAGTACATCAGGAAATAAAAAATGACTGAACTCGAAAAGTCACTTAAGTGTGTCATACACTTCATCCGTTACAGGTTCCCTAAATCATTTGGATTATTCCGAACGGAAGAACCTTCGGCGAAGCCAAATATACGAAAAAACCTCCATATCTGGCAGACATGGAGGAATCTTTTGTGATAAATGAGGAGAACTATCTACTTCCTTACAATCCTTTTTCCCCAGGTTTTTAGTTCCTATACTCGCTCGGTGTCACCCCGACCTCCTTCTTGAACAGGCGAGTGAAGTGTTGTGGGTACTGGAAACCGAGCTTGTAGGCCACTTGATTGAGGGTCAACTCTTTGTCCATCACGTACTGCTTCGAAAGGTCGATGACCTTGTTCTGGATGTAGCGCTGGGCGGTGAGGCCCGTCTCCTTCTTGATGAGGTCGCCAAAGTAGCCGGGCGAGAGGAACACCTTCTCGGCGAAGTAGGCGACGCTGGGCAGACCCTTGCGCTCTGCCTTGCCGCTGCGGAAGTACGCCTCCAGGTCGTGCTGGAAGCGGGTCATGATGTCGCTGTTCACCTTGTGGCGGGTGATGAACTGGCGGTCGTAGTAGCGCATGCAGTAGTCCAGCAGCAGGCCGATGGCATCGGTGATGAGCCGCTGCGAGTGCTTGTCGACGGGGTGCTGCAACTCCTCCTCGATGCTGTCGAGCAGGTCGCTGACGATGCGCTGCTCACGCTCCGAGAGGTGCAGCGCCTCGCGCTGGTCGTAGTCGAAGAACGTGTAGTCGTGGATGCGCCTGGCCAGCGGTGTGCCGTAGATCAGGTCAGGATGGAACAGCAGTCCGCGTGAGGCCGGCATGGGCTTCGACTCGTCCCACTCCACCTCGACCACCTGCCCGGGCTTGAAACTGACGACGGTGCCCTCCTGATAGTCGTACTTCTCGCGTCCGTAGCGTATCGAGCAGCCCTCGCCCTGTTTCAGGAACAGCGCATAGAGGCCATAGTTCAGTCGGCTGTGATTGAGACTCGCCAGCGTTTCCGTATGCCTCACCACCGTCACCAGCGGGTGCAGCGTCTCCCATCCGTACAGCTTGTTGTACGCATCGACCGTATCGATTTGGATAATCTTTTCTGCCATATTTTTGACTACGTAATCGCCTTGGCGCTTTTACAAAGCATAGCGACTAAAAGAATTACACGAATTTCACGAATTGATATAATCACACTGCAAAGGTACGCAAAAAAAACGAGACTATCGTTATATATTTTACGGAAAAACTTACCCGACTCGTGGAAAATCGAAGATATCGAGAACGCCCATGCCATCCTGCCCCCTTGCCTTTTCCCGCAATTTCACCCCAAATTCATCATTTTTTTCCGCCTTTTCACCTCAGATTGAGATTAATTGTGTAACTTTGCACCCGCTAACTCACGCCGAGCCGCCTCACAAGAGGCTGGAGCGGCTACAGGGAGGGAGCACTACATGTTGGAATGCGTCGCTGACGCTTTGTTTTTGGCCGTTTTGAAACTACCACAATCAAAATTAGAATGTCAAGAACATTGCAGAGGTTGGTGCTGCGGGTAGGTATATAAACTGTCCCGTTGGCGTGCCGAAGGCTAACCATGCCTTCACGCACGCTTTTATGGGCATACTATATATACCAACGGCGTGGGTGTCACTCTGTTCGTTCACATTCTAAGGCTGTGGTAGGCCTCAAACGGCGAACGGGCAGAAGCCAGATACCCCGCTTTTCTTTTGTAGTCAACGGAACAATAATCTAACCAGTCCGATTCTGGGTGTTTGGCGGACATCTACATGGAAACCGAAGTGGAAAAACTGAAAATTGTCTATATTACGCCTTCTATATATTTAGCTGGAGGAGTGGAGCGTGTCTTGACAACGAAAGTCAATTATCTTGCGGCACAAAGTGACAAGTTCGACGTGACAATTATATTGACTGATGGTGCAGGAAAAGTACCATTCTACAAACTGCACGATAACGTGAAAGTCATTAATCTGGAGATTGGATTCGAGCAGCTCTGGGAGCTTTCTTTCTTCAGGAAGATTCCAGTCTATTTGCGAAAACAACGACTTTACAAGCAGCGCTTGAGTAACGAGTTGATGCGACTCAAGCCAAATATCACTATCAGCACATTGCGACGAGAAATAAATTTCCTTTGTGACATCCGTGATGGGAGTATTAAGGTGGGTGAGATGCACGTTAATCGACAGAACTATCGTAACTTTGAGGCTGGAGAATCTAACAGGATTAAGCGGCTATTTGCAAAATGGTGGATGTGGCACCTCGTAACAAAACTTAAAAGGTTGGATAAAGTGGTAGTTTTGACTGATGAAGATATGCAGTCATGGAACGACCTTCCTAATGTTTGCGTCATTCCTAATCCTTTACCTGCAATCCCAATTAAACAAAGCAACCTGAAAGAGAAAAGAATTATTGCTGTGGGCCGATATACTTATCAGAAAGGATTCGACTTGCTTCTTCAAGCATGGAGCCGTGTGGAGATGGAATTGCCAAACTGGCGTCTCAGCATCTTTGGTTCAGGAGACCGAACACCCTATCAACAATTGGCCTGTGACTTACGGATAGATGACAGGCGATTGGAACTCTGCGAAGCAACGGATAACATAGAGGAAGAGTTTCTTCATAGTTCTATTTTCGTTTTCAGTTCACGTTTTGAAGGCTTTGGAATGGCACTCCTTGAAGCTATGTCCTATGGTCTGCCTTCAATATCTTTCGACTGTCCGTGCGGACCCAAAGACATTATCAATAACGGCGTTGATGGCATTCTTGTCAAAAATGGTGATGCTCTGGCTTTAGCACAAGAAATCACACTACTGGCACGGGATCCTGAAAAGATGAAACTACTATCAAATAATTCCATACAGACAGCACAGAATTACGACATAAAGGTCATAGGTAAGCAATGGGAGGATTTGTTCAATAGGCTTCTATTTACCCACTAAAATGCAACATGAACGGGAAGCCGCGCCGACATTCTCGGTCTCCGGCTTCCCGCCCTTGTTTCTCTACCTTATTTCTTTATGGTTTGTTGGCGTGAAACATCTCCAGTGTCTCGTTGAAATCGTCGATGACGGACTGGTACTTGGGATTGGTTCGTTCAACGATGATGCCCACGTAGTTGTCGGTGTTCTCGTCGCGGATGCAGCCGAAGAGCACGGTGAACTGGTCAGCGTGGTCGTACTCCTGAAACCAACGTTGGAAAAGCAGGCTGCGCTTTCGCTGGCGCCCGTCGCTGGTGTCGCAGACGTAGAGCACGACGGAGGCATTGACACGGAAGAACTCAATGAGGATTGCCATCACGGTCTGCTTGACCTTCGTATCACGTTCAGCCCGCACGTGGCGCACGTTGTTGATATAGAACTGATAGGTGTCGCAGTCGCCAATAGCCGTGTCTTCCTCGAACTCTATCTTGTAGAGCACGTCGTTGTCGGTCTCAAACAGGTAGATGCCGTTTGCGACCTCCTCAATGGTGTAGGGGCTGTTGGCCTGGATGCGTGAGAAGTCGAGCTGGTTCATGAACTTGATGTGTTATCCAACGGCAACGGTTGTGCCGTGACGCTCGGCGTAGATACGTGAAAGTTCCTCGTCGCTCTTTTCGAGCCAAGCCTTCTTCTTTGCGATGGACT
>ERZ842401.1446-NODE-1446-length-33970-cov-5.361315_pt1 | contig 33970 bp, 35 predicted proteins | sample MGYA00521270_ERZ842401 | MGnify/ENA primary metagenome ERZ842401 (study PRJEB31892, sample SAMEA3878208) | bioreactor metagenome | biome: Moose rumen | place: Sweden | collected 2011-10 | study: EMG produced TPA metagenomics assembly of the PRJEB12797 data set...
CAATATCCTACAAACTTAAAGCTTTAGGAAGAGATTTCTTTAACTTAGGTCTTTCTATAAATTCAGATACATCAGTTTTAACTAGTTTTTCTTTTAATAAATATTTATGAAAGTTTTTAATTACAGTTAGATTATGAGCTATAGTAGTAGTTTCTTCATCTGAACGTTCTTTTAAAAAAGATTTTATATTATCACTACTTATATTATTAATATTATTTATATGTTTAGATTTTAAATAAACTCTATAGACTTCTAAATCATTTTTATAAGATACTTTAGTACGATCAGATAAACCTTTTTCAAAGATACAATAATTTAAAAAATCTTCTATCGCAGTTTCTATATCCATACTACTCACCTACTATAATTATAACATTATTTTTACAATAATCCTAATATTTGATAAAATATAAGTGGTGATTATTATGAGTAAACCATTAGCTTTAAAATTAGCTCCTAAATCATTAAAAGATGTCTTAGGACAAGAACATTTGGTAGGTAAAGGTAAAATACTTACTAATTTAGTTAAGAATAAAAAGTTATTTTCAATGATTTTATATGGTCCTCCAGGTATTGGAAAGACTTCTATTGCCAATGCTTTAGTAAATGATTTAGATGTTAGATATAGAATGTTAAATGCAACTATTAATACTAAAAAAGATATAGATATAGTTATTGAAGAAGCTAAAATGTATGGAGAAATAGTATTAATAATGGATGAGATTCATAGACTTAATAAAGATAAACAAGATATATTACTTCCTCAAATAGAAAGTGGTTTAATTACTTTAATTGGAATGACTACTAGTAATCCATATCATTCTATTAATCCAGCTATTAGATCAAGATGTCAATTATTTGAATTACATGAATTAAATCAAGATAATATTATAAAGGGCCTTAAAAAGGCTATAAAAAGCCCTGAATTAGAGGGAATTAAGATAGATGATAAAAGTATTAAGTTAATTGCTAAACTCTCTGGAAATGACTTAAGATATGCTTATAACTTATTAGAGATAGCTTACTACTCTACTGATGATAAAAAAGTAGATGAAGAAGTAATTAAAAGTATAAATAGTAAACCTGTATTCTTCTCTGATAAAAATGGAGATGGACATTATGATGTTTTATCAGGATTACAAAAGTCTATTAGAGGAAGTGATGTGGATGCATCCCTACACTATTTAGCAAGATTAGTTATGGAAGGTGATTTAGAATCAATTTACAGAAGACTAAGTGTCATTGCTTATGAAGATATAGGATTAGCTAATCCAGCAATTGGTCCAAGATTAGATGCGGCAATTAATGCAGCTGAAAGAACTGGTCTACCAGAAGCAAGAATACCACTAGGAACTATTGTCACAGAAATGGCACTATCACCTAAAAGCAATACTGCTCATGTAGCCTTTGATGAGGCTCTATCAGACATAGAACAAGGTAATACAGGTAATTTACCTAATCACTTAAAAAACACTCCAGATAGTGGTTATAAATACCCACATGACTATCCAGGAGCATTCGTAAAGCAACAATATTTACCAGATAAAATAAAAAATAAAAAGTATTATAAACCAAAAGATATTGGTTATGAAAAAAGTATTAAAGAGATCTATGAAAGATTAGAAAGACTAAAAAAATGATATATTAATTTATATCATTTTTTATTATATATTCTCTACTAATAATTCTTTTATCACTACAATATTCTATTACATATTTATTATTTCTCTTACAAATAATTATTCCAATAGTTTTATCATGATTAATACTCCTTAGATTATTATCGATATAATTCATATAGACTTCTATTTGTCCTATATGTTCTTTCTTTAACTCAGTTGCTTTTAACTCTACTACTACAAAGCAATTATATTCATAATTAAATAGTAATAAATCGATATAATTATATACAGCTCCTAATTTAATTTTATATTCATTATCAATAAAAGAAAATCCATTACCCAATTCATTTAAAAATGCTGAAATGTTATCTAAAATTAATCTATGTAATACCTTTTCAGATATTTCTTCATAATCATTATTGATTTTTATAATAATGGGATTTTTAATAGAATCTACCATATCAATATTTTCATTTTTAGATAGTAATACTTTTGCTTTTGATGGCAATCTATCATAATCATTCAATTTAATCTTTTTTCTTAAATCGTTTCTACTCAAATGTTGATTAATGGCAATACTTAAATAGTACATAATTTTATTGGTATCTTTTATTGGTAACAACTCAACATAATGACTCCAACTCAATTGGTGCGCCATCGGCGCACCTTTTTCAATCATCCAATAAAATTGTCTCATTCTTTTTAAATTAGTAGTATTATATTTTTTATTAACTTCGTTAATTAGCTTAATAGAATAATTTTTAATTATTCCCTCTCCATAATGTTTACCTGCTTCACTTAACATTTTGCCAACATTATAATATGTATTTAAGTCACTTCTATTGATTGAATAATTCTTTACATTTCTATTTATTTCATTATTAATTAATTCTTTTTTTATTTCATTATAATAATTCATCCAATCCCCATTCTTTATTTTTAATTATTTTATACTCTCTACTAATAACTCTTTTATCACTACAATATTCTATTACATATTTATTATTTTTCTTACAAATAATTATCCCAATAGTCTTATCATGATTAATATTCTTTAGATTATTATCAATATAATTCATATAGACTTCTATTTGTCCTATATGTTCTTTCTTTAACTCAGTTACCTTTAACTCTACTACTACAAAGCAATTATATTCATAATTAAATAGTAATAAATCTATATAGTTATAATTAGATCCTAACTTAATTTTATATTCACTGCCTATAAAAGAAAAACTATTACCTAATTCTTTCATAAATGATTCTATATCTTCTAAAATAATTCTTTTTAAGGCTTTTTCAGATATATCTTTAAAGCTTTCCCTACTTTTAAGAAAAATTGGGTTCTTTATTAAATCCTCTATATTAATATTTTCTTTATTTGATAATTTATTTTTAGTATCGATTGGAAGTCTTTCATATTCCTGAGATTTTATACGTTTTCTTAATTTCCTTATACCTAAATTTTGACTAATTGTAATTTCTATATAATAATTAATCTTCTCAGTATTTTTTATAGGTAGCATTTCAATATAATGACTCCAACTCAATTGGTGCGACATTGTCGCACCTTTTTCAATCATCCAATAAAATTGTCTCATTCTTTTTAAATTAGTAGTATTATATTTTTTATTAACTTCGTTAATTAGCTTAATAGAATAATTTTTAATTATTCCCTCTCCATAATGTTTACCTGCTTCACTTAACATTTTGCCAACATTATAATATGTATTTAAGTCACTTCTATTGATTGAATAATTCTTTACATTTCTATTTATTTCATTATTAATTAATTCTTTTTTTATTTCATTATAATAATTCAAATAATCACCCAAATGTGAATAATACAATAAAGTAACTGTTTTAGCAAACAACCATTTTTATGAATTCAAACAAAAAGATCTAAAGAAATTAATATTTCTCTAGATCAATTTTAATATTTTAAAGTTCTTGTCGAATGATTTACTAATTTTTAAAGTAAGTATTTAATTATGATGTTGCAACAGTAAATGTTCTACTATAAGGTGGATTAGCATAAGTTGAAGAAGTAGATCCATACATATGAGTAGTATCATTCTTTCTAATCTTCAATACACTCTCCATCTTCGTAAGTATTACAACATTCTGACATACCATCACTTTCAATATAACAAGATCTATTATCTAATATTACTTGAAATTTATTATTTCTATGAGTTATTTTTACTCCCTTATAATGATTGGTTTTAGATGATTCATCTATACAATTAATTTTATTATCTTTAATAAAACAAATACTTGTTTCAATAATAACTTTTTTATCATCTAATTTATATCTTATAAACACAGGATATTCTAAAACACCAGAAGTGTAATCATTGGTAATTCTTACACAATCATCTTTTTCAAGTTTACTATTATTAGTTATTCTAGTATCAATTTCATCACAATAATAGATGTTTTCATTAACATCTTGATTTAAAGATACAAATCTAAGACTAAATTTTATATTTAAATTAGTTTTTAAATAATTATATGGAACATTATCTTTAAATTTAGCTATAACTTTTATTTTTCTAGTTTCTTTAGATTTAATTATATCTCCTTTAGAAACCAATTTATTATTATCTAAATAATATACTTGATATAGAATCCATGCAGGTAGTCTAACCATCTTTGGATTAAATGTTTCATATTTAACTTTATTAATTTCATTAGTTATTTTAAATAATTTCATATCATATTTACTATTATTAACTATATCCATAGTAAATTGATAATATTCTCCTGGTTTATAAAGATTTATATTAAATTCAGCACTTATAGGATCAGAATTATCAATAGTTACTTTATCAGAAATACTATTATCATCTATATTAATATTTGAAAATGAAATACTACTTTTATCAGTTTTATTAATAGTAAAAATAATAAAAAAATCCAATTAATAGCACAGAAACTATAAGAGCAATTGGTATTATATTAACCTTTTTCTTTTTAGTTTTCTTCTTTATCTTATTCATATTATCACCTATTCTACCTAATAACATTATATATCAAATATAGTATTTATTCAATGTACAAAAAAAGAATAGTTTCCTATTCTTTAAATATTTATAATAAATTGTTCTAATAAAGCATTCGCATCTAAATCAGTTGTTTTCATCTTTAAATCAATATCACTTAACTCTTGTAGTAAATGAAGCAAAGTATCTTCAGTATATAATTTAGTTAATTCTCTAGTTTTAGTAATACGATAATCAGATTTTTCTTCTAAAATATTAGCTATTTCTTTATCAGTTAATCTTTCTTTTTCAAATAATTTTACTTGATAAATTATTCTAATTTGACTTGATAATAAGCCAATAATACTAATTGGTTCAAAGTTATAAGATAATAATTCTTTATACTTTTTTAAAGCATCTTTTTTATCTCTTAAAGCAATACTTCTAGAGAAAGCAAAAGTTAAATCTTTAGAGTCACCTAATTTCTTAGTAACTAATTCTTTAACATCATCTTCAGTAATTACTTTTTCATCATACTTATAATTTTTTAGCTTTTGACATTCATTATAAATTTTAGAAATATCTCCTAAACAATAATTATCTAGTAAATTAACAGTATTAGAATCTATTTCATAATCTTTTAATAATTGTTTTATATAACTTTTAGTATTTAATTCTATTTTTTCATAATTACATTTTTCTTTTAATACTTTACCTACTTTAGAATTACTACTTAGCTTATTAACTTCAATTATTAATAAATTATCAGGATTAGGATTATCTAAATATCTAAATAAATGTTCAAATTCTTTTTTATTATCATCATATTTAAGTAATTCAATATTTTTTAGTATTATTACTTTCTCTTGAGTAAATAATCCATAAGTATCTAAATCTTCTAAAGCATTATCGAGACTAGGTTCTTCTAAATCATAAGTATAAATACTAGCTTTAGTAAATTTATTATCTTTAATTATTTTCTCTTGGCTTTTTTCTAAAGCTATTGAATCATTACTTTCTAATAGATAATTATTCATGTTCTTTTATAACCTTTTCAACATGTTCAAGTATTTCTTCTAATCTATCAGCAGATTTACCTCCACCTTGAGCAAACTTAGGATTACCTCCACCATTTCCTTCAGAACGAAGAGCAGCATCTTTTACAATTTCTCCAGCATGAACAAATGAATTACTTTTAGCAATAAAGTTAACACTATTATCATCTTTAACATTTATAAATAAGATAAAACCATTTTTCATTTCATTCATAATAGTATCGGCAATACTCTTTAAGATATTAAGATCTTTATTATTTTGTTTCATTATTAATACTTCTAAACCATTTATTTCTTTAATATGTTCACGATAAATATCTAAGTTTTGAAGAGTTTCTTTTTCTTTCATATCAAAGTATTTCTTTTCAAGATCTTTTACTTCTTGATGAACGTATTGTAATTCATTCTTATTATAAATAATATCTTTATAAGATTCTGGTTTATCATTATTAATATCAACATCAAACTCTAATTTAATACCATCATGTCTAGCACTTTCTAATATTTCACGAGCTTTCATTAATAACTTAACTTTTTCATCATTATATGGTTTAACTGTTTCTTCAATTATTGGCTCTATTTTAGGACCAGTAGCTGCTTCTATACGGTAAACATTACTTCCTTTAGATTCACATGAATAAACTGCTAAATCACCTATTTCACTAGTATTAGAAGCATGTGTACCACCACATAATTCAATTGATTTACCAATCTTAACTACTCTTACTTCATCGCCATACTTTTCATTGAACAAAGCCATAGCACCTAGTTTTTTAGCTTTATCTAAAGGCATTATTTCAGTAGAAACAATTAAATTTTCTTTAATCATATTATTAGCAAAATCTTCTACTTCTAAAATCTTTTGATCAGTCATTTTACCTGAATAAGTAAAGTCAAATCTAAGTCTTTCATCATCTACATAACTACCAGCCTGTTTAATAGTATTAGATACTACTTGTTGTAGAGAATATTGTAGGATATGAACACTTGAGTGATCTGCTTCAATTCTTTTACGACGATCTTTATCAATTACAAGCTCGCATTCATCTCCAACAGTAATTACTCCATCAAGTAATTTAACTTTATGAATATGTTGACCATTAGGAGCTTTAAAAACATCAATAACATGAGCTTTAAAGTTTTTACCTAAAATCATACCAGTGTCACTTACTTGTCCACCTGATTCAGCGTAGAAACAAGTTCTATCAGTAGTGATATAAGTATCATGATCAATACTATCTACTAATTCATCTTTAGAGAAAATTGCTTGAATGTTACTTTTCAAACGATAAGTACCATAGACAAATTCAGACTTTTCTTTATAATCTAACAATACTTTCTTTTGACTAGCCATTGCAGAAGTATTCTTTGTGTTTTTACGTGCTAATTCTTTTTGAGCATCCATATATTTATCAAATTCTTCTTTAGATACTTTATAACCTAATTCATTTAAGTATTCTTCAGTAAGTTCAAATGGAAAACCATAAGTATCATATAATTTAAATGCTTCTTCTCCACTAATTATTCCATCACTAGACTCTTCTACTAATTCTTTCAGTCTTCTTTCTCCAGCTTCAAGTGTTTTTAAGAATAATTCTTCTTCTTCTAAAACAGTAGCTTCCACATTAGCCCTTTGTTCAACTAAGTATGGATAAGCATCTTTCATAACATCGACAACATCAGATACTATTTTATACATAAATGGGCTTTCCATACCAATAGATTTTCCCATACGAACACTACGTCTTAATAATCTTCTTAGAACATAGCCTCGTCCGACATTTTCAAAACATGCTCCATCAGCAATCGCAAAAGTAATTGCTCTTATATGATCTGCAATGACTTTAAATTCTTTTTGTCCAGAGTATTTTTCGGTAGCTAATTCTTCTATATGCTTAATTATTGGCTTAAATAAATCTGTTTCAAAGTTAGAATCTACTCCTTGGAAGATACAACACCATCTCTCTAAACCTGCTCCTGTATCAATATTCTTACTAGGTAATTCTTGATAATCTTTTCTATCTACTCCAGCTTTAGAATTAAATTGTGAGAAAACATTATTCCAAATTTCTACATATCTTTCTTGATCTTCATCTTTGAAGAATTTTTCTAAAGCATCACCATCTGGATCTAATTCAGGACCTCTATCAAAGAATATTTCAGAGTCTGGTCCACAAGGACCTTCCCCAATTTCCCAATAATTTCCTTCAAGTCTAGCTATATGGTCTTCAGCTATTCCTACTTCTACCCATTTATTAAATGCTACGTCATCATCAGAATAAACAGTTACATATAATAAATCTTTATCAATTCCAAAATATTCTGGACTAGTTAACATCTCAAATGAATATTCAATAGCTTCTTCTTTAAAATAATCTCCGACACTAAAGTTGCCCATCATTTCAAAGAAAGTTTGATGTCTCTTAGTAATACCAACATTTTCAATATCATTAGTACGAATACATTTTTGGATACTAACTATTCTTCTACTTTCAGGTATTTCACTTCCATCAAAGTATTTTTTTAATGGAGTAACACCAGCATTTATCCATAATAAACTATCATCATTAATTGGAACTAATGGTGCACTCTCAAATATCTTATGGCCCTTATTCACAAAGAACTTAAACCACATATTCCTAATCTCATCATGAGACATATATTTCATAATTACACATCCTTTTCAAGTATTTCTTTAACTCTCTCTATTACCTCTTCTTTAGTACCATTATTTAAAATATAATAGTCGGCGAAAGCAATAGGTCCCCCTTTATATAAATTCTCTATTTCAGAAATATCACGGTATTTAATCGCTTCTGCATCAAATGGACGATCAGGTCTTTCTGCTACACGACTATATCTAATATTTTTATCTGTTACTACACAAATTAACTTTAAGTTTTCAAATCTCTCAATTAGATAAGTATATTCATACCAAGAATATAAACCATCTAAAACAACATTTCCTTTTTTTAGAGCCTCTTTAATTTCTGGTTCAAGAAACTTGGCATAACATTCAGGGCCATGTTCGGCTCGTAATTTCTCACGAAATTCTTTTTCGCTTTTACCATCTTCTGTTCTCTCGATTCCAGCCTCTTCCATCAACTTATAAGTAATACCACCAAAGTATAACTTGGTCCAGCCTTCTCCTTCTAAGTACTCAGTAACGACACTTTTACCAGTACCACTCATTCCTACAACAGCAATTAATTTATTCATATGAACCTCCTGTTTCTTCTGCTCTAACTAATTCAACCGCAGCTTCTTTTAATTTATCAAGATTTTTATTTTTTATTACATAGTCATAATCTTTATAATAATCGACTTCTTTTTCTGTAATATGATGCGCCTCTTCATCATTTAGCATAGTATCATAGTTTTCTCTTTCTAATTTAATAGTTACAACATCTAAATATTTATCTTTAATCGCATCAAATTCATCTACTAATCTTGCATCAGTAATAATAAAGGTATCAAAGAAATTTTCCAATATTTCAATATCTTCAAATAATCTATCTATTAAAAATGTCTTTTTACCCATCTTTTCTTTTATTATTTCAATGCCCATTTTTTGTAAGAATTCACGAGGTTTCTCCTCATTTGGTTCCCAATTGAAATAATTCCTGGCATAACCATATAATGGCTCTGTAATATGCATTACACATGGTTTATGACCATAATCCTTTAATTCTTCTCTTAAGTACTCACCAAAAGTACTCTTACCACTTCTAGCCTTACCACCTATCACAAATACTTTCATTTTTTTATTCTCCTTTACAAATAAAAGACCATAGCTAGGAGGACATTTTGCCCGGTACCATCCTATCTTGGTCTTAATTCTTTTTAACGACTTTCACCGATAAAACTCTAAAAGTAGCTTCTACTAAGATTATTATTAACTTCCACCAACCGTTAACTCTCTAAAAATAATTACTTAATGTACTCATCTTTTGTCATAGTTTTATATAATTAATTATCTGTTATCTTCTCCATCCAACCAAATTTTTCATTAAAGAAAGTAAGGAATACTTTCAAACATGCAATCACAGGAGTTGCGATAACCATACCTAATATACCAAAGAAATGTCCAAAAATCAATAGTCCTGCCATAATTGTTACTGGATGTAACTTCATAGTATGACCCATAATTAATGGTTGATAGAAATTGTTTTCTAACATTTGAACTACTAATATTGAAATAATAACACAAATACCAGTAATTGGACTAATAGTAAATCCAACTATAATAGCCGGAATAGCTCCAATATATGGTCCAAAATAAGGGATAATATCAGTAACCGCACAGAACAAAGCAAATAAAATTGGTGCTTCTAATCCTGCAAGTGTTAAACCAATACTTTGAGTTAAGAATACTAATAACATTACCATTAGTACTCCTTGTACATAACTTCTTAATGAAGTATTAATACGATGAGTTAATTCAATATAACTATCTTGCCAAGCATTTGGTATAAAACTAAATATTCTACTATTAACTTTATCAAAATCATATAATAAGTAGAATCCAATCATTAATCCTAAAACAAAGTTTACCCCACCACTAATAATAGATTTACCAGCAGTAAAAATATATTTAGGAAGATCAGAACCAATACTTAAACCTAAATCAGTAACATAATTAGTAATCTCAGATTTCATTTCTCCAATCTTAACTAAATTATTACTATCAAAAGTTTTAACTATATTTAAAGCAAAATCAGTAATTTCTTCAAAAATAGTTGGTGCTACTCTAACAAAATCTTTTACTTGAGAAATTAATGCTGGTACAAATAAATAAGCAATTAAAAATATAATTCCAATTAAAACTATATAGACAATAATACAACCAACTAATCTTGGGAATTTCTTACTTTGAAACCAATCAACTAATGGATCAAAAAACCAAGCAATTATGAATCCAATAAATATTGGAGAAATAACTACTAAGAATTCACCAATATACTTTAATAATTTCCATTCTTTAAGTAAATAAGTACCAAGTAAAACTAAACAAACAATTGCCATAAAATAGCCAATATTCATTAACTTTTTACCAGTACTTAAAATATGATTTAAACTAACATAATCTATTTCTTTATCTTTTACTCTTCGCATCATTTAGCCTCCTACTAATATATTATATCATGTAAATTAATTTTTGAAATAATAATTAGTCATTTTCTTAAAATAATTTATTTAGTATAATATAAACAGGTGATTTTCATGAAAACTATTAGTAATAATATTATTAATGAAATAGAAATTAAGAATTCAAGATTTATTGCATTACTATATAAACTAGAAACTAATAATGTTAATGAAATTATTTCAGAAGTAAAAAGTAATTACCCTAAAGCTACACATTATTGTTATGGCTATATTTATAATGAAAGTAAGAAGTATTCAGATGATGGTGAACCCGGAGGAACAGCAGGAGCTCCAATTATGAATGTTTTAGAAAAAGAATCTTTAAGTAATATCTTAGTAGTAGTTGTAAGATACTTTGGAGGTATTAAACTTGGTGCTGGAGGTTTAGTTAGAGCTTATACAAAAGCAACTACAGAAGCTTTAAAAATAGCTCAATATAAAGAATTAATTAAAGGTTATAAAGTACAAATAGATTTCGATTATAATCAAGAAAAACAACTCAATTATCTATTAAATAATAGTACTATTATAGAAAAAACATATAATGAACAAATAACTTATATTGTTTTAGTAGATAATAGTATATTAGAAGATTTACATAATTATAGTTATCAAATATTAGAAGAATTATATATTGAAAAGAAATAAAACATCCAATGGATGTTTTATTATTTATTAAATAAGTTACTAAAGAATTCTTTTATTGATTCCCAAATATTTATAAAGAACCTTTTACTTTGTTCTTCTTTTGAAGTATCTATATTAGAATTATTTGTCTTATCATTATCTTTATCTTTTATTTCTCTTTTCTCTTGATCACTCTCCTCATTATTTCTATCTTTTTTCTCTTTAAAATCTTTATTTAAAGAATTTTTATCTTTCTTACTTGAATTACTACTATCATTAGAACGTTTCTTACTTTTACTATTCTTTTTATTTGTAGAATCATTAGAACTACTAGATTTATTACTTTTCACCTTTGGAGTTTTCTTAGCAGTATCACTCGTTTTGGTGGTATAAGAATTACTTTTAGTACTATTAGTAGTATCTACAGTACTAGTGGTCTCATTTGTAGTATTTTCTATTACCACTTCTTCTATATCATCTGTTTTTTCTACCTCTTCAATTATTTCGTCAGCTACTTCTTCAACTAATGATTCACCATTTATATATAACTTAAACTCATTAAAATTAATATTACTGTTGTCTTCTAAACTATTCTCTAATATTGTGATATACATATCACTAGTTAAATTCAAATTAGAAGTATCATCTAACTTAATAGTTATATTATTATCATTATTTATTTCAATAATATCTCCAGTAAAAGAACCATTATTAAGAATATTTAACACTAAGCTGGCATCTTCACTTAATTCAATATTAGAATTTATTTCTTGATTATCAATATTTAAAATGATTTCTCCAGAAATATAAATAATATTATCTTCATAAGTTAAAGTACCTGTACCTGTATAATTAAAAGCTTCTTCACTAGGAATTACTTCATTTGCTTCGATAAAATTATCACTGTCTAATTCTTCAGCATAAACAATAGGTATTAAAGTAGAACTAGTAAGTAAAGATAATGTTACTATGGGAATTAATATATTTTTATTTTTCATTAACTGCCTCCTTCTATAGAAAATTTCTTTTCTATGGTTTAATTTTAGAAAACAATTATTAAATAAAAATTAAATTTAGCTATTTATTAACACTTTAAGTTTTTTTATAACTTTTTTTTCAATTCGAGAGATATAACTCTGTGATATATTTAATTTATTAGCAACTTCCTTTTGGGTATACTCTTCATTTCCGAGTAAGCCATATCTTAGGACCATTATTTCTCTATCTCTAGGTTTTAGAGATAGAATTTCTTTAATAATAAGCTCTTTATCACCATTCATTTCTATTTCTTTTACAATATCCTCTTTATCAGTACCAATAATATCTTCTAGTCTTAATTCATTACCATCAGTATCATAAGATAAAGTTTGATCAATACTAACTTCATTTTTAATCTTTTTATTTTTACGTAAATACATAAGTATTTCATTATCGATACACCTTGAACAATAAGTAGCTAATTTAATATTTTTATCACTACTAAAAGTATTAATACCTTTAATTAAACCAATGCTTCCAATACTAACTAAATCTTCTAAATCAACACCCGTATTCTCATACTTTTTAGCTAAAAAAACAACTAATCTTAAATTATGTTCAATAAGCTTATCTTTCGCAAACTTATCACCCTCTTCTTTTAGTTTTATGAAGTAATCTTCTTTTTCTTTAGATAAAGGTTCAGGTAATATATCAGTAGCTCCTACATAAAAAACACTTCCTACTTTGTAAAACACTTTTTTTAAAAATCTTATTAATTTAAGCATAAATCCTCCTTTAATTTATTTGGTAATATACAGTTTTCTCCATTTAAAGAAAATTTATCACGAGCTAATCCAATTAAGTAATTGGTATAGATTTTATTATTAATTATTACTCTATCCGGTACAATACAAGGTATTATTCCTTCACTATTTAATGCTTTATAAGGAATATAGATTACTTTATTACTTTTAATATTTAAATTAACTAGAATAACTGCTTTCTTAGTAATTGGTGATATTAATCTATTACCAGTATCAATAAATCCCTCTAAATTGTATTTCTTATTCTTATAATAAATAATTACTTGATACTTATCTTGATAATTAATTTTTATAGTAATTAGTTCTTTAATAATTAGTGATAAAAATATAGGGCTTAAAATAAGTAAATAATAAAAATAATACTTATTATTATTTAAATCCAGTAAATAAATACTGCCTCCTAAAATAATACTTAATAAGTAAAAATATAAAGTATTTCTAATAATATTTCTTTTTCCAAAACAAATACTAATCATAGTTATACTGATAATAATTTTAATAATAGTTAATTCAAAATTAGTTATTTTTATTAATAATAGAAAAGTAGTAAAAGAACCAAGAATACTTCCTAGAATTAATCTTTTATAATTACTAGATAGTTTTAATAATCTCTTGGTACCATAAAGAATTAAGTAATCTAATAAAAAATTAATAATAAAAATAAACTCTATATACATATAATCACCAAGTATAGTATATAAATAAAAAAACGACTAATTTGTCGTTTTATCTATATCTTTTTCTTTTTCCAAAATATTTTTACAATATAGTATAAGAAGATAGTCATTATACCTACATAAAACCATCTTAATCCTAAATTAACTAATTCCCAATTACTAGTATATTTATTAATTATATCCATCATACTTTCTGGTAAATACTTACCAATAATACCAGCTACATCTCTTAAAGGAATATTATCTTTTACAAAACAAGCAATGCGTAAAAATATATCTACAATTGCGATAAAAAATACAAAAGAATTAAACCTATTAAAATACATTACTACTAAAATTAAAAGAACAATTAGTACAATTAAATCTATATACATACTACCACTTCCTATTCTCTTTAATTTTATAATAATAATTATTTTTTTTCAATAAAAAAAGACTAAGAAATAGTCTTGTCTCCTTCTTCTAACATTGTCGTAATAAAAATACCATACCCTTTATTGACATCATTTACAATGACATAATTAACTACTCCAATAATTTTATTATTTTGGATTATTGGTGAACCACTCATTCCTTGAACAATTCCTCCAGCTTTAGATAGTAATCTTTGATCTGTTATTTCAAACAAAATGTTTTTAGTTGGATTATCCTCAATTAGAATAATATTAATAGTAAAGTCTTCTGGTTTATTACCTTCTAGTACTGTTCTAATTACAGCTTCTCCTTGAGTAATCTCTTCTTTAGTAGCTATTTCCATGGTTTCAATATTATCTATATTATCTTTATATTTACCATATATACCATTAATTTCATTAGAATTTATTTCTCCTAAGACATCTTCTTTATCAATAACAGCATTCTTAGAACCAGCTACTCCATCATTACTTTTATTAATATTTTTAACTTCTGCTTTATAAATATTACCATTATCTAATAAAAACCTATTAGAACTATTACTTTCAATTATTTCATGTCCTAGGGAACCAAATACTTTTGTTTTAGGATCAATATAAGATAAAGTACCAATACCATTTACTTGATCTTTTATAAATAAACCAGTTTTTATTAAATCAGCTTCTCTTTCTAGAGATATCTTAATAGTGTGATAAGAATTGTCTCTTAAAACCACAAATTTATAGTCTCCTGGTTCAGTAATATTATTATTTAAATCATTAATACTAGTGACCTCATTATCATTAATTTTAGTAATAATATCCCCTATTTTAAAACCAGCATCTTTCGCAATTAACTTATTATTAACTTTATAATAACCGACTACATAAACACCTTTAGAATGTATTTCCATACCAATTGTTTCTCCACCTACAATTATTCTGTTAGAATAAGCAAAGATATTAACTGGTAAAAATGTCAGTAACATTAAAATAATTATAAGTTTCTTTTTCATAATTACACCTCGTTATTATTATGGACATAATTCGACAGTTTATACTTTGAACTATTTGACTTATCTTTTAATTTTAAGTATATTTATAATAGAGGTGTTAATATGGATAATAAGTATATGTATGAAAAACCTGCCGATGAAAAATTATATGAAGAAATGCGTAAAAAGTCTTTAGAAGGTGAACCTGTTAAAAGAACAGGTAAACGTTATAAATGGAATAAAAAGAAATTTATTCGAAATATGAGTGTTTTATTAACTGTTACTGTAGGAATAACTTTAGCTGGGCATCATGTTGCGGATAATATGAAAGAATCAATTCAGAAGAATACTCTATATGGAAATATGTTTGATGAATACTTAGATGATGTTTTCTATCCTTCAATGCATCATGTTAATGGTACAACTAGTGATTTTTATCTAGACTATGATAATCTTAGTGTTTATATTGATGAGGCAGAAGACAAAGATTTAGCAATTTCTTTAACTGATGCAGCTATTCAATCAAAGAATCTTACTGATGATGAAGCTCAAATGGATAAAATTATTGCTGGAACTGATTTGGGTGTTGATTCAATGGATGAGTATTTAAGAAATAAAGGTTCTTATCAAGGATATGAAGATATTGATAAATTTACCAGTGATACTAAAGATAGAATTTGGAAAGAAGCTAGTGAAGATACTAAAACAGCTGAATTAGAACAGATGCAAGAAGTAGAAAAAACTATTGAAGATGGAGGTAAAAGCCTATGAAAGATATCGAAGTAGTAGAAATAGATAATACAACATATGCAGTTTTAAAAGAAGTTACGCATAAAAATACATCTTATATATACTTATCTAATATTAATGATGAAGATGATATGTTAATTAGAAAAGTAGCTAATGATATGCTTGTTCCATTAGAAAATGAAGAAGAATTTGAAATAGCCTGTAATTTATTAGTAAAAGAAGGGTTAATATAAAAAGCACTTATAGTGCTTTTTTCTTTATTTAATGAAAAAGTGATATATACTTTTATTTAATGCTTGATACGAATAATTATCTTTCATTAGTTTCTCTATTGTATCTTTATCTTCTGTATTGAATCGAATACTCTCTATATTACCATTATCATCATAATATATAAGTAAATTATTATAACTATCTTTATTTAGATTAATTACTTTATCAAGCAATTTATTTAAATCAATATCAGTATTTGTTCTATCAAGAGATTTAATAATATCATTGAAAATATCTTGTCTATTACGAGAAGTAATAATACAGTTAATTTCACCTTCATTAGTAGTAAAACTTATTCTAATATTTTTTTTGTTTATGGATGAAATTAAATTAAGCGTTTTATTTTTATCATTGACTTTGAAAGCAATATATGGCTTTGCTGACTTATCATTATCATGGCCAGTACAACAACCAACAGTTTCAAAGTTTCTATTCCACATCTCTTTTAATAGATTTTCAAGATTAGGATTACCCTCAGAAAACTCTTTAGCATAATAATCTATATTATTCTTAATTTCATCTATTGATATAACACTATTCATCTTCTAATTTGAAATCTACTATCTCGTTATTATCTTTAACTAACTTTGTGATAGCTTCTTCCGCTTTCTTTAATTTTTCATCACAAGTTTTAGCTAACTTCATAGCTTTATTAAACTCATCAATCGCATCATCTAGAGGTACATCTCCAACCTCTAGTTTTTTTACAATTTCTTCTAATTTTTCTAAGCTTTCTTCAAAGCTTAATTCTTTTTCTTTCTTTTCAGCCATAATTTCCTCCTAATTATCTATTAACACTTGATTATCTTTTATATGTGGTTTGTTACCATAATGAACATCTTCTATAAGTAGCACAGTTCCCAAAATTACTACTACTATACTAACTATAAATAGAAATGTACTTGCAAAATCAAATACTTTGTTTTTAATTAGTGAATAATAAGATAATATTACACCAATACATATTGAATACATAAGTAAAAATATTACAATCATACTATCTGTATGAAGAAAACCGCTCTCATAGTTAAATTGTATAGCTGTTGCTCCACCACAATCAAGAGTATTATTACTTGTTTTTTGACATACCGTTCCAGTCGTAGATATATCCAATACGACAAACATTAAAACTACAATTAATATACAAAGTACAATAGTACCAATACCTATAATTTTTTTACTATCTAAAGACTTCATTTCAGTTTTTTCCTCCATAGTTCCTCCATTATATAACTTTTGCTTCAATAGAACCATCAGTGAAAGTTACTTCTATTAAATCATTTTTCTTAAGATTTTTAGTTTTACTTATTACTTTTCCATCTTTTTTAGTCATTGTATATCCTCTTTGTAGTGTAAGTAAAGGACTTAGAGTTTCTAGTTTACTAACTAAGTTCAAATACTTATTAGCTTTATTATCAAGTAATTTATAAGGACTTTTTAAGATATAGGAACTTTTTATCTCAATAAGCTTTTTACTTTTTAAATTAACTAAATTCAAAGTATTGTGTTTTAGTCTTTCAATTAGATTATCAAAAATCATTTCTTTAGTTTGATATATTACCATTGGATTTTTAAAGATATTACTATTCTTTAAATCATTTAGTTTGTTTTTATTCTGTTTTATTTGATTACTAATTGTATTATTAAGTCTAATATTTACTTGATTTAAATACTTTGAAACATCCGCTAACTGTGGTACAGCCATTTCAGCAGCTCCTGTTGGAGTTGGGGCACGGAGATCTGCTACAAAATCAGCTATTGTAAAGTCTATTTCATGCCCTACAGCACTAATTACAGGTGTTTTACAATTAAATATAGCTCTAGCTACTATTTCTTCGTTAAAGGCCCATAAATCTTCAATAGAACCTCCACCACGACCAACAATTAAAGTATCTAAGCCAAAGTTATCAGCCTTTTCTATTTGTCTTACAATATCTTCTTTAGCACTTTCTCCTTGGACAAGTGAAGGAAATAAATATATTTCCGTGAGCGGCCATCTTCTCTTAATAGTTGAAATGATATCTTTAATTGCCGCTCCTGTAGGAGCAGTAACTACCCCTACTTTGGTAGGAATCTTTGGAATAGCCTTTTTATAAGATTCATCAAATAAACCTTCAGCTTGAAGCTTCTTTTTTAATTGTTCAAAAGCAATATATAAATTACCAATACCATCTTCTAACATTTCATTAACATAGATTTGATACTGACCATTAGCTTCAAAAACACTAATTTTACCAGTAACTAAAACTTTCATACCATCTTGTGGTACAAACTTAATACTTTTAGTTTGAGATGCAAACATAATGGCATTAATCCTACTACCTTCATCCTTTAAAGTAAAATAGAAATGTCCTCTACTATGAGCTTTAAAATTACTTATTTCTCCCCTTAAAAACACTTCATTCAAATTAACATCATTATCAATCTTATACTTAATATACCTAGTAAGTTGAGTTACAGATATATATTTATCATTCATAAAACTCCCCCTTACTATTTTTCTTCATCGTGATATATTTTATCTAATACTCCATTAATCATCTTCGTAACAGATTCATCACTATATTTTTTAGATAATTCAATAGCTTCATTAATAGCTACTACAGAAGGTGTATCAGTATAAATAAGTTCATAAATACCAAGTAAAAGAATAGCTTGATCTACTTTACTAAGTCTATCAATAGTCCAGTCTTTTAAATATTTATTAGCTATCTTAATAAGTTTATCCTTATTTTCAATAATACCAGTAATAGAATTTTCAACAAAGTCATTTTCTACTTCTAATTGTTCTTTTACTAAATCATTTAATTCATATGATATTTTAGCTTCATCATATAAATTAGCTTGATATAGAACTTTCATAATAATTTCTCTTAATTCACTTCTGTTTTTCATATATATCACCTACTTTATTTTAACATATAAAATTATTATTTTAAATAAAAAAACTACATGTAATACATATAGTTAATAATAATATATAAATGAACCTCGACCAGAGGTTTCTAACCAACTAGATAGATTTATTCTTTTTAAGTATCCTTCATCACATACTTCGACAAAAAGATTATTACTTATCTTTTCTAAAGAAACAATAGTAGTCCAATGCCAAGAATCAATTTCTTTTTCACTACCATTATTTAAATTTAAAAAAGCAACTGGATGATTACTATTAAGAGCTTCAGTTAAGTAATTTTCAATATCTATTATTGTAGAATTATCTAAATATAATACTTTACTTTTAGAAATATCTAATTTATTATCTTTTAAATATTTATCATAACCCTTTTGGTATTTTTCTACACTATCTACACCCATCATACCTGGAGTAATATAATTCCATAAGTCATTCATTAATTTAATAAACTCTTTCTTAGAATAGTTTTTATTTAACTCATACATTGTAATAGTTGAAGCTGTAGTTGGACCACATCCAGCTAAACGCTTAATATAACTATTATACCAATCTTGATTACCACCATAATAATAATTATCAATAAGTAAATAATCAATACTTAAAGTTATTTTCATACTACCTCCGATTAAATTAAACCTAATGAATTATAAATAATACTTCTAATATAGAAAAATACTATTATATAGATAATTCCTAAGATAATATACTTTACAGCTAAAATATATTTATTAGTACGATATAGACTTTGTATTTTCATTTTATAATCATTAGGATGAAGTTTTTTATATAATTCGAGTCTAGTTGATAATAATCTTAAATAGATAAGATTATTTATTCCAGACCAAACATATCTACTAAATATAACATAAACAATATTTAAAAGAACTACAATATAATAACTAATATATGCATGATTAAATACCATGAAAAAGATAGAAAAAAACATATCTAAAATAATTAGGAGTAGACCTTCAAGATAGAAATTATGAGCTAAAATATAAACTGGTCCTAATAATCCAGCAACAAACCAATTCTTATTACGATATATTTTATTATAATCAGTACCTAAATATAGTTCTATTAAAGAAACATTTATTTTTTTATTTGAAATAAAATTACCATTTTCCATATAACCACAATGAAAACAATATTCTTTTTTATTCATCTTCATTCCACAATTAGGACAAATAAGTTTATTTTCACTCATATTATCACCATAATAATTATAGCAAAAAAGAGAATAGTTAACTAGTCTCTTTTATTGTTTTTAATTTCCTTCTGTAAATCATATAAATAATTTAAAGCTTCCATAGGAGTCATTTCTAATGGATTAATATTTTTAATTTTTTCTTCTATTTCATTTTTTTCTTCTACTATTTCATCTTCCATAAGTTCAAATAAACTTGTTTGAGTAAAAGTTTCTTTATTTTTACTTTGCTTTTCATAAACATTTAAAATATCATTAGCTCTATCTATTAAACTCTTAGGAAGTTTAGCTAAACTAGCGACATGAATACCATAACTTTTATCAACTGCACCTGGTTTAACTTTATGTAAGAAAGTAATGGTACCATTATCTTCTACAGCAGATACATGAACATTCTTTAAGTGTTTTAAGTCTTTTTCTAAAACAGTTAATTCATGATAGTGTGTAGAGAATAGAGTTTTAGCTCCAATCTTATCATGAATATATTCTAAGATTGCTTGAGCTAGACTCATACCATCATAAGTAGCAGTACCTCTTCCTAATTCATCAAATAGTATTAAACTATTAGGAGTAGCTTCACTAATAGCAGTATTAGCTTCTTTCATTTCAACCATAAAAGTAGATTCACCACTAACTAAATCATCACTAGCTCCAATACGAGTAAATATTTTGTCAAAAACAGGCATTTTAGCCTTCTTACAAGGGACAAAACAACCAATTTGAGCCATTATAACAGTAATACCTAATTGACGCATATACGTAGATTTACCAGCCATATTTGGACCTGTTATTAAAAGAATAGAAGTATGTTTATCCATAATAATATCATTAGGAATATATTTATCTCTAATAACTTGTTCTACTACTGGATGACGACAATCAATAAGTTCAATTGCTCTTTCAGAAACAAGTTCTGGTCTAACAAAATTATATTGATCACTAACAATAGAAAAAGCTTGTAACATATCTATTTCACTAATAACTTTAGCTACTCTTTGTAAATCACTAACATATCTTTTAACTACTTCTCTAATATCCATAAATAATTTATATTCTAAAGAAATAATTTTTTCTTCTGCACCTAATATTATATTTTCTTTTTCTTTAAGAACAGGAGTAATATATCTTTCCGCATTCGCCAGAGTTTGCTTTCTCTCATATCCATATTCTTCTTTAACTAAATTAGTTTGTCCTTTACTTACTTCTATGTAGTATCCAAATACTTTATTAAAACCTACTTTTAAATTCTTAATACCAGTTCTTTCTTTTTCTACTTGTTCCATGGATAAAATAAAGTCTTTAGAACCACTACTAATACTCTTTAATTCATCTAATTCACTGTTATAGCCTTCTTTTATTAAACCACCTTCATGTAATGTAAAAGGAGCATCTTCTTTAATAGTTCTTTCAAGTAAACTATATACTTCAGCAAAAGTTTCTATTTCTTTATCAAATTTTAATTCTTTAAGTATTTTCTGAATAGTAGGCAATTCTTTCAAAGAACTCTTTAATTGTAATAAATCTTTCGCATTTAAATTACCATAAGATATTCTACCTACTAATCTTTCTAAGTCATATACTTCATTTAATGATTTAATTAAATCATCTCTTAAAATAAATTCAGTTCTAAGCGTAGACACCATATCATAACGTCGCATCAGTTCTTTTTTATCAGTTAAGGGATTTAAAATATTATTCTTTAAATATCTACTTCCCATCGCAGTCTTACATTTATCTAGTAACCATAATAAACTATATTGTCTTTCTCTATTTCTAATAGTTTCTACTAACTCTAAATTCTTCTTAGTATTAGTATCAAACTCTAAATACTCAGAAGATCTTACTATCCTACATTCCTGAAGATGATGTAAATCACCCTTCTTAGTCTCAAGTATATAAAATAACAAATGTTTTAAAGTATTAACTAGTCTAATATCTTCAATATTTTTATAAATATAACTATAGTCTTCTCCTTCAAATGTTTCTTTTTGAATAGATACTAATACTTCATAATTAGTTCTAAGCACTTCTACAACTTTACGATCAATATTATCACTAACAATTACTTCTCTAAAGCCATTTCTAACTATTTCTTTAATTACTTTATCAATGTCACCATCTACTAAAGTAGCATATACTTCTCCAGTAGAAATATCTGCATAACTAATACCATAACAATAATCAAAGGAACAAATATTGGCTATATAATTATTACTTTTAGAATCAATATTAGAATCTATCTTAGTACCCTTAGTAACTACTTGAATAACATCTCTTTTAACCATACCTTTTGTTTCTTTAGGATCCTCTAATTGTTCACAAATAGCTACTTTATAACCCTTCTCAATAAGCTCATCTACATAAGATATATAGGCATGATGAGGAATACCACACATAGGTACTCTTTCATCAAGACCAGCTTGTTTTCCAGTAAGAGTAAGTTCTAGTACACGAGAAGCAGTAATAGCATCTTCAAAAAACATTTCATAAAAGTCCCCAAGACGAAAGAAGATAATTGAATCTTCATACTTATCTTTGATATCCATATATTGTTGCATCATAGGACTTAATTTAGTTCTGTCAACTTCACTTCTCTTCATACTTATCACCAGTACTTATTATATCATGTAAAATGTCAAATAGTAAATCAAACTAAATAATATTGTTTACCATAAATATTTAGTAATGCTATAATTAATTTGGTGATAATATGTTTAATATTTTAGCTATTGATTGGGAAGTAATATCGAAGAGCTTTACGGGGATATTTGCACTGATAAAATTTTTCATAGTAATAGTTTTCTTCATCCCTTCAGCAATGGTATATTTTGCTGTTAGTTTAATAATTCCCCCAATAATATCATTTATTACAATGTGTAGTATAGCTCTTAAGGAAAGTAATAACCGAGCTATTATTTATACTATTTTAATGCATGTGTTCTTAGTTTTAAATTGGTTTGCTATGAAAAGTAATCCTGGTACTGATGATACATTTGCAAATCTTGGTAAAGTAATTGATAGTGTTGTTTATAGTGCAATCTTTACATTTTGTGCCTTTGTATTCTTTATGCTTTTTGTAGGAACCATTGGAAATTCTAGTTATAAAAGAAGACAAAAAGAAAAAGAAAATAATACAATTAAAATAGTAAAAGATTGTCCTAATTGTGGTACAGTAAATGATGCCGCAAATAAGTATTGTTTTAAATGTGGTAATAAAATATAAAAAATAAGAAGTAATTCTTATTTTTTTTTGCAACAAAAAAAGAAGATCCAATTAATCTTAATTTATTAAAGGATCTCCTTTTGTGGTTATAATATACCATATTTTTTAGGAAATTGCAATACCTTGCTAATTTATGAGGCAGCAACAGTAAATGTTCTACTACTAGGTGGTTCTGCATAAGTAGAAGTAGTTGATCCATACATATGAGTAGTATCATTATTTATACCATTACCATTAGTTCGAGGTATTGTAATTGAAAATGTTGTGGCAGCATATCCTGCATAATAAAACATATTACTCATATTTGTTACTTGGGATGTATCACATCCACTTAAATTCAAATTAAATATTGTAGCATTACGTCCTGCCGAGGCAAACATATAACTCATATCTGTTACTTGAGATGTGTTCCAATTACTTATATTTCCAATATCAAATGTTGTGGTACTATATCCTGCATTCATAAACATCCCATTCATATTTGTTACTTTGGACGTATTCCATCCACTTAAATCTCCTATATTAAATGTTGTGGAAGTATGTCCCAAACCACAAAACATACCACGCATATCTGTTACTTGAGATGTGTTCCATCCACTTAAATCTCCGATAGCCCATGTTGTAGCACTATATCCTGTATTCTCAAACATATAACGCATATTTGTGACTCTTGATGTGTTCCAATTGCTTAAATTCAAATTAAAAGTGGTGGCACTATATCCTGCAGAATTAAACATAGAAGACATATTTGTTACTTGAGAGGTATCCCAGTCACTTAAATCTCCTATATTCCATGCAGCGGCATTAGATCCTGAAGAGTCAAACATATTACTCATATCTGTTACTTGGGATGTATTAAGATTCTCTAAATTGGCAGTAAATGTTGATGCATTATATCCTACTCCATTAAACCAATAGGATGTTGATGTGGGACTTATTTCTTTTTCAATATTTACTGTTGTGACATTATAACTTTTGTTACTAGTGGAATAATAACTATCTGCTATCCATGGTACTTGAGAAGCATCACTAAAACTGGTGCTTACTGGAAAGCTACCTTGTTCTTTTCCTGTTACTTCTTCACTTGATAGGACTAGTGTTTCGTTCACACTATCATTGTCATTGTCTTGTAGAGCCCAATATATTTTTTCTTCATATCTCTTTACTTGAAGATTTCCATTGATACTTAGATTGGTAGAAATAGCTGAATATCCAATACCTAAAGACACTACTAAAAGAATGATAATACTTGTAATCATTCTTTTTTTACGACGTATATTAGATGAAAATTTTCTGTTAAACATCTTATCACCTATTCTACATTCTATATTAATTATACTATTAATGAGTCTTTTTGCAAAGAAAAAGACTACAAAGTAGTCTTATTTTTGAAACTGTGAGTTGTATAGTTTGGCATAGAAACCATTTTTCTTAAGTAATGTTTCATGAGTACCTTGTTCTACTATATTTCCTTCATTCATTACTAATATTAAATCAGCGTTTTTAATAGTACTTAATCTATGAGCTATGATAAAGCTTGTTCTTCCTTCACATAGCTTATCCATGGCTTTTTGTACTAATTCTTCTGTACGTGTATCAACATTAGATGTTGCTTCATCTAGAATTAAGAATGGTGCATCTTCAATCATACCACGAGCAATCGTCAATAACTGTTTCTGTCCCGAAGATATAGAATTATTATCTCCAACACTTGCGCCTAATCCTTTAGGTAATGTTTTTATGAAGTGATCTACGCCAACATTTTTACAAACTTTCCATAATTCGTCATCTGAGATTTTTTTGTTATTAAAGATTAAATTATCACGAACAGTTCCTTCAAATAGCCAAGTATCTTGTAGAACCATGACAAATAATTCATGAATATTTTCTCTAGTTAAATCTTTAATAGAAACTCCATCTATTAAGATATCTCCATCATTTATTTCATAGAATTTCATAAGTAAATTAACCATAGTTGTTTTACCAGCACCAGTTGGTCCTACAATAGCAATTTTATCTCCTGATTTAACAGAAGCTGTAAAATCTTTAATAATAGTTTTATTTTCATCATAACCAAATTTAATATTTTTAAATTCAATATTACCTTTAACCTTAGTCTTATCTAATTTTTCAGTAAGACTACTTTCATCACTTAATTCTTTTTCTTCTAAGAATTCAAATACTCTTTCACCTGCTGCTCCTACTGATTGTAGTGTAGTTAGTGCTTGCGCTATTCTTGATAATGGATTAGTAAATAATCTAACATAAATCATAAAAGCTACAATTACTCCAAAAGTAATATAATCATTCATTACTAGTAGAGCTCCTACTACACACACCATTACATAGCCAAAGTTACCAATAAATCCCATTATAGGTTGCATAATACCAGATAAGAATTGACTCTTACGATTACATTCAAATAATCGATCATTTATCTTATTAAATTCTTTTAAAGCTTCTGTTTCACCATTATATGACTTTACAACACTATGTCCTGAATATATTTCTTCAATATGACCATTTAAATTACCAAGTTCTTTTTGTCTTTGAACAAAGTATTTTTGACTAATTTTTAATAGTATAAATGATAATCCAAAACCAATTATACTTGAAGCAATAGCTGTTAAAGCCATTATCCAATTAGTTACAAACATCATAACAATAGAACCAATAAATAAAGTTATATTAGTAACTAAAGAAGTAACTGCATCACTTATATTAATTCCAATAGTATCTACATCATTAGTAACTCTTGATAATATATCTCCTGCTTCATGAGAATCAAAGTATCTTAATGGTAATTTATTAATCTTTCTACTAATATCACTTCTTAGTTTTCTAGCATACCCTATTCCTACATAGGCCATGATTATACCTTCAGCATATCCAAATAGAGAATTTAGTAAATAGATAATACCTAAAATGATTGCTTTAGTTCTTAACTCATCTGTATTCATTTTTGGTTCAATTAAACTTTTAATAGAATTAGGTAATTCCTCTGCTTTTTGTAATAAGTTATCTGTTTGAACATCTTCAGTAATTGTACTCATTAAAGCTAAATATTCTAATTGATCTTTTGTTGTAATAGTAACTCCATCTACTTCTATATCAGTAAATATTTTTTTCTTTATATCATTAGGTAATTCTAATAATTCTTTAATACTATCTTCTGGATTAGTATTATCATTAAAAGATGCTTTTGAACCATCTGGAAAAACACTTGCATCTTCTAAATGACTCTTAAAAATGTATTCAGTATAATTATCTGTTGCATTTTTAAATATCTCAGTAGATACTTGTTCCAACTTTTCAGTATTTGGCTTAATACCTTCAGTAATTACATCAGTAACTCCTGCTAATCTATTAGGAGCTATTGTTGATAGAATAGCTGCTGAAAAAGCAAATAAAACAGCTATTATTAATAGATATCTCCAACGATTTAAATTTTTAAATAATTTAATCATTGTTCCGATAAAGTCTTTTGATTTTTCATTATTTCTATTATGCATTTTGTAACTCCTCCTCACTAAGTTGTGATAAAGCTATCTCTTTATAGATGTCACAACTTTTTAATAGTTCTTGGTGAGTTCCCATTCCAACGCATTCACCTTTATCTAAAACAATTATTTTATCAGCATTCATAATAGTACCAATTCTTTGAGCAACTATTAGACTAGTAGCTTCTTTAGTATGTTTCTTTAATTCTTCACGTAATTTAGCATCTGTTTGATAGTCAAGTGCACTAAATGAATCATCAAAGATATAAATCTCCGGATCTCTAGCTATAGCTCTTGCAATACTTAATCTTTGTTTTTGACCACCACTTATATTAGTACCACCACGAGCAATATGTGATTTATAATCTTTATCCATCTTTTCAACAAAGTCTTTTCCTTGAGCAATTTTAATTGCTTCTTTTACTTTATCTAAACTAGCTTTCTCTCGACCATTATCTCCATAGCTTACATTATCATATACTGAACCAGTAAACATAAAAGCTGTTTGAGCAATATATCCTATCCTATTATTTAATTCATGTAAATCATAATCTTTTACATTTACACCATCTACAAAAACCTCTCCTACAGTTGCATCATAAAGTCTTGGAACTAAGTTAATTAATGTAGATTTACCACTACCAGTAGACCCAATAAAAGCAACTGTTTCTCCTTGATTTGCTTTAAAACTAATATTCTTTAACAAATATTCATCAGCATCAGGATATTTAAAACTAACATTTTTAAATTCAACAGTTCCTTTTTCATTAGTTTTACCTTTAAAATCACCTGATTTAATAGACGGTTCTTCATCTAATACTTCATTAATACGTTTAGCAGATACTCTAGCTCTAGGTAAAATCATAAATATCATCGTAAGCATCAAGAATGACATAATTACTTGAATGCCATAACTAGAGAAGACTACCATATTACTAAACATTGTAATTTTATCTATCATATTACTCTTAATAATTAACATTGCACCTACTACATAAATTCCTAGATGTTGGAAATGCATAACAAAGTTCATTATCGGATCAAATAAAGCAAAAGTCTTAGTTATTTTCAAATGAATATCAGATAATTCATCATTAACTTTACCAAATCTTTTAGTCATAAAATCCTCAGCATTAAAAGCTGAAACTACTCTTACACCTAAAATATTTTCTCTAGATACTCCATTTAATTTATCAGTCAAACTTTGAATAATTTGAAATCTAGGAGACACAATACTAATAATAATTAAGTTAGTTACAACAATAATTACTACCCCACAACCAGTAACTAAACTTAATTCAGCACTCTTACCAAGTATTTTAGTTAAAGCCCAAATAGCCATTACTGGAGACTTTATAAGTAGTTGTAATCCCATAGCTAGTAACATTTCTATTTGTGTAACATCATTAGTAGTTCTAGTAATTAAACTACTTGTTTTAAACTTCTTTATTTCATTTATTCCAAAAGATTCAACTTTTTCAAATATTTTTCTTCTCATTGTTCTTGAAAACTTAGCAGCCAAAAGTGATGAGAAAAAACCTACTGTAATTGTACAAATTAAACTTAAAACAGCACAGATAAGCATATGTCCACCTGATGTTAATATTTCTTTCATAGTACTATTTTCTGTTTGTACAAGTCTTGTTATTTCACTCATATATTCTGGTATTCTTAAATCTAAAAATACTGAAGTAATAACTAAAATAGCAATTACTAAGACAATTAATAAATCTTTTCTTTCTAAATTTTTAAATAATTTAAACATCTATTTCCTTCTTTCTATGAAGTTATTCACTTCTTAAAGCTTCTACTGGATCTTTTTTACTTGCTATCTTAGCAGGTATAAATCCAGCTAAAACTGTTAAAACAACACTGATTATAATTAGAATAATAGCTCCATTTACTGGTAATACTGAAATATTACTAATATTAACTACTTGTTTAATTATAATATTAATTGGAATATTTAATATTACAGTAACAACTATTCCTAAGACACCAGCACATAAACCTTCTATTAAAGTTTCCGCATTAAATACTCTAGAAATATCTCTCTTACTAGCTCCAATAGCACGTAAAATACCTATTTCTTTAGTTCTCTCAATTACTGAAATATATGTAATAATTGCAATCATAATACTTGATACTACTAAACTAATAGCTACAAAGGCAATTAATACACTACTAATAACATTAACTATTGTAGATACGGAGCTCATCATAATACCTACAATATCAGTATATTCAATCTGATCTTTTTTCTTTTTACCTTTATTATATTTATCAATTATTTTAACTATTTCTTCTTTTGAATCAAAATCTTTTGGAAAGATACTAATAGTATCAGGATTATCTAATTCAGAAATACCTAATTTAGTAAGATTTTCTTGATAAGAAGAAGACATATTCTCACTATAGTTTTTCATATATAAAGCAAGTTCATCTTGACTCATACTTTGTAATGCCATCATTTGTTCAGGAGTTAAGTTGTTAATATCAAAAGTTGCAGTACTACTAAATTTATTACCAGTAAAGACATTTACTTCTTCATTCGCTAACTGTTCTTTAACTATTTCTTCTTCATTTACTTTATTAATTAAGTGTTCCATCAATTCTTTTTGATATCCAACCATACCATAGCTATTATTACCCGCAACAGCTTCTTCATTTTGTCTAATAATACCAACTATTTTAACTTCTTCACTATTATTAATTAAATTCTTCATAAAGTCTTCATCATCAGATTTATTTATCCAAATACCTTTTTCTTTTACATAATAATCAGTATTTAATAGTAATTTAAATTTTAAATTTAATAATTCATCATATGAATAACTAGTTTCTTTAAACTTAACTTTCTTTTTACTAGTCATATCAGTAAATTTTTCTTTTAATTCATCTTGATCAAGTATCCCTAAACTATATAAAGTATAATCACTAATAGTATTATTCTTACTTACAGTTAAGACTAATTCGTTATATTTCTTTGGCCAATGACCAGCAACTAAATCATATTGTTGTTTATTTAATTTATCATTATCTAACATTTCAAAGAAAACATCATTAGTCTGCATCATAGTACTATAAACACTAGATACACTATCAGTTCCCATTCCTAAAGCATCTAAAACAGTCGTTGGATTAACTCTAACTATTTTATCAGTATTATCTTTATATAAATTTAAAGTCGTATTATAACCATATGAAATATCTGAGACATATTCATCTATTTCTTTATTATTTTCTAAGTATTTTTTAAAATTCTCCATATCATTATGTTTAGCTTCGCTTGAAATAGTTTCAAAGACATCACCCATAATATTAGAAGAATGTATTTTATTATCATCATAATCTTTTTCTTTTTTATTACCAGATAATGTCTGAAGAACAGTAGACATATCTACAGAATCTTTTTGAATCATTAATGGATAAGAACTTAGAGTTTCTTCTTCTGTTTTATCAATAAACCTATTAATTCCATGTGATAAAGAAAGTATTAAAGCAATACCAATAATACCAATCGAACCAGCAAAAGCAGTTAGTAATGTTCTCCCTTTCTTAGTCATTAAATTATTAAGAGAAAGTGATAAAGCTGTCTTAAAACTCATAGATGTCTTTTTAGAATACTTATCTATCTTTTCTTTACTCTCAGAACCATCAAATTCTTTTGTATCTCCAACTATTTCTCCATCTTTTAGTTTAATAATTCTAGTCGCATATTCATGAGCTAATTCTGAATTATGCGTAACCATAATTACTAGCTTTTCTTTAGCAATTTCTTTTAATAAATCCATTACTTGTTTAGATGTAGTTGTATCTAGTGCTCCTGTAGGTTCATCTGCAAGAACAATTTCTGGATCATTTACAAGGGCTCTTGCAATCGCAACTCTTTGCATTTGTCCTCCAGATAATTGAGCTGGACGTTTATTAATATGATCTTTCAAGCCAACTTTAATTAAAGCTTCACGAGCTTTTTCTCTTCTTTCACTCTTTGATACACCAGATAAAGTTAAAGCAAGTTCAACATTACTAAGAACAGATTGATGAGGTATTAGATTATAATTTTGAAAGACAAATCCAACACTATGATTACGATATGTATCCCAATCTCTATCATCGTATTTTTTAGTACTAATATTATTAATAACTAAATCACCAGAATCATAGTGATCTAATCCACCTATTATATTTAATAAAGTAGTTTTACCACTACCACTAGGTCCTAGGATAGCCGCAAACTCATTCTTTCTAAAATTAATACTAACAGCATTTAAAGCTTTTTGACTAAAGCCTTCAGTAACATACGTTTTAGTAATTTTCTTTAATTTTAACATGTTAACCTCCATATAATCTCATTATATATTTTACTATTATATTATTTAAAACACAAACAAAATATAAAAAAATAGCTATTTCTTTTTAGCTACTTTTTCAAATTTTAATCCTTTTTCTGCCAACTCATCAATTGTAAGCATTTTATTATCTAAAATTTCTTTTAATTTATATCTTTTTTCAGTCTTACCTCTAATAGCTGGATCAATTATATATATTTGATCACTCTTAGTATATTCAAACAAATAATCATATTCTTCATCAGAATAGAAGGTTTCTTTAGGAATTTCTTTCTCTTTACCCTCTTCATCTAATTCAGGTTCTGGTTTTTCAGACTTATCTTCTATTTCAAAAACAAATTTAAAATCATCATTTTTCAAAGTACAAAAGTCATTATTCTTAAATTCAGTATTTGCTGGAGCAAAATAAACATCATTGATATTTTCTTTATTACAACGATACATAGTTAAACCATTATTAGTAAAATCATCGCTTTTGTTTTGAAACATTAAAGTAGTTTTATCTCTATAAATACCTGTAAAATCCAATTTATTATCAATATCATCAATAATCTTATGATTACTTTTTAAATAACTAAATAGATCTTTAGTCTTAGCCCCATCATTAATACTAATATCTTCTAAACAATAAGTATATACTTTTATTTTTAAATCTGCATAATACAATTTAGATGATTCTTGACAATCATTAGTAACTTTAGTTATTAAACTAAAAGAATCTTCAGTAGTAAATTTACGAGGTACAGCTAAATCAAAAACTAGTATTTTATATTGCATATTAGTAGAATCAACTAATGGTTCATCAATAGATGCTTTTACTTTTCTTTCGGCAACATAGAATAACCCTCGATAAGTTTGGATATTACTAGTTTCATCATAATTACTTATATTAAAAATAGGTGCCTCTCCAGAATTCATTCTGGCATAATCAATTCCAGCAGTTAAAAAACCTAATAAAATAATTATAATTAATACATTTTTTATAGCTTTTAAAAATAAACCCATACAAATCCCTCTTTATTATAAAATAATTATAACAAAAAATAGAAAATAATAAAAGAACTAATTAAAGTTCTCTATTTACTTTTACGTTTTTCATAATACTTATTATAAGTTTCTTCATCTTTACTCAAAACTATTTTATTCCCATCTAAGATTACTAAAACTTTATCAGTTAACTTTAAACTGTCTATTATTTGATCATCTAATGTTATTCTTCTTTCAGAATCTAATTCTTCATCTGAAAATGAACATTCCGAAGCAAATTTTCTAACATAAGCATTATATGTTTCTTGAGTAATACGCTTATATTTTAAATCTTCATCTAACTTTTCTAAGAAATGATTAACTTTTTCTTCAAAATCATCTTCTGAATATAAAAACACAATATCTGGATAACGAGGATCAATCATTGGATAAACTATTGTTTTAGGTTCAAAACCAAATTCTTTAGGAATAATTATTCTTTTTTTATCTAGTTTTATTTCTTTTATATTATTCATTTTAATTCTCCTAAGATATCATTAATTAACTCTTGGTCATAATATATCTTTACACCTTTTTTTATTAGATTAATTTTAAATGTTGTGTCAGTTAATTGTTCTCCATCTATATTACAATCTATTTCTTTATTAGATTTAATAGTAATAGATTCAGTTTGAACCACTTTAATCTCTGGATAATATAAGTGCATTGCATCTTTCATACTACTAATCATCTTAGCCATGTTATATTTGTTAGTTTTTTTAGCTAATATTACTTCTAGCTTACCATCATCAATAGAGCTATTAGGAGATACTTTATATCCTCCACCATAATATCTAGCATTACAAACAGCAATTGTCGTAAAATAATCGCTTATTGTCTCACCATTAACATTAATTTCAAAATATCTTGGTTTATATTTAACAAAATTAGTAAGTAAACTTAATTTATAGCGATATTTCTTAGGAATTAATCTACTATGAATTAAATCATCGTTATTACCAATTTCAGCATCTATTCCAAAGCAAGCAACATTAATAAAGTATTTATCGTTTATTTCGACCAAATCGATAGTATTGATACCATTCTTTAATAACTCTTTATTTGTTCGGTAAAAGTCATTTCCTGTTCCATAAGGAAGGTATCCTAAAATGTTATTAGTGCCAACTAAACAATTAAGAGCTCGGTTAATAGTCCCATCTCCACCAACTACAATAATAATATTTTTACTATTTTGATACTTTTGTAAGATATCCTCTGTAGTCGTATGAATGTCATTCATCTCAATTTGATAATCTAAACTTCTTTCTCTACATACCTCTTCTATTCTTTTTCTAATAATAGGTGTATCATTTTCTAAACTGAATTGATTTAACAAAAAAACATATTTCATTATATCACCAACCAAATTATAACACGTATAATACTGATTAGTAAATTGATGAAGTTGCTAATCATCAGT
>ERZ842401.1447-NODE-1447-length-33952-cov-8.273623_pt1 | contig 33952 bp, 27 predicted proteins | sample MGYA00521270_ERZ842401 | MGnify/ENA primary metagenome ERZ842401 (study PRJEB31892, sample SAMEA3878208) | bioreactor metagenome | biome: Moose rumen | place: Sweden | collected 2011-10 | study: EMG produced TPA metagenomics assembly of the PRJEB12797 data set...
TCAATCGTAGCACCTGCAGCGCCATTGATGGTGAGAGAGGCAGGAGCAACAATAGGAGCAGTAACCTTATAAGCGGTCTCGGCTGCCAAATTAACGGTAATACCCTTCACCATCTTGCCTGCAGAGGCGGCTTCAATGGCGGTGGTGATGTCACCCTCTGTAATATCTGCGGCGTTAACCACAATATCAAATGGAACCTGAGCAGGTGTCAGCGTCCAGCGTGGGTCACCAACGACGATAGGATCTGCAGGTACTACTGGAACACCCAACTGTGCGTTGAAGTCACCAGCAGCGGCATCTGCGAAGGTAACAATAGCAACAATGCTGTTCTGAACTGGCTCGTCTGCGTCGCCTGTTGCCTCGGCTGCACTTGTGTCAGCACCGTCGAAGTTGAAGACGTTGCCATCGACATTCCAAGTCGGGTTGGCACCACTCTGACCCTGGTTAATACCCTTCACTACCTGTCCACTCTTACCAACATTCACAAAGACACTGTTCTTGATGGTGTAAGCAAGCCATGACTGGTTAGCCTGACGGTGAGTGAAGAAGTTCTTACCCTTGGCAAGATTGTACAACGTAGAGTTTGTGATAGCAAACGTCTGAACCGTCACGTCAGGAGCCTCGGTTCCCTTCTGCGCACTCTGAGAAGTGTACAAAGAGTTGCCTGTTGCCTCTGGAGCGTAGATCGTCGACTTGTTGATCGTGAAGTTCTTGGCTACACCACCCTTGCGGAAGTCAAACTCAAAACCACTTGTTCCGGTTATCTCAATGACACTATTGTCAATCAGGAAATCATTATACAAATAGTTCTTACCAGCACTTGCGTAGACGCCCTTCTGCACACCCTTGATAGTCACATCCTTGATGGTAAGACTACCGGACATCCAGTCGGTCAGGTCACCAGCAGGAGTAGTAATCATCGGCGCATCCAAAGCACTTGCATCAATCGTAGCACCTGCAGCGCCATTGATGGTGAGAGAGGCAGGAGCAACAATAGAGGTAGATACAGTATACTTAGCGTCTGCTGTCAAATTAATGGTGATATTCTTTGCTTTCTTATTGACAGCACCTGTCACACTGAACAATGCATCAGAAATATCTCCAGATGCAGGAGAGATAGTGATGTCCTCTCCCTCTGGCTCAGCAGTTGCATCCAACCAACGTGGGTCACCAATGTGAGAGGTGTTCTGTGCGCAGTTAGCCAACTTGAAGTTACCATCTGCGATGGCAGTCTCGCTAGCAAATGCGATAACACCAGGAACAATGTTCTGAACGATGTCTACATCATTCTTCTTGCCTGCCTTGCTAACTTCAGCAGCACTAACGTCTGCACCGTTCCAGTTGAAGGCATTCTTGTCAACATCCCAAACGGGAGTAGGGCTCGTCTGACCATTATTGAAACCAATAACTACCTGACCGCTCTTACCGCAGTTTACGAAAATGTTGTTCTTCAATGTGTAGATATTGTTAGCAGTTCCATTTTGCTTAAGGTTATTAAAGTTCTGACCTCCACTGAAATCTGCTTTAGCAGCAATATTCACAATAGTTGAATTCTGCACATCAAACTCTTGATTTAATGCTTCGTTGAAACTCTTAGGACGGCTACCATATTTTGCAAAGTTCTTCTCCGTTGGGGTGGCAGCCCATAGGGTAGAGTTCTTCACGACAACCTTACCTACATAGCCACGACCGTCAAAGTCAATAAACGGCTTTGCATTAGAAACTTGTATGACACAGTTATCAATTGTAAGCGTCTCCAGCAATGTCTTTGTCATCAAGTCACGAACAAGAGCCTTCGTCATACCTGTAATCGTTACATCCTTGAAAGTAATAGCATTTACCAAAGAATGGTCTGAATCAGTTCCATCTGCTTTCTTGGCAAATCCGTTCACACCCTCAATTCCAATAATGTTATCACCTGTGCTGGCATCGATTGTTGCGCCATTACCATTGATAGTTATATTGCCACCTGCCTTAATAGTCTTACTGAGTGTGTAAGCACCGTCCTTAGCCAGCGTAATCTTCACATCACCCAACTTAGCGGCAGCACCCTGTGCCTCAGTGATAGCATCACTGATGTCAGTACCAGTAGCAGGAGAAATATCGATGTCCTGACCAGGATAAGCAAATTTCGTACCATCGGTATACTTGATTGTTGCAGGTGCTATACTACCAAACCATGATGTACCACCATCCCATGCTGTCCAATTGCTACCAAAAGTCAAAGCATCTTCTGTACCTGTACCTTCAATAGTTTCTCCAGCAATATCGTCTGCTGTAGCGGCATAAGTTTTATAGGTGGCAGAACTGGTCTGATATACTACCTGTGAAGGAATGGCAAAAGTAAGATCAGGATTCATTGTGACGTTAACTGTTGCACCAAAGTCACCGAAATTCTTCACTACAACTGTCTTTCCGTCTGCTGACTGTTCCAAAATAACAGGAACTTTTTCCTCAGCCTCGCCTTCGCCCCAACTCATCTCACCATTTGCAGGTGTCAGGGTACTACCAGGCAGCCAGTAAGGAGTCAATGAATAACCAGCATAGTCACCTTCTGTCAATATTCTTTGGATATACTCAGTGTCATCTAAAGTAATGACACCATCCTCACCTACGGTTGCATACAAGTTATCGTAATACCAACCTGCCTGATAAGTTTCATCACCTGCATAATAGAACAAGCCACGGACATTATAAGCACCGTAACTTGAAGAACCTGCAGCCTGAATAGGAATGGTGATTTCACCTGTCGTCAAATCTACCGTAGCCGTCAAGTCGTAGGGGAACATACCGCTGATTACGATAGTGCCCTCCTCTGTACCTTTGGCAATAGAAACTGCAGACATGCCATCTGTTGCTTCAAGTGTTGAGGGATCCTCTGCTCTCTGTGAGGCAGTTTTGTTTTCCCATACATAGTCACCAACAATGACATCTAATGATGCAATAGCCGCCCTATGGGAAGCATTGCTGACTTTCTGAAAATGCCCATTAGGGGCTTGAATCGCATTCTCTGCTACAGGCTTGACATCGGTCTCGAGTTTATCTTGCGAGACCAGCGTCCATCCCTTCTGCGCAAACGCAACTGCCGACAGCAATAATGCTATCACAGCCAAAGTCATAAGAGAAATTTTCTTCATACGCTTTTTGTTTTAGTTTGTTAATAGTGTTTATTATAAAAAATGTATTTATTGTTTTCAGTTTTTGATAAAATCCAATCCTTGATTGCTATAAAATTCAAATTTAGAATCACTAGATATCAATGGTATATGTAGAGATATTGCTTGTGAGATGATGACATGATCTGACGGATCTTTATGTTTCTTTGCAGTGTTAAGTTTTAGTTCTGAATAGGTTTTCATGCATTCCTCTGTCAGTGGCAAGACCTGAATAAAGTATTTGTTCCTAATAGAATCTATCATCTCACGTGCTGTTGTCCATTGTTTAGAGACCAATTCTCCATTGTTAAATGATACAATTAATTCCCGTTCACTCTCAACACTAATACAGATAGTATTATCATAATCTTCCAATATTGACATCACATCTTTGCTCAAGCGATCTGGCTCAATTGCCATGTGAATAAAAATGCATGTATCTATCAGATATCTCATACTTCGCCACGCAGTTTAGGATTGTTTACAACGACAATATCTTTAAACAAACCATAGTTCTTTTTTCTCATCCGCACTCTTCTCTTCCTTTCTTCAAGAGATAATGCTTCCCAATTAAATTGTATAAGATTACTTTTCATATTTACTGTTTTTGATTCAACTCTTATTTATTATAAAAAATGTATTTATTGTTTTCAGTAGTTGTTTGGAATATGTTTCCACCCTGCATAGCAAAGCAGACATAAGTCGATGCAAAGGTACGATTTAGCGAGAACAAAACAAAATATTTTTCATATTTTTTTTGTCGAGCGTGAGTACTTTCGCCGTATTTATACGGCAAAGATAATATAATTTAGGAAAGAACCCTTATTCCTTCACAATATTTAACAGAAATGCCTCGGTGAAGGTCGCTTCATCCAGCCCCTCATACTACGTTCTCTCTCGAAGAGAGAACTACGTATGGGGCTTGAAGCCTTCACCTCGGCAAGCAGTCATGGACTGTCTGATCAAATGAAGCGTTCAAACGGGTCGTTTGTGACTTACATTCACCCCGTTTGAAAGCCACAAACGCCTCGGATGTAAGCCACAAACGAGATGAAAGGAAATTAGTGAGTACATTCACGCGCAAACATAGTCTTTTATTAAAATAAACGCGTTTAAAAACTAATATGAGAAGACTTTTTATTTCGGCTGTAACGTTGCTAGTTGGAGCAACGTCGGTATTTGCACAGTATCCTGACCTGACTGGTGAGGCGAAAGAACTGATTGGAGAACAGAAGAAGCAATGGGCGGCACATAGCGACTCCGCATGGGCTGTTGCCTTCCCTATTGTGGTGGAAGAGGCAAAGGCTGGAAGACCTTATGTGCCCTGGGCTGGTATGCCCTACGACCTGCGCCAGGCTACGATTCCCGCATTCCCCGGTGCTGAGGGCGGCGGTATGTACACCTTCGGCGGTCGTGGCGGTAAGGTATTGACCGTCACCAACCTGAATGACGACGGTCCCGGCTCGTTCCGCTGGGCTTGTGAGCAGGGCGGCGCCCGCATCATCGTGTTCAACGTCAGTGGTATCATCCGCCTGAAGTCACCCATCTATGTGCGTGCTCCATACGTCACCATCGCCGGACAGACAGCACCCGGCGAGGGTGTCATCATCGCCGGTGAGTCGTTCCAGGTAGACACCCATGATGTCATCGTGCGCCACATGCGTTTCCGTCGTGGCGAGACCTTGGTCACCAACCGTGAGGACTCCTTCGGTGGCAACCCTGTAGGAAATATCATGATCGACCACTGCTCGTGTGAGTGGGGACTGGACGAGAACATCTCGTTCTACCGCCACATGTTCGACATGAACAACGGCAAGCCCAAAGAGAAGAAGCCAACGGTGAATGTCACCATCCAGAACACCATCAGCGCCAAGGCTCTCGACACATGGAACCATGCCTTCGGCTCTACCATCGGCGGTGAGAACACCACTTTCATGCGTAACCTCTGGGCTGACAACACGGGCCGTAACCCGAGTGTGGGCTGGGCAGGCATCTTCAACTTCGTGAACAACGTCGTGTACAACTGGGTACACCGTACCGCCGACGGCGGCGAGTATAAGTCGATGTATAACTTCATCAACAACTACTACAAGCCAGGTCCACTGACCTCCAAGGACGGTCCCGTGGGACATCGTATTCTCAAGAGCGAGAGCCGCTCACAGGGTCTGTTCCCCTTCAAGCAGTTCGGTCGTGTCTATGCCGACGGAAATATCATGGAGGGCTACCCCGCCATCACCGCCGACAACTGGAACGGTGGTATCCAGACCGCCGACAAGGACGGTGAGATGGACGAGACTGAGAAAGCGCTGATGCGCTCCAACGAGCCATTTGCCATGCCGTATATCACGATGATGAGCGCACAGCAGGCTTTCGACTGGGTACTTGCCAACGCTGGCGCCACCATCCCTTGCCGTGACATCGTCGACCTGCGCATCTGCGAGGAGGTAAGGACGGGTGTCGCCTACTATGTCAAGGACTATGAGAAGAAGGTGAAGGACAACCCCTATGGCGACATGTGGGGACTGCATCCCAAGTCACAGAACGAGCAGGGCTTCTTCAAATACCGTCGTCTGCCCCAGGACTCCTATAAGGACGGTATCATCACCGACCCACGACAGATGGGCGGCTACCCCGAGTATAAGAAATGGAAGCCTTGGAAGGACAGCGACGGCGACGGTATGCCCGACGAGTGGGAGAAGAAGAACGGGCTGAATCCCAACGACCCGAGCGACGCCGTCAAGGACTGCAACGGCGACGGCTATACCAATATCGAGAAATACATCAACGGCATTCCCACCGACAAGAAGGTGGACTGGACAGACCTGAGTAATAACCATGACACACTAATCAAAGCACTGCAATGAATACAAAAGAACTGACTATACTGGCGGAGAAAAACCGCAAGCGACTGGTGGAGGTCGTCTACCGTGCGAAAGCAGGACATATCGGCGGAGACCTGTCGTGCCTAAATGTGATGACGGCACTCTATTTCCATGTGATGCAGGGACTCAATCCCCAAGAGCCCAAGGCTCCTAACCGTGACCGCTTCGTGCTGTCGAAGGGACACTGCGTAGAGGCGCTCTATGTGACACTGGAGGCGAAAGGCTTCCTCCAGGCAGAGACTCTCGACACTTTAGGGCAATACGGCTCCATCCTCAGCGGGCACCCCACCATCGAGGTGCCTGGCATCGAGGTGAACAGCGGTGCCTTAGGACACGGACTGAGCATCGGCGTGGGCATGGCGATAGCCGCTAAAATGGATAAGAGAAGTTATAAGACCTACGTGTTAATGGGCGACGGTGAACAGGGCGAGGGCTCTATCTACGAAGCCGCTATGGCTGGTGGCAAGTATAAGTTGGACAACCTCGTCGCCATCATCGACCGTAACCACCTGCAGATCAGCGGTGACACGGAGGATGTGATGCCTATCGACTCGATCCGTGAGCGTTGGAGTGCCTTCGGATGGGATGTCATCGACATGAACGGTGACTCGATGGAGGATATCGTCAAGACCTTCGACGCCATCGACTATACCAACGGCAAGCCCCATCTGCTTATCTCGAACACCACAAAAGGCAAGGGCGTGAGTTTCATGGAAGGCATCGCCAAATGGCACCACGGCGTGCTCAACGAGCAGCAGTGCATCGATGCCGTCAAGGAGATTGAAGAAAGAATTGAAAAATTGAAGGATTGAAGTCTTATGATTGCATGTAGAAAACAGTTTACTGACACGTTGCTGGAACTGGCACGTGAGGACAAAGATATTATCGCCGTGACCACCGATGCCCGTGGCTCGGTAACTCTGGGCGACTATGCTACGGCATTGCCCGAGCAGTTTGTGGAGTGCGGTATCGCTGAGCAGGATGCGGTAGGCATCTCCGCTGGTCTCGCCCACTCTGGTAAGAAAGTGTTTTGCTGCGGTCCCGCCTGCTTCTATGTGGCACGAAGCCTGGAACAGGTGAAGGTCGACCTTGCCTATAGTGAGAACCCTGTTACTATTCTGGGTGTCAGTGGTGGTGTCGCTTATGGTGCCTTAGGTGCTACCCATCACTCCCTGCATGATATTGCCGTGTTGCGCACCTTCCCTGGTATGACGGTTTGTCTGCCCTCCGACTGGCGCTTCACCAAGAAATTAGTGAAACTGCTCGTCGATTACGACAAGCCCTGCTATGTCCGTGTGGGTCGTGCCGCTGTTCCTGATGTCTATGCGGACGATCATTTCGAGGTGACTCCCGGTAAGGCTATCACCGTACTGGACGGTAACGATATCACCATCGTTGCCGCAGGAGAGACAGTATACCACGCTTGGCAGGCTGGTCTTCAACTGAAGGAGAAGGGTATCTCTGCACGTGTGCTCGACTGCTCATGGATCAAGCCCTTCGATACTGAGGAAATCCTCAAGGCGGCAAAGGAGACGGGACGCTTCGTCACCGTCGAGGAGCACAGTCAGTTTGGTGGACTTGGTGCGATGGTCTGCGAGACGATAGCAGAGCATCCCGTACCCGTTCGCATCCTCGGTATTCCCGATGAGAACGCCGTCCACGGCACGAATGCGGAGATCTTCCACCACTACGGACTGGATGCTGAGGGCATCGTGAAAGCAGTGCTGTCATTCATCGCCCGTTAAGCCCATGAATCCCACGACGACACGCCTTGTCGTCCTCGACGACGACCCGACAGGAATACAGACCGTCCATGGCTGTCTGCTCATTACCCAATGGGATGAGGAGAGTGTCAGACACGCCTTTGACGACGACGTTCCTTTCTTCTATATCCTCACCAACACCCGTGCCATGACACGAGAGGAGGCGGCAAGGGTGACACGGGAGGCGATGGAGATGGTCATCAAGGTGAATAAGGACTATGGTTACCGCCTCATTGTCATCAGCCGCAGCGACAGTTGTCTGCGTGGGCACTTCCCACTGGAGACGGATGTCATCCGCGACTGTTTAGTACACCACGGTGTCACCGTGGCAGCAAAGACACCCTTCTGTCCTGCTTTCATTGAGGCTGGACGTGTCACCATCGACGGAGCGCACTATATGAGGGACGGAGAACGGTTGATTCCTGTCAGTGAGACGGAGTTTGCCCATGATAATGTCTTTGCCTATCACACCTCCGTCCTGAGAGAGTATATCCTTGAGAAGGGTGCCAACCCTGACGATTATGAGATCGTCAACGCACAGAGTTATGAGGAGTTGCGGAAATGGTGGTCAGAGAACTCAGAGAACTCGGAGGCTATCGTCATCCGCTCGTCGTCCTCACTGCCAAAGGTCATTGCGGGCATTGACGACATTCCCCTACTCGACCGCTCGATACTGAGAAGCGAAGGGATGGGTTGCTTCATCGTAGGCTCCCATGTCAAGAAGACTACCCAGCAGTTGGAGCATCTGCTTGCCACGGAGGGAACCTGTGGCATTGAACTTGATGTGCAGCGCATCCTCAACGACCCGACGGCACTGATGCAAGAGACACAGCAGGTCATCCGACAGGTGGTCGACGAGCAACTGACACCTGTCGTCTATACTTCCCGACAGGAGGTCCGACTGGATGATGCCGACAAACGGCAGCACCTCGGTCAACAGGTCAGCGACTTCCTCGTGGATATCGTACGCCAGTTGTCGTTCACCCCATCCTACCTTGTCGCCAAGGGAGGCATCACCTCCCACGACATCCTGACCCACGGACTGGATATCAAGTCGGCACGGGTCTTGGGACAGGTGGTGACGAACGTACCCTGCGTCATGGCAAGGGAGTTTCCCTACATCATCTTCCCCGGGAATGTGGGGAATGAGGAATCTTTAAGAGAGGTATATCTCAAATTAAAAGGTTAGGCGATCGCCTAACCTTTTAATTCTTATCTCTTATCTTTTTTACTCTTATCTATATCTCTTTCCACTATCGGCTTCTCCGGATTGATGAAAGCGAACAGCACCGCACTGATGATCAGCATCACGGCAATCATATACAACGGCAGGTTGTAGTTTCCCGACTGCTGGACGAGTTGTCCGAAGAGAATGCCACAACAGAAACCACCGATGTTACCCGCCGTATTCATCGCACCACTCACAGTTCCCGCATGATGCTTGCCGAGGTCGATACATAACGCCCATGCCGACGGCAGCATCAGGTCGAAGATGCCAAAGCACAGCGACAGGAACACGAAGACCGCCATCTTGCCTGGGATGAAGGCGGCAAGGAACATACATAGAGCGGAGACGGCAAGGGACGTGGAACCCAATGCCTTACGACCTACCTTGATGCCATAGCGTTGTGTCAGGCGGTCGGTCAGATGTCCGCCTGCGATATTACCTATCATACTCATGATAAACGGCACGGCAACAGCATAGGTCAACTCCGTCTTGTCGAAGCCACGCCCCAGTTCCATGAAGGTGGGGAACCACGAGAAGAAGAACCATGAGCCGAAAGCATAGAAGAAATACATGCCACAGATCAGCCAGAACTGACGGTTGCGCAAGATGGAGGACCATGGGAGGGAACTATGAGCACTAGGATTTCTAGTAGCACTAGAAACACTAGGATTACTAGTATCCCTAGGATCCCTATAATAAAGCCACCACACTACCGCCCAGACGATACCCAAGGCACCCAATAGATAGAAAGCGGCACGCCAGCCAACCGTCATCATCACCGGGATGACGACGAATGGTGTCAAGGCACCGCCCATACGACTTGCCGCCCAGACATAGCCTTGTGCCTTACCGACCTCACCTTTTTCAAACCATCGGCTGATAACGCCTGTACTACAAGGCGAGGAACCTGCCTCACCGATACCGAACATGAAACGGATAAGGAGCAGGGACATCAAGCCACCCGCCATACCTGTAAAGGCTGTAAAGGCAGACCACCACAGCACGATGGCGGCAAGAATCTTACGGTGTCCGAAACGGTCACCCAAGGCACCCATGGGAATCTGCATCAGTCCATACGACAGGATGAAGGCGCTCTGTACCCATCCCCACTCAGCAGGCGACAGGTTGAGGTCGTGCATGATGCTCGACCCCGCCACACTGATATTGATACGGTCGAGGAAAGTCACCATGCCCAGAATGACGAGCATGGTGAGGATGACATTCTTCCTTTTCATAGTGATATAGGAACTATAGTTACTATAGGGACTATAGACACTATAGTCCCAAGAACTTACGCAAGCCTTTCACACCCAGCACAGGACTGGAGAGCACGGGTTTCCCTGTCAGTTCACTCAGACGCTGCTCCATACGAGCCATCGAACCTTGGGCAAGCACAAACATATCCACCTCGGAGGCAATGCGCTGCGCAGCCTCAGCAATCAGACGGTCGTGAGTCTCACCGTCACCACTCTGTCCTGCGGCAAAGGCACCGTCGGCAAGTCCCTCCACCAGTATCACCTCACGACCAGCCTTCACAGCCTCATTACGCAACAGGCGACAGGTGGGATCCAATGTTGTGGGCAGAGTGGAGATGACACCGATGCGGTCGTAGTTCGCCACCGCCTCGGCAGCCATCGGCTGATCGATGCGGAAAATAGGAATGCGGGCGTACAGGTTGCCATAGTCAGCGATATCGCCCACACTGGAACAGGTATTGAACACCACATCGGCACCTGCATCCGCAGCACCGTTATAATACGACAACAGTCGGCGACGAACGGCTGGTGTCACCGCGTTGTTGGCGATGACCTCCTTGATCAGCGACGAGTCGGCAATGTGGTTTAAGTTCACTTCAGGAAGATACTCCTGGAAAATCTTAGTCAGTGGCTCCACCAGAGCCATGGCGGTGTGTACACATACTACGTGAATCATATCTTTAGTTTTTAGTAATCAGTTGCTTGACGGCATGACGCCAACCTGCATAAAGTTGAGCGTTGAGCGTTGAGCGTTGAGCGTTAGGCTGGTAGGTATCCGTGACCTTACGCAGTCCGATGACCTCATCGAACGACTTCCACAGTCCACGGGCAAAGCCATTCATGATGACAGCACCGAGTGCCGAGGCGTCATCGACCTCCGTGCAGACGACAGGAGTATCGAGCATGTCAGCCTGGAACTGCATGAGGAACTTGTTCTTCGTAGGTCCTCCGTCAGCACATATCTCATTGAGTCTACCACCTGTGGCACGTGCCATCACATCAACCAAGTCCTTGATCTGATAGGCGATACTCTCTAAGGCGGCACGCAGGAAATGCGCCTTCGTCGTGGCGAAGGTGAGTCCGAAGACGGCTCCCTTCACATCACTCTGCCACCACGGGGCACCCAGTCCAGAGAAAGCGGGGACGATATACACACCTCCATTATCCTCGACACTGGTGGCTAACGCCTCCATCTCCGACGGATGTCCCACCAGTTGCAACTGGTCGGCAATCCATTTCAGCGTGGCACCCGTGCTGTAGATATTTCCCTCAAAACCGTAATATACCTTTCCGAAGGCGGAGAAACCCACACTGGTCACCAGTCCCTCTGGTGCGTCTTGCGGTTCCTCGCCGATATTCACCATCACACTGGAGCCCGTGCCATAGGTCACCTTACCAGAGCCTTTGGTGAAACACATCTGTCCGACGAGGGCGCCATGACTGTCGCCCAGTACGCCTGCGATGGGGATAGGCTGCGGGAAGATGCCCTCCACCGTCGTCTCTCCATAGACAGCATCACAGGGAAGGATCTCCGCCATCATATTACGGGGAATACCAAAGAGTCTCAGCAGGTCATCGTCCCAGTCCATCGTATGGATATTAAACAGCATGGTACGGGACGCATTGGTATGGTCAGTGGCAAAAGTCTTGCCTCCCGTGAGTTTCCAGATGAGCCATGTCTCGATGGTGCCCATCAACAACTCCCCACGGGTGGCGGCATCCCTTGCACCCTCGATGTTATCCAACAGCCATTTCACCCCTGAGGCTGAGAAATTAGGGTCGATGAGCAGACCGCTCTTTGCCGACACCTGCCGGGTATAGCCCAGTTCCCTTAACTCACGACACAGTTGTGCGCCACGGGTGTCCTGCCATACTACGGCATTGGCAATAGGCTTACCTGTCAGTTTGTTCCAGACCACCGCCGTCTCACGCTGGTTGGTGATGGCGAGGGAGTATTGAGCGTTAAGCGTTGAGCATTGAGCGTTGAGCGTTAACTGACGGATAGCCTCCACCATATTCTGATAGATCTCCTCCGCGTTATGCTCCACCCATCCAGTCTTCGGATAATACTGATGGTGGTCGACATTGGTGCGCCCCAGCATGTGGCACTGCTCGTCAAACAACAATGCCTTGGTGGATGACGTGCTCTGGTCTATTGCGATGATATATTGTTTCATGTATTCTTTACTTTAATGGTTCGATGTGTTGCATTTCCCTTGCCTCAGCAGGAGTGGCGGGCTCACAGCCCATCATACGGATCAGCGCCACCAGCCGCTCTACCAGTTCGGCATTCGTATGGGCACGTTTTCCCTCGGCATAATAGAAACTATCCTCGAAACCTACACGGACGGCAGAGGCTCCCATGCCAATGGCACAGGCAAGCATCGAGAAGTCTTTCATGGAGTCGTGGGTGATGCCCCAACTGGTTCCTGGCTCCATCAAGGAGCAGAGCATGGCGAGGTTACGCCCTGTTGCCGACAAGTTAGAGGAATTGCCAGGACCCACACAGAAGTTATAGTGCAGCGGACGATGGATAACTCCCTCGTCGGCAAGGCGGGTGGCACACTCCACATGACTCAGGTCGAAGAGTTCCATCTCCGGTACGGTATGTGTCTCGTCCAGTCGTTTCGCCCAATAGCGCAGGTCGGGCATCGTATTGACATACACCGTCTCTCCGAAGTTGACACTACCCATATTCAAGGAGGCGACCTCCACCTCTGGCACATCGAGGGAGACACAACGCTCGGCAAGGGTCAACGAGGATAGTCCTCCTGTAGAGCCCTGTACAATCATGTCCGTCTCCTTCCGGATGAGTCCGATGGTCTGACGGAACACATCCAACTCAAAGGTCGGGTTACCCTGCAGGTCACGGGTATGCAGATGCACCTCACAGGCTCCTGCCTTATAACAATTGATGGTATCCTCGGCTATCTCCTCCGGTGTCAACGGATTCTTCACATCGGCTGGGATTTCCTTTCCCACATGGCATACGGGTGCCACGGTGACAATAATCTTTCTCATAATCCTTTTTCGTTTGTTTTAGTCTTCTGGGTCCAAAGGTACAAAGAAAAGTATAAAATTTCAAGATTTTTGATTAGATTAACAATATAAATGGTATAATATGCCTAATTCTTCGTACCTTTGTCATCAAAATCTACTAAACAAATTCTATTAAGCAAATGAAAAACGGAAAGACATGTTTTGGCGTGATTATCGGAACACGCGCCTATTTCAATTCAGAACTTGCCAAGGATGTGCGCAAGCAGTTGCTGAAAACCTTAGAGGACGGAGGCTATGAGTATGTCATCCTGCCTGAGGACGCGACTCCAACAGGCAGCAGTAGCATCGAGACTCGTGAGGACGGACTAAAGGTGTCCAAGCAGTTCCGTGAGCACCGTGACGAGATTGACGGTATCATCGTGTCACTGCCTAATTTCGGCTTTGAGATCGGTATCATCAACGCTATCAGTGATGCCGACCTGAATGTGCCTGTCATGGTGCAGGCTTGTGACGACGAGAACGACAAGGTTGACCTGGATAGTCGCCGTGACGCTTTCTGCGGAAAGATCTCCGTCTGCAACAACCTCTACCAGTATGGCATCCCCTTCACGGATACCACCCTGCACACCTATTCTATATATAGTGACCTGCTCGCCAAGGACATCGACAAGTTTGCAGCCATCTGTCGGGTGGTCAACGGACTGCGCCACTGCCGTATTGGACAGATTGGTACCCGTCCCTTGGGCTTCAACACCTGTCGTGCCAGTGAGAAACTGTTGCAGCGTTACGGTATCACCGTGGTTCCCGCTGACCTGAGTGAGATTCTCTTCGCCGCTCAGAAGATCAGTGATGACGACCCGAAGTTCAAGGCAATGTGTGAGCGTACCTGTAACTACGCCCAAGTGCCTGACAACTACAAGGAGAAACTGGGACTGCAGGCGAAGTTCAGTGTTGCCGTCGAGAACTGGATTGAGGCAAACGACGTTCAGGCTGTCGCCATCCAGTGCTGGGACTCCCTGGAGCAGAACTACGGTTGCGCCCCCTGCGTCACCATGTCGATGCTGGGCGACAAACTCATCCCTGCCGCTTGTGAGACCGATATCGCCGGCGCCGTGTCGATGTATGCGCTGACCCTTGCCTCTGGCAAGGCTTCCGCACTCCTTGACTGGAACAATAACTTCGCAGAGGACCGTAACAAATGCGTATGCACTCACTGCGGCAACTACCCGAAGTCGTTCGTACAGAACGACCTCAAACTGGGTCCATTGGGCGTGTTAGGCAGAACACTGGGTAAGATCAACACCTTCGGTGCTGTCTATGCCAAGGTAACCAGTGGTCCATTCACTTTCTTCCGCATCTCCACTGATGACCCGAAGGGCTGCGTCAAGGCATACCTCGGCAAGGGAGAGATCACCGACGATCCATACGGAATGGACGGTTGTATCGCTGTGACGAAGGTGGATAATCTGCAGCAACTCATGAAGTATATCTGCAAGAACGGCTTCGAGCATCATGTCGCTATGTGCCGTACCGATGTCGTTGATATCCTTAATGAGGCGATAGAGACTTATCTTGGATGGAACCTTTATGTGCATGAGTAAGAACTATGAACTGTGAACTAAAAAAATACAAGGGCGTGGTGGTCCCTATGGTGACACCCGTCACAGAGAATGGTACGCTCGACACACAGGCTGTGGAGCGTATCATCGCGTTTTTCGTCCAAGCAGGTGTCTCTCCCCTGTTGATGGGTACGACTGGTGAGGGAAACAGTGTCAGTCAGAAGGACGGATTGCTGTTCGTGGAGACTGCCGTCAAGGCGGCACAAGGACGCATCACCATCTATGCCGGACTGACGGGCAACTGTTTTGCGGAGCAACTGGCACAGGCTGAGGCCTATACCCAGGCAGGAGCGGATGTCATCGTCGCTACCCTTCCCACCTACTATGCGCTGACAGAGGAGCAGATGGAGAACTACTACCGCACTCTTGCCGACAGTATCAAGGGTCCGTTGATGCTCTATAACATCCTTGCCACCACGCACATGAGTATTCCCGTGGAGGTCATCCGCCGTCTTGCCGACCACCCCAATATCGTGGGACTGAAAGACTCGGAGCGTGATTTGGAGCGTATGGCACAGTGTATTGCCATCGCCAAGGACCGTGACGACTTCTGCTATTTCTGCGGATGGGCAGCACAATCAGCGCACTCTTTGGAACTGGGTGGTGATGGTATCGTACCATCGACGGGTAACTTCGTACCCGAGATGTTCCAACAACTCTACGAGGCAGCCGTCAAGGGTGACAGGACAACGGCTAACCGTCTGCAAGACGAGACCAACGAGATTGCCAAAATCTACCAGAAAGACCGTACATTAGGACAGTCGTTGACGGCACTGAAAGTGATGATGCAGACGAAGGGACTCTGTGAGCCATGGATGCTCATGCCACTGGCCCGTCTCTCTGCCGAAGAGGAACAAGAGATTAAAAAGAAGGTAAATGCACTGGATTGATTATGCCATCGTCCTCATCTCGATAGCCGCCGCTATCGGTATGGGTATGTATTTCGCCCATCGACAGAAAGACACGTCGACCTATTTTGCGGGAGGTGGTAAGATACCTGCATGGGCAGTAGGCATCTCTATCTTCGCCACCCTGATCAGTAGTGTAACCTTCCTCGCCTACCCTGGTGCCGCCTATGCCGGCAACTGGATTCTGCTGGTGCAAGGACTGATGGTCCCCATCGTGCTCGTCGCACTGATTGGTATTATCGTCCCCTTGTTCCGCAAGGTCATCCGCCTGTCTACCTATGAGTATTTTGAGCGACGCTTCGGACTCTTCGCCAGACTCTATAGTTCGTTTGCCTTCACCTTGGGACATTTCTCGAAGGCGGGAACCGTCTTCTTCCTGGTGTCGATGGCACTGGCAACCTTCCTGAACATCAATATCTATACCGTCGTCCTCGTGCTGGGCATCACCATCGTGATCCTGACACTCCTCGGTGGTATGGAGGCTATCGTATGGATGGATGTGGTACAAGGTGCCCTGCTCATCGGCGGTGGTGTTATCTGTATCCTGATTCTGATGTTCGGTATCAATGGAGGACCGTCGGAAGTCTTCAGCATCGCCTCCGAATACGACAAGATCAGTTTCGGTCCCTATGCATGGAACCTCACCCAACTGACCTTCCTCGTCATGGTACTCAACGGCATCTTCTATGCCTTGCAGAAATACGGCACCGACCAGACCATCGTACAGCGTTACCTTGCCGCCAAGAACGACAAGGAGGCAAAGAAGGCTGCTTATATCGGTGTGCTGATGTCAGTACCTATCTGGGCGTTGTTTATGTTTATCGGTACGGCGCTCTTCGCCTACTACCACGCCCAGGGTGCCCCATTGTTGCCTGAGGGTATCAAGGCGGATGAGGTGTTCCCGTATTTCATCGCCCATGAACTGCCTATCGGTGTCCGTGGACTAATTATCTCAGCCCTTGCCGCAGCGGCTATCAGTAGTCTGGACGCAGACCTCAACTGTCTGTCGGCAATTGCCGTGCAGGACTATTACGTCCGTTTCCGCAAGAATCCCACTGACAAGCAACAGTTGCGCTTTGGCAAATGGATGGTGGTGATAGCAGGAGCAGGAGCCATTGGTGTCGCCTGTCTGTATATCTCCTGGGGTGGCGAGGGTGTCCTTGGTGCCTTGTTCGAACTCTACGCCATCTTCTCGGCAGGTATCGTGGGCATCTTCCTATTAGGACTGTTCAGTCGTCGTGCCAACAAGCAAGGACTGTATATCGGTATTGCCGCCGCTGTGATTTTCACGGCATGGGCAACACTAAGCGACGGTTTCCCCCATCACAAATACATGCTGGGCGTATACAGTCATCTGATAGTCCTTGTCGTCGGCTATTTTGCCAGTTACCTTTTCAAGACGCCTCTTGCTGACAAGGAACTGACTATCTGGGGATATCTGGAAGAGAGAAACAAAAAAGATAAAGAATAAAAAAATATGAAAGCAATTACCCTTTTGCAGCCACAGAAGATCGTGTTCGGCACGGGCTGCATTGAGACATTAGTAAACGATTATAAGGCACTGGGGTATCAGCGACTTTTCGTGCTGACGGCTCCCCCTATCCTGCCACTCATCGAGGCGCCACTGGAGGAACTGCGTAATGGGGACATCCAAATCGAGATCTTCCAGAACATCCTTGCCGAGCCTACCGTCAACGACTTCAAGGCAATCCTTGAGAAGGCACGTGCCTTCCAAGCCGATAGTGTCATCGGCATCGGAGGCGGTTCTGTTCTTGACGTAACGAAACTGGTGGCGGCATTCATCAACAGTGACCAACAGGTGGAAGACTGCTTCGGCACAGGCTTCATCAAAGCGAAAGGACTCTGGTTCGCCTGTCTGCCGACTACGGCGGGAACAGGCTCTGAGGTATCGCCCAATGCCATCCTGCTGGATGAGCGTGACCACCTGAAGAAAGGTATCGTATCGCCTTACCTCATTGCGGATGCCGCCTATGTAGACCCTAAACTGACATGGACAGTACCTGCCAAAGTGACCGCCGACACGGGAATGGATGCGCTGACACACTGTATCGAGGCATACACCAATAAGTTCGCCCATCCCGCTGTCGACATCTATGCCTTGCAAGGTATTCGTCTGATAGCCGCCAACTTGTTGCGTGCTGTCAAGAACGGCAAGGACCAAGAGGCTCGCGAGGCACTTGCCCTTGGCTCCCTGTATGGCGGACTATGCCTCGGTCCTGTCAATACGGCGGCGGTACACGCCCTCTCCTACCCGCTCGGTGGTGAGTTCCATATCCCTCACGGATTGTCGAACGCTATCCTGCTGCCCTCTGTGATGAAGTTTAATGCCGAGGCATGTCCAAAGCGTTATGCCGAGGTGGCTGAGGCGTTACTCTCTAGTACGCCTATTTCTCCTAGAGATACTAGAGATACTAGTGATGCTAGTCTCGCCCAGCGTGGTGTCGACTTCATCTACGAACTTGCCGATGCCGTCGGTATTCCCAAGAAACTCACCGACCTGGGTATCCCCCAGAGTGCCGTTGACGGCATGGCGAAAGCCGCTATGGAGGTGCAGCGTCTGTTGAAGAACAACCCGAGAGAAGTCACTGAGCAGGATGCGAGAGATATTTACAATTCACTATACTAACTATAGTGACTATAGTACCTAATAATAAAAAAAGATTATGACCCCAATATTAGCAATTACCATGGGCGACCCCGCAGGCATCGGTCCTGAGATCACGGTACGTGCCCTGAATAGAAAAGAGACTTACGAGAAATGTAAACCCATCGTCACGGGTGATGCCGCCATCATGAAGCAGGCTGTCCAACTGCTGGGTTTCGACTTGAAGGTGAATGCCGTACAGAGCGTGAAGGACGCTAAGTTTGAGTATGGCACCATCGATGTCTACGACCTGCAGTGCGTCGACCTCTCCACCTTCGAGTTCGGCAAGGTACAGCCACAATGTGGTAATGCCGCCTTCCAGTATATCAAGAAAGCGATAGAACTCGCCATGGCAAATGAGGTGGACGGTACGGTGACGGCACCCTTGAACAAGGAGGCGCTGAACCTTGCGGGACACCACTACGACGGACATACGGAGATCTACGCCACCTTCACGAATACGAAGAAGTATGCCATGATGCTTGCCGACGAGAACATCCGTGTCATTCATGTATCCACCCATGTCCCTTTGCGGAAGGCTTGCGACCTGGTGAAGAAGGCGCGTGTCATCGAGTGTGTGGAACTGATTGACGACGCCTGTCGCCAGTTCGGTATCGAGAAGCCTCATATCGGTGTGGCTGGTCTCAACCCCCACAGCAGTGAGAACGGCATGTTCGGCTATGAGGAGGCACAGGAGATTATCCCTGCCATCGAGGAACTGAAAGCACGTGGCTTTGATGTCGACGGTCCCGTACCTCCCGACTCTATCTTCGCCAAGGCGAAATGCGGTCAATACGACGGCTGTGTCGCCATGTATCACGACCAAGGACATATCCCCTTGAAGGTCTGTGCCTTCAACTGGAACAAGGAGACGGGCAAGATGGAGAGTGCCAGTGGTGTGAACATCACCTTGGGACTGCCCATCATCCGTGTCAGCGTAGATCACGGTACCGCCTTCGATGTAGCAGGAAAAGGTATTGCCAACGACAGTGCCATGACACTTAGTATTGACTACGCTACCCGCATGGCGATATATAGAAGAGGTAAGAAGTAAGAGGTAAGAAGTGAGATGATAGTCATTGCCGATGACATCACGGGGGCTGCCGAGATGGCGGGCATTGCCCATAGCCATGGGCTTCCTGTCCGTTTAGTTTGTGGCTGTGGCACAGCCACAAACGGAACAACTGTCATCGCCACTGACACCCGCTCGATGACAGAGGAAGAGGCGGTAGCGGAGACGCAACGTATTGCCTCTTCCCTCCCTAAACAGGGAGGGGCTGGGGGTGGGTCTCTCTTCAAGAAGACGGACTCCGCATTACGAGGACATGTAGTTGCGGAGTTGTCGGCACTGATGGAAGCGACAGGTTACCAACGTACCGTCTATCTGCCTGCTAATCCCTCGAAAGGAAGAGTTATACGCGCGGGTACTTATTACATTAATAACACCCCCATCCACGAGACCGCCTTCAGTTACGACCCAGAGTTCCCTGCCACGACCTCCGTTCTGAAAGAGCGCTTCCCTGATGCAGAAAGCAAGGGTATTCTTATGCCCGATGCAGAAAACACAGCAGATATCAGAAAGGTGATAGCCGACTATGACGACGGACATACCCTCTTCGCAGGAGCCGCTGATCTTTTTGAGGCAACTATAGGCACTATAGGAACTATAGACACTATAGGTACTATAGCCCCTAAAAGCACCCTCTTCCTATGCGGCAGCACCCAAAGCCAGCCATTAGACCTCGGCATCCCTGTCACGGCAATGCCGTTGGATATCTATGACGGCAGCAAGGACATCTTACCATGGCTGAAGGAGGCTGAAAGACTTTACACCCAACAAGGCTCGCTGATGATTACCATCCCCCATCGTCACCGAACAGGAAAGGAGGTTGCCATCCATCTGCGAGAGACGACAGCACGACTCATACAATACTTAGTAGAAAAGCAACAATCCCAACAACTGATTATCGAGGGAGGCGCCAGTGCCTTTGCCACCCTGCGACACCTTGGTTGGAATGAATTGGAGGTAGTCAGCCAGTTAGCACCAGGAGTTATCAAAACGAAAGCCCCGAATGGGACTTTCGTTATCATGAAACCAGGTAGTTATCCCTGGGGTTCCTTATTCTAACCTCTCACTTCTTCCCCCTTAACAGGGGGACTGAGAGGGTCTCTCACTTCCCTATCACCTTCATGGTACGTGTCGTTCCGTCGGAGTAGGTCTCACGGATGATGTTCATACCATGCTGCAAGTTAGACGACTGACGACCGTTCAGCGCAAAATACTGGCGGTTGACCAGAGAAGCCCCTTGCTGGACGGGAGCAATTGCAGTTGCGACAACAGCAATGGTCTCACCCATCAGACTGTTCAGGTAGATCTCCAAAGCGGTATATCCCTCTGGCGAGGCGATCACATTACGATCGTCAGGATTCGTCGGGTCAAAGCCGTTGGCAAGTTCCCAATCATCAGCCATTCCGTCATGGTCCTCATCCACCACAGGAGTTCCTGCCGCATAAGTAGGCCATCCCTCTGCGTCCTCTGGTGAGTCGATAAAACCATCTTTGTTCAGTGTCGTTCCCTTGTACTGAGCGAGTTTATCCCGCACCTCATTCACCAATCGCTCCTCAATGGCATCACGGTTGAGCGTTCCTGCCTTCGCAAGCACATGCTCATAGGCATCCGCTGCCGACTCAGTAGGCGTACGATATTTGTCGTAGTCATCAAACTTGCATTTCTCCAAACGAGTGTATTCCGATGAGGGATAGACAAGAGACTCCGACTTCATTCCCTCGATTGTATAGGTCGTGTTGTTATGGATTGCCGACCAGTTGTCTGCGGTGGCTGTGGCATTGCCTTCCATCACGTTGTCAGCGAAATACCAACGGGAAGGATTGGGATTGAGCGACTTACCAGAACGTGCGGCTGACAATTCCATGAAGTAACTGTTGCTTGGGGTCGAGGGACCCGGTTTATAGTAATTGCCCACAAAGTTACATTCATGGGAACTATAGGTACCTGCCTCGTTTTCACCACCATAGCAGGAGTTCTTCTTACCCCAGTTATAGTTCACGTTGTTGAAATACTCCATGAATACGTTACGATCCTCCGTTTCACTACTAGCACCATTCAGGCGTGAACTACGGTTATAGTTATGCGCCAACAGGTTATGGTGATAGGTCGCTGGTGAGCCACCCCACTGGTTGCCATAACTGCGGGCTCCTTTCTGATGCCCTGCGTTGTAAAGTCCCTCATGGATGATACACCACTGCACCGTCATAAAGTGGTCGTCGTATACCGTCATATTCTCCTCTCCGCTCCATCCGAAGCAGCAGTGGTCGATGATGATATTCTTGGCATTCTCGATACCGAGTCCTGCCCCTGCGATAAAGCGGCTGTCAGTAGGCTTCGCAAGGTCTTCCTCGTCAATCTCACCGACACGGAAACGCAGGTTGCGGATGATGACATTATCCGAGCCACCCAAGTTCACTTTGCCGCCTCGAATCAGAATGCCGTCACCTGGGGCTGTCTGACCGGCAATCGTCACGTTTTTCAGACCAGCACGCAGTTCACGTTTCTTCTGCGCATTCACACCTATCTTAATAACACCACTGACACGGAACACGATGGTGGCATTCTCCTTGCCTGCCACGGTCAACGCCCAGCGCAGGGAACCCTCAGAAGGATTCGCAGGGTCATCCTCCAGATTGGTGACCTCTACCACCTTACCGCCACGACCGCCTGAGACGAATTTTCCAAAGCCACGTGCCGTTGGGAAGGCAAGCAGTTTGTTCTCTAATTCCGTATAGTCATCGGCTGATGCCTTGAGATGGGCGGCAATAACAGCCTCTGGGTCATAGGCTACAGCAGTGGCATTGATACCACGGTATATCTCATCCACCTTCGCCCACGTATTTACTTTCGCATAGTCGGCATCCGTCAACTGGTGACTCCAACTGATACGACCCGACACGTCGGCAAGGTCCGTGCCGTTCTTGCTCTTATACTCCGCATAATACGACATCGTGCCATCATTGCCTCCCATGGTATCCCATCCTGCAGTCTTGATGATATTGTTCAACTGACAGTTCAGGAACATGCTGCCACATTTCTCGGCTCCCCAGCAACGACCCAGGGCGACACTCTTGTCAGCGACACCCTGTCCCTTCGTCACCTCACAGTTGTTGAAGATAAAGCCCAGCCATATCTTCGTACCATCCTCTGCCGTCGTATAGATGGTGATGTCCTCTGGGGCTGTGATATAGCCGCCAGCGACACAGTTCAGCGTACATCTCTCAAACCAGCAAGTACCGCCAGCATAGATATAGTCGGTGGCGCCCTCGATGACGCACTCCTTATAATAACTACGAGTGGTCTTCTTGGTGCGATGGGTGTCCTGGTAACCTGCTATCTTACAGCGATAGAAAGTGGCACGGTCGCCATCCACATGCAGGGCAAGTGCCTGACCTGCCGCACTGCCACCCGCGTTCTGGAGACAGATATCCTGCGCATAGAAGTCTGGGGCGAAGATACCTACTGTGGCATAGTCGCGCACATCCTTTCCATTGCCGATGGTGTTCTTACCATTGGCGGCAGTGATAATGGTCTTATCAGCCCCCTCACCAATCAGGGAAATCTTCTTGGTGGAGGCTTTCTGACGGGTTCCGATCTTCACCATCTCCTCATAGGTGCCCGCCTTGACCTCAATAGTAGCCTCCTCGCCTTCCGCCACTGCGTCCACAGCAGCCTGTACGGTAGCATAGTCGCCCGTACCATCCTTGGCGACAGTAATGGTTCTTTGTGCGAAAGTTCCTATGGCAAAAGCGGTCATCAGCACCAGCATCATCATTCTTCTCTTCATATCCATTTGTTTTAGTAGTTCTAGTATTGGGCGCAAAGTTATAAGTTTTCTTTGAGACTTCCAAATATTCAGGCGATAAAAAAACGGAGCCGTTGCTGACTCCGCTTTATATTATTTACAAATAAGTGTATTACTTATTCACGAACTTTTGCCTATATTTTAGGGAGATTATATTCTGTTTTTGCCTATATTTTAGGAAAAATTTTGCTTGTTTTTGCCTATATTTTAGGAAAAATCCGTATCTTTGCCGCTGAATTAGAGGATATTACGATATGATACAACGTCAAATGCTACAGCAACTCCATGAATGGAGCAAGAGAGAGAACCGCAAGCCACTTGTATTAAGAGGTGCCAGACAAGTGGGAAAGACTACATTGGTTGATGAGTTCAGCAAAGAGTTTGACCACTATATTAAACTGAATTTGGAGCAAAGTGCCGACGCTCATGTGTTCTCTTTGACCGATAATGTTCATGAAGCCTTTCAGTATATCTGTGTCCAAAAGCGTATATCCATTAACAAAAATAGTCGGACACTCCTCTTTATTGATGAAATTCAAGAAGAGCCGAGAGCAGTGGCAATGCTTCGCTATTTTAAGGAGCAATTACCTGAGTTGTTTGTTATTACCGCAGGCTCAAGATTACAAAGTTTACTGAATCAACACATCTCTTTTCCTGTTGGTAGGGTTGAGTACATGTCTTTGCGCCCTTGTTCCTTTTTGGAGTATCTACAGGCAATGGGTGACGAGGAACTAGTCAATATGATTCACCATCATGAGGTGCCTTCATTGTTGCATGATCAATTAATCCAACGTTTCAGCAACTATGCGCTTATTGGTGGGATGCCTGAAGTAGTAGCAGACTATGCCCGTCATCAAGACATCATGAAACTATCGCCAATATACAAATCATTACTTGACGGTTATGATGAGGATGTAGAGAAATATGCCAAGAACGCGTCCCAAGTAGCAGTCATCCGTCATATATTGCGTCATGGCTGGACAGAAGCGGGTCAAACAATCACTTATCGTGGCTTTGGAGGAAGCGCATATAGCAGCAAGGAAATTCATGAGGCATTTGACGTGCTGCAAAAAGCATTCCTATTACATCTTGACTATCCTGTAACATCTGTGCAAGCACCACCCCAACCCGCTTTGACACGTTCACCAAAACTGATATGGGTAGATACCGGCATCGCAAATTTCTCTTCTAGTATCCAGTTAGAGTACTTGCAAAACAAAAGTCTGCTTGACATCTGGCGTGGACATGCGGCTGAGCAAATCGTGGCACAGGAGTTGCGCATATTGTTAGACCGAAATTACAAAGATGAGCAATATTTCTGGGTAAGAGGGAAAACAGGTTCCACCGCAGAGGTTGATTTTGTGTGGCATGATGGTGTGAGACTAGTTCCCATAGAGGTGAAGGCTGGAACAAACTCGCATCTCCGCTCTTTGCATTCTTTCATGTCTACCCCTCAGGCAAGTGATATTGCTGTCAGAATATGGAGCGGAGAGTATTCTGAAGATGAATTGACAACATCTAATGGGCATAAGTTCAGACTTTTGAACGTCCCATTCTATTATGTATGTGTTATGGATGAGTTGTTGAGGAAATAACTTCGAAGCAAAGATAAAAATACTACATGCGATTTTTAAAATCGAGAAAAATTATTAAAACACCTTATTTATATATATGTACGTACATTTTACACTAAAAAGTTTGGAGGTTTCAAAAAAATGCCTTATATTTGCAAAGTGAAAAAGTGTGTCTACCTCCTGGCAAGAAGTGGATGTGAGAATGACGGACTACAGTAAACTCAAATATTAACAAACAAAACTAAAACGCTTATGAAAAAGATTTTTACCCTAATTAGCATGGCTCTCGTTGCCATGAGTGTTAATGCGCAGAACATTGATGAAACAGATCCTTCTCATCTTTATCCTATTAAGAGTATTGAATGGGGACCTATAACATGGGAAGTAAAGAATAACCAAGTAAATGACCTTGTTGATCCAATATACATTGTAAATGGACAAGGCAACGCCTATGAGAAGATCATGGCAGAGGAGATTTATACTGATGATGAGCCTACAGGCACTTACCGTGCTTGCTATGGTTATCTCGACTATGAGGGCGGCAAAACAGGAGTTCCAGGTTATGGTCTCTATTATAAGTTCACCCCAAAAACTTCAGGAACTTTGAAGATTACAGTTTGGGCTAATAAAGGAAATCGTAAAACTTTTGTAGTAAAAGAATCTACTGGAACTCCTTTAACACCTTATGTCGACTATAAAGTGGAAGGATATATAAATGGAGTTAAAGGTGACGACGGAAAACTGCAATTCTTTACTAACGATGAAATCAAGGCACGCCATGATGAGGCTGGAGCAAATACTTATGTGATAGATAAAGGTAATAGCCATTTTTGGGGCTATATCAGTTTTGACGTAGTGGCAGATGAGTCATACTATCTATTCCAGGCTTCATCTCAGATTGGATTCGGAGGTTTTGAGTTCGGTTCAGATTCTTATGTTTCCGCTCCTGGCGGGGAAATGGCAGCAGAGTTTAATGCTGGTGTTCCCAATGATAAGGGAGAGGTTGTTACTATTACTAAAGAGAATATTATAGTTGAGGCTCAAGGCAGTTCAACTCCTATCTCAGTTGTTCCTGACCTTAGTGGTGACACAGGTATTGCTAACGTAAAGGCTGAGGATGTTAACGCTCCTGTTTACAACCTCGCAGGTCAGAAGGCTGACAAGAGCCAGAAGGGTATCCTAATCCAGAACGGTAAAAAATTCGTGAATAAGTGAGAATAAAGCAGAGTTTGCTCATACTTTATCGAACGGGAACGAATTCGACGAAGTCAAGTTCGTGAATAAGTAACACACGCACTAATGATTTATAAGAGGCGAATCTGAACGGTTCGCCTCTTTTTTTCTAAAATATTTGGAAGAATAAGATAAAAGTCTTATCTTTGCAGAGATTCAATCCTCAACTGACGATGAAAAGACTGTTACCTATTCTACTCATGGTGCTCCTCGCGATAGCGAGTGGAGCCCAAAACAACAATGTGCTGGACCAACTCAAGGCGAATCCTCGGAAAGCGTATGGCAACGACTGCCCCTATCTGTTCGAGGATGCTCCGCAGACAAAAGCACCCAAAGGCTATAAGCCCTTCTATATCAGTCACTATGCCCGCCATGGGTCGCGCTACAACTGGAGCAGTAAACTCTATCTGGACTTAGATACCTTGTTGACCACTGCCCACGAGAAACAGTTGCTGACTCCCGAGGGCGAGACTTTCTACCAGAAGTTTATCGCCGCCAAAGAAGAGTTGATGACAGGAGTGGGCGAACTGACCCAGTTGGGATGGGAACAGCATCAGGGTATTGCCCGCAGGATGTACAACCAGTTTCCAGAGGTCTTCAAGAAAGGCGGCAATGTCCTTGCCGTCTCCTCCCTCTCAGGGCGTTGCGTATTGAGCATGTCGGCTTTCTGTCAGGAACTGGTGCAGTGTAATCCGAAGATAGAGATTCGCGAGCAGTCATCCCGCTTCACCCTCGACGCCGTCGTGCCTACCGACCGTCAGAATCCCCATAAGCACCACTATCCGAAGGCTAAGCCCCGCTATGAGGAGAACAGAAGTCAGTTTAAGGATGACAACACGGTGGTGAACCAGATCATGGCAAGGACATTCACTTCGACGGAGGGACTGCCTGGCGATATCCATAAGAATGCCTACGTCCTCATCGACTTCTACAAGACACTGCCCAGTATCTACTACGAAGGAATGATGGGCAACCTTATCAGCGATGCGGACATTGTTGCCCTGTGGGAGAGTTCCAACCTGGGATCCTATACTTGGGTGTTTACTGACAAATATGCGACCATTCCCATCCTGCAGGACATCATCCAGAAAGCCGACGCTGTCCTGACTGGCAGCAGCGACCATCTCGCTGACCTGCGCTTTGGACACGACTCCTTCATTGGACCGTTGACAGTACTGATGGGAATCAATGGCGCTGACCTTGACCCAGAGGACCCCTATGAGGTCAAGAACTGCTACCAGAACTGGGAGACGTGTAAGGCTTGCAACATCCAACTGGTGTTCTATCGCGGCAAGCAAGGGCGCAACGACATCCTCGTCAAATGCCTGCTCAACGGCATGGAGGCTACACTGCCTGTACCTACCACGCAGACACCTTATTATCAATGGAGCGACTTCAGAGATTTCTACCTGCAGCGTTGCCAAGATGTGAAATAGTTTCTCAGAACAAAGAGAAGAACACCTCCACTGGATATTTCAAGAGGAGATGGAAGACGTTCCGCTTGCCAGCCATCACCTCACGAAGGATGAAGGAGCCTTGGGATTCCGAGGGCTCCAGGATCTGCATTCCCTCCTCCAGTCCGAAGACTTCCTGAAGTACCCAGATGACACCTCTGGCAAAACCGAGGATGCCAAACCCGCCTAACACCTTCTCGTAATTGATGGTCGACACACTGCCCTTTGCCGCCAACCGCTTCAAGGTGAAGAAAAAGTCGGACAACTCACGCAGGGTGATACCTTTATAGAGGAACTGCCAATAGAGGCGCACCAGCATATATACCACATTCATCGTCGCTGACGGACGTGTCATCTCACCATCCTTCACGAACAATGCCTTGCGGTTCTTCTCAAACCATTGGCGTATCTTCCTGTTTTTCAAGGGATTCTTTCCCATACCGATACGGTAGTAGAGACTAACCTCCGTATCGTCCCACATCTCAAGGAACACTCGCCGTCTGTCTTTCTCCACCTCTTCCTGACCAGTACGCTTCACAAAGGCTACCAACTCCTGTGGGGAGCCGTTGGTATAGAAGTCGATGCCATCAGGCTGACGGAACGCCTGCAACGTCTCGCCATAGTCACGGGCAGCCCCTTGTCCTGCCAGCACACTCGACAGGATAGACCTATTGGTCAGCATCTCCTGCACCTTGGCGCAGCGTTGGCTCATGAGGTCGTTACGCTCCTCTATCTGCTCTGCTTCCGACATCCAGTCGATGACCAGATCCTGTGGCACCCTGAGTCCATACTCGAACAAAGCCTGCACTCCACGGTAGCAGACACCTATCATATTCTGCTCATGGGCTATCTCACTCAACTCTTGCCATTCCTCAGGCTCTGGTCCACGACTCAGACAGTCTAACTGTCCGAGAGAGACCCGTATCAGTTCATAAAAAAGTTTTTCCATTGTATGAAGGTTAGTCCTCTTGGGGAGCAAAAATACTTCTTTTTTATGATTCTGCCAAATAAGTTTTGTGGTTTTTGCGCTTTTTTCGTATTTTTGCATCCAAAATCCAAATGATGATGCAAAAAAGACTCATATTACTAACTGGATGCCTGCTGATGATGCTGACGGCATTTGCCGACAACAGCAAGACATCACAACTCTATGAGGCTGCCGATGAGGCGTATGCCCAACAAGACTACAAAAAGGCGGTGACACTTGCCAAGCAGGCGCTCTCCCTTTGTAAGGGTACAGAGACGGAGGCAGACTGCCTGAACCTGCTTGCCATCACTTATATCCGACTGTCTGACTATGACGAGGCGGCAAAGTATGCCAAGGAGTGCTACGCTCTGGATGAGAAGAGCGGTGACCCTGACGTGATGTCGTCGAGCCTCAACACCCTTGCCGCCATCTATATGGGCGCCAACCAGCCCAAGGAGGCAGAGAAGTACGTACTGAAAGGGATTAAGATGGCTGAGAAGGCTAACAACCCAGGTCGTATGGCTGTCCTACAGGCAATGGCATCAGAGGTTTACCATGCCCAGGGCAACGATGAGAAGGCACTGCCCTATATCGAGAAGGCTTACGAGATAGACAAACAGGCAGGCAATGAGCCTCGTGCCATGGTACGTCAGGCACAGAAGGCATCCATCCTGATCGGACTGCATCACTACCAGGAGGCAGAGTTGGTGCTGAAAGAGGTTATTCCCTTCCTTCGGAAGACGGAAGACCGCCAGTCATTAGGTATCGCCTGCAACAAGATGGGTATGGCACTGCTCTCCCAGCAACGGGAGAAAGAAGCGGTGCCCTATTATCAGGAGGCTGCGGATATCTTCATGCAACTGGGTGATCCTTATAACGAGGTACATGCGAGAAGAGGACTCTATGAGGCATTATGGAAGAGTAATCCCGACGAGGCAAAGCACCAACTTGACCGTTTCAACGACCTGAAGGACTCTATCTACAGTAAGACATCTGCTGAGACACTGGCACGCTATAACGCTGAGTTTGGTAACGACTGGTTGCAGATAGAGAACCATGAGCAACGCCAGGCAAAACTCTGGGCAATAGCCATTGCTGTTGTCCTCGCCATCCTTGCCGTCGTCATCTGGTTGCTGATGCGTCGCAGGCAAAAGCGACAGGCGGCTATTAACCAGAACCTGAGTAAGCATATTGATGAGTTGCGTGAGAAGTACGACATCCTGAACGAGCACTACGACAACGCCATCGCCACCAGTACGAAGGAAGACACGGATGAACTGAACGCCACAGACCGTGACTTCATTGAGAATACGGTCAATATCATCAACAGCCTGATATTCTCAGGACAGATTGATGCCAATCATGTTGCCGAGGAACTGGGTATGAGTCTCTTCCAGTTCCGCCAGCGACTGACGACATTGACCAACGAGACGCCCCAGTCGTTCATCCAGATTGTCCGCATGCGCCGTGCCCGTCATCTGCTTGACAACCATCCGGAGATGAACATCTCGGAGATTGCCACGCTCTGTGCTTATAACGACACCCCCAACTTCACCAGAGCCTTTAAGAAGACTTTCGGCATCACCCCCAGCCAATATCTGGAGCAAAAGCGGTAGATTGCACGAAATGATAAGATTACTTGACGAAATGATAACGGCATTTCGCCCTTTTCGTCGTACCTTTGCCCACAGAATGGCAAAGACAAAATATCAAGAGGCGGCAATGGAATACGCCAAGGACTATCTGGAGCGACTGCTCAAGATGGAGGACATGGTGGGACGCAATGTAGAGAAGAAACTCGACAAGATGGTGGAAAGGAAAGTCAAACAGTACACCCTGAAGGACCAAGACCAAGACAAATAAAAACAACAAGCATTTTTAACCATTAAATAAAAAATAAGTATGAAGACTTACAAAAGTATTTTGAGCCAGTTGGCTCTCGTGGCTATAGCCATCATGACCAGTGCGGCTGGTTGTTCTAAAGACGACAGCAATAGCGACGGCTCTGGCAATGATGTCTATGTTGACAAGTGGGCAAACCTTGTCAATGAGACAAAGCATGACCTGCAGGTCAATGGCAATAAGGCTACTTACGGCAGCCACACCTACGAGGTGACAGGTTCTATTCCTGATGCTGGCGAGGACGTGAATGGCGATGGTATTGCCGACGTGGATGAATATCTGGGAAAAGTGACCGCTACCGTGTCATTCTCAAACATCCCCAGTGGATATACTGAGTTTGAGGCAGTCTACAACGGACTGTTAGGCAAGAGCATTCAGGGTACTGCCGCTATGATTCCCATGGCTTTCGAGATTTATGCCCGCAATGCCTCCACTGGTGAGAAATGCCTGAACCTGTTGTGCAACAGTTCTGCAACAGTCAGTGGCATCATCCGTACACTGAAGACCAAGATTGTCGCTTCCCAGTATTCACCAGAGAACGACCTGTATATCCAGCGTTTCCTCGCTGCGGCACTGTTGAAGGGTGCTACCCCTGACAATGCCTACAGCCCCTCTACCCCATATACCGTAGAGATGGGACCCTCAGTGAACAAGCCTCAGGAGATCACTATCAGTGGCAACGGCACCGACTATTTCCTCTATATCTTCGGCAAGGGATGGGACACTGAGCAGCGTGGCGTAGAGATCTTCATGGAGAAGGGTGCCAGCCTCTACAAGGTATTCAACTGCCCCAGCACCTATACGCAGTGTAAAAACATCGTAGGCACATGGCAGGGACTGAAATAAATAACGATATAATATAATAAGGTAAAGACAATGAAACAGAATCAGACAATCGCGAAGGCACTGGCAGCACTTGCCATTGCCTTTGGTGTGCAAACAAATGCTAATGCACAGTTCGGCGGACTGCTGAAAAAGGCGAAACAAAAGATTGAGAATAAGATTGACGATGCCAAACTCGATGCCAAGAAAGAGGTGTACCACCAGGCAAAGGAGACTCTCAATGAACAGTCAGAGAGCGTAACTGCGGAGAATAATGAAGTGAGTCAGCAAACCGTAAACATCTCGTTCAACGACTATGGCGTTGACTACTCGAAGGCCAAGCAAACGGTTTGGAACTATGAATCGCCAACTATGGATTTCTTGGCCGATGTAGCTTACTGGTGCCAGCGACTGCGCAATAGTCTTCAGTCAGGAAAGACCAATTCGATTGACTTCGATGCACTGAGCCGCATCAATAATGGCATTCCCAGTTTTTCCTTCTTGGAGAAACAATATCACCAATGGTCAGGCGACCGAAACATAGAAGCCGTAGGAAACTGGGCGAACGAGAAAAGCCAACTGGTAAAAGCTGCTTGGAAAATCATCAGCAATGACCTGCCACAACGTCCCGATTATGCAGGAATGGTGAAGGGCTTACTGACCAGAGCTGAAAAAGCCAACAGTCAGTCTGCACGCAACTACTATTTTGACCGTGCTTTTGAAACGACATCATTAGCCATCAAATTCGGTAAGATTTCTGCAGGCGATGCCGATGCTTCGTCTATTTCAAGTCGCCTCAGCTCGCTCCATAGCGGCATTGATGCTGATATGAAGGCAAACTATCCGTCATCATTCTCAGTGGCAGACATTGAGGCATTCGATGCCAAACGTATTGCGGGTGCTAATACCGGCAGTGAACAATTGAAAATGAAAAAAGGGGCACTTCTTACCCAGTACAAAGCAACTGCTTCGCGTGGAAACTTTCAACCTATGATTAGCGGCCATGCAACAGGCATCGAAGAACTGGTAAAGCAGAGCTGTCCAGAATGGGGTACTATACTGGCATCAAAAAAGAATACAGACTATAAGGTAAACTACAATGCACTGGGCAAACCAGTCAGTAGGTACCATACAGCTGTAGTAGTCTGTCAAGATCAGGGGTACAAGGTGATGCACTATATCCAGCTTTCACAGCCTTATCAGGGAGGAAAGTATGGAAATTCTGCTGTCCGTTCAGGAGGGATGGAGTGGAATGCAGCATGTAGTATCGTTAAATAAGTAACACGACACAGCCCGTGAGGCTCTGAGAGCCATCACGATTGTCTGAAAAGAGAAGAGCGCTGTGTGGTGTACATACAGCGCTCTTTGAGGTTTTGGGAAATGGAAAGATCTTCGGTACAATGCCAAAAATCTCCGAAATGTTTGGGAAATCCAATTTAATGTCGTATATTTGCAGCCATAACAATAAGTATATACATTATGAGACGGAAAGAAATAGTTGAAAAGATTGGTCAGGCAATTCATAAAGTTGCCCCAACAGCAACAGCTATTCTCTATGGCTCTGAGGCACGTGGAGATGCTCGTCGCGATAGTGATATAGATGTGCTCATATTGCTTGATGGCGATAAAATGAGTTTGAAACGTGAAATGGAAGTTACTGGACCACTAAACGAAATTGAATGGCAGACAGGCGTATTAGTTAGCCCAACCGTTATGTTACGTAAGCAATGGGAGAACATGCCATTTAAGACCCCATTCTATATCAATGTAATGAACGAAGGCATCAGATTATGAAGGAGCACTTAAACATCATATTGCAGCATCAACCCACGCTGGTGTAAAGTCGATGCTAGGACTGCACTTTATATCAAAAGGCATCATTGGCATAGAACATGGCAAAACCTTTAATACGCTTTTCGAAAAACGGCATAGCAGCGACTACGAGGCATTTGCCTACTGCGACCAGCAAATGGTAGACGATTTGACTCCTATGGCAGTAACTTTTATCGAGAACATAAAGGAGTTAATCAAATAATAACTTGCTAATAATTACACTACGAAGATTTTTCCGCCGCAACTTCCGACAAGGAGGTTGCGGCGGTTCCGTTTTTCCCATCATGCCAGAATATGTGATAGTAAACATTATATATTAAACATTTCTGACGGTTGACTTAGAGTCAACCAATCGGTTGACATGGAGTCGAACGGTCGGTTGACATGGAGTCGAACGGTCGGTTGACTGGAGTCAACCGTTAATCAGGACGCTTGTAACGATTGATTACAAACGGCACTTCACATCGAATACACAGGCACTTACAACTGCAAAGGATGGTTTCTCTACGGCATCGAACTTACAGAAAATGAAGAAAAGCATGCTTTCCTTTTGCATTTCACTTGTTTATTCGTAACTTTGCCAACGGAATGAGACAACGAATACTGTTTATCTGTCTTGGGAACATCTGCCGCTCACCAGCAGCGGAGGGTATTTTCCAACACTTAGTCGATGAGCGGGGACTCACCGACCAGTTTATCATCGACTCGGCGGCAATCGGTCCCTGGCACATCGGAGACCTGCCTGACCCTCGGATGCGTCGCTGTGGAGCACGTCATGGCTACAACTTCAACTCACGAGCACGTCAGTTCTCGTCGG
>ERZ842401.1448-NODE-1448-length-33949-cov-14.459285_pt1 | contig 33949 bp, 20 predicted proteins | sample MGYA00521270_ERZ842401 | MGnify/ENA primary metagenome ERZ842401 (study PRJEB31892, sample SAMEA3878208) | bioreactor metagenome | biome: Moose rumen | place: Sweden | collected 2011-10 | study: EMG produced TPA metagenomics assembly of the PRJEB12797 data set...
TGAAGGACGCTAAGGACATGGTTGACAAGGCTCCCGCAACCCTCAAGGAGGGTGCTTCTAAGGACGAGGCCGATGCTCTCAAGGCAGAGCTCGAGGGCCTGGGTGCCGAGATTGAGCTGAAATAATAGCACCTTTAACGGGTGTTTGGGTTAAGAATCCCTAACATGAGTGGGTTCTTAACCTTTTTGTGTCAATTTTGACCTGTACAACATGATTCATCGTTTTCTTGCCGCGTGTGGTACTGCCAGTGGCGCGGCAAGAACACCGATGAATGTTGATCCTCAAGTGTTTGCGCCTGTTCACACTCTTGCCGTTCAAGGCTCTATTGATGGCGCAGAACTGACTATTAGTCGATTATCAACAATCTCATTAGAGTTCACAATACTTATTGTCAATGTCAGTTTCAAAAAAAGAACGTGTCAATTTCGCGCGAGTAAGAAATCCTTATCCCTATCCCGATTTCCTCGACGTGCAGTTACAGTCATTCCGTGATTTCCTGCAACTGGATACACCGACTGAGAAAAGAAAAAACGAGGGACTCTACAAAGTGTTTGCCGAGAATTTCCCCATCGAGGACACCCGCAACAACTTTAAGCTTGAATTCCTTGACTATTATATCGACCCGCCTCGTTACTCCATCGATGAGTGCTTGGACATCGGCCTGACATACAGTGTACCCCTTAAGGCCAAACTCAAGCTCTATTGCACCGACCCTGACCATAATTTCCCCACCGAGATTCAGGACGTCTACCTGGGTTCGATCCCTTACATGACCGATAAGGGAACATTCGTCATCAATGGCGCTGAGCGTGTAGTTGTTTCACAGCTTCACCGATCTCCTGGCGTGTTCTTTGGACAGAGTCTGCATGCTAATGGTACGAAACTGTACTCAGCGCGCATCATTCCGTTCCGCGGGTCTTGGATCGAGTTCGCTACCGACATCAACAATGTCATGTATGCCTACATCGACCGCAAGAAGAAATTACCGGTGACTACGCTGCTGCGTGCCATCGGTCTCGAAACCGACAACGACATCATTCAAGAGTTTGGCCTGGCCGAGGAGATCAAGGTCACCAAGGCCAACCTCAAGAAGGCAGTGGGGCGTAAACTCGCTGCCCGCGTGCTGCGCTCATGGAGTGAAGACTTCGTAGATGAGGATACCGGCGAGGTGGTTAGCATCGAGCGTAACGACGTGATTATCGACCGTGACACCGAGTTGCAGGAGGAGAACATTGCCGAGATCATCGACTCGGGTGTTACGACCATCCTCTTGCACCGCGAGGACGTGAACACGGGCGATTACCAGATCATTTTCAACACCCTGAATAAGGATACCTGTAACAGTGGCAAGGAGGCGGTAAACTTTATCTATCGCCAGCTGCGTAACGCCGAGCCGCCCGATGACAATAGCGCCCGCGAGGTGATTACCAACCTCTTCTTCAGCGAGAAGCGTTACGATCTGGGAGAGGTGGGCCGTTTCCGCATCAATGCCAAGTTGGGCCTCGATACCGACCCCGACAAGCGCGTCCTCACTCAGGAAGACATCATTGAGATCATTAAGTATCTCATCGGCTTGATCAACAGCAAGCAGGATGTTGACGATATCGACCATTTGAGTAACCGTCGCGTCCGCACGGTGGGTGAGCAGCTCTACAACCAGTTTGGTGTAGGCTTGGCACGCATGGCACGCACCATCCGTGAGCGCATGAATGTTCGTGACACCGAGCAGTTTGCCCCCATCGACCTGATCAATGCCAAGACGATCTCAAGCGTTATCAACACGTTCTTCGGCACCAATGCGCTGTCGCAGTTCATGGACCAGACCAACCCCCTTGCTGAGATTACCCACAAGCGTCGTATGAGCGCCCTTGGCCCTGGTGGTCTGTCCCGTGAGCGTGCCGGCTTCGAGGTGCGTGACGTTCACTACACGCACTATGGCCGCTTGTGTCCCATCGAGACTCCCGAGGGTCCCAACATCGGTCTGATTTCGTCCTTGTGTGTGTATGCCAAGATCAATAATCTGGGATTCATTGAGACACCTTACCGCAAGGTCGAGAACAACAAGGTCAACCTGAACAATGACGAAATCGTCTACCTCACCGCCGAGGACGAGGAAGACCGCATCATCGCCCAGGGCAATGCCCCCCTTAACGAGGATGGCACCTTCATGCGTGACCGTGTCAAGGCTCGCAAGAATGCCGATTTCCCTGTGGTATCACCCGATGAGGTTGAACTCATGGATGTTTCGCCTCAACAGATCGCTTCGATTGCCGCAGCGCTCATCCCGTTCCTGGAGCATGATGACGCTAACCGCGCCTTGATGGGTGCGAACATGATGCGCCAGGCTGTGCCCTTGTTGCGCAGCGAGGCTCCCATTGTGGGCACCGGAATTGAGCAGCGCATGGCCTATGATAGCCGCACTCAGTTGCAGGCCGAGGGCGAGGGCGTTGTCGAGTTTGTTGACGCCAGCGTGATCCGCATCCGCTACGACCGCACCGAGGACGAGGACTTCGTGTCCTTTGACAGTGCAGTCAAGGAATACAAGTTGCCCAAGTTCCGCAAGACTAACCAGAGCACGACCATCGATTTGAGGCCCATCTGCAACGCAGGTGACCGTGTGACCAAGGGGCAGATCCTCACCGAGGGGTATTCTACCCAAGATGGCGAGTTGGCTCTGGGTCGCAACCTCAAGGTGGCTTATATGCCCTGGAAGGGTTACAACTATGAGGACGCTATCGTGATCAACGAGCGCCTCGTGCGCGAGGACATCCTCACCAGCGTTCATGTGGACGAGTACACCCTCGAGGTGCGCGAGACCAAGCGTGGCATGGAGGAATTGACCAATGACATACCCAATGTGAGCGAGGACGCTACCAAGGACCTTGACGAGCGCGGTATCATTCGTGTCGGTGCTCATGTCATCCCTGGCGATATCCTGATCGGTAAGATTACGCCTAAGGGCGAGAGCGATCCCACCCCCGAGGAGAAACTCCTGCGGGCCATCTTCGGCGACAAGGCCGGTGATGTGAAAGATGCTTCTCTCAAGGCCAATCCGTCGCTCAAGGGTGTTGTTATTGGCACACGTCTGTTTGCCCGTGCCGTGAAAAAGCGCACTCGTGGCGTTGACCCCGAGATCGCTGCCCTTGACACCGAGTATGCAGCACGCCAGGAAGAGTTGCGCGGCATCCTCGTTGAAAAACTCACTACCTTGACCGAGGGCCGCACGTCGCAGGGTGTGAAGAATTACATGGACGAGGACGTTGTTCCTAAGGGTGAGAAGTTCACCCGTGAGATTATCATGGGCCTTGAGAACCTGGACAGCATCAACCTGAGCAAGTGGACTGCCGACACTCATCGCAACGAGCTCATCCGTGCAACCGTGATGAACTATCTGCACAAGAGCAAAGCCTATGAGGCCGAACTCAAGCGCAAGAAACTCGATATCAGCATCGGTGACGAGCTTCCCTCGGGCATCATGCAGCTGGCCAAGGTGTATATTGCCAAGAAGCGCAAAATCAGCGTCGGTGATAAGATGGCAGGCCGCCATGGTAACAAGGGTATCGTCTCGAGAGTCGTTCGCCAGGAGGACATGCCGTTCCTGGCCGATGGCACTCCCGTTGACTTGGTACTGAACCCTCTTGGTGTGCCTTCGCGTATGAACCTGGGTCAGATCTTTGAGGCCGTCCTTGGTTGGGCCGGACGTGAACTTGATGTCAAGTTTGCAACCCCCATCTTTGATGGCTGCACGCTCGATGACCTGAATGAGTGGACCGACAAGGCCGGACTGCCGCGTGCCGGCACGACTCAGCTCTATGACGGCGCGACTGGCGAGCCCTTCGACCAGAAGGCCACTGTCGGCGTCACCTACTTCCTCAAGCTCGGTCACATGGTCGAGGACAAGATGCATGCTCGCTCGATTGGACCGTACAGCCTCATCACGCAGCAGCCTCTGGGTGGTAAAGCCCAGTTCGGTGGTCAGCGTTTTGGTGAGATGGAGGTTTGGGCCCTCGAGGCCTTCGGTGCAAGTCATGTGCTTCAGGAGATCCTCACCGTCAAGAGTGACGATGTCATGGGCCGCAGCAAGGCCTATGAGGCGATCGTCAAGGGTGATCCCATGCCCACTCCGGGCATTCCCGAGTCGCTCAATGTGCTGTTGCACGAGCTGCGTGGACTGTGTCTGAATGTCAAACTCGATTAATTATACTCTTCCTCAACTATGGCTTTCAAGAGAGATACAAAGATAAAGAATAATTTCACCAAGATTACTATCAGTCTGGCGTCGCCCGACGAAATCCTGGAGAATTCACATGGTGAGGTTCTTAAGCCCGAGACCATCAATTATCGTACCTACAAGCCCGAGCGTGACGGCCTGTTCTGTGAGCGCATTTTTGGCCCTGTTAAGGACTATGAGTGCCATTGCGGTAAGTACAAGCGCATCCGCTACAAGGGCATCGTGTGCGACCATTGCGGTGTCGAGGTGACCGAGAAGAAGGTGCGCCGCGAACGCAGCGGACACATTGAGCTCGTTGTGCCTGTGGCACACATCTGGTACTTCCGTTCACTGCCCAATAAGATTGGTTACCTGCTGGGTATTCCCACCAAGAAGCTCGACATGATCATCTATTATGAGCGTTATGTCGTGATCAATCCTGCAGGCGTGAAATTCGATACCGGAACCGAGACCCGTGAGCTGCAGAAGTATGACCTTCTCACCGAGGACGAGTATCTGGCAATCCTGGACAAGCTGCCCAAGGAGAATCAGTCGCTCGAGAATGATAACCCCGAGAAATTCATTGCCAAGATGGGTGCCGAGGCTATCTATGACTTGCTTGCTGAGCTTGACCTTGATACGCTGGCCAACACCCTGCGTGACCGTGCCTACAAGGAGAACTCGCAGCAGCGCAAGACCGAGGCTTTGAAGCGCCTCCAGGTTGTCGAGTCGTTCCGTGCGAGCAAGGGCGTGAACCGTCCCGAGTGGATGATCCTCAAGGTCATCCCCGTGATCCCGCCTGAGCTGCGTCCCCTCATCCCACTGGATGGCGGCCGCTTTGCAACGAGCGATGTCAATGACCTGTATCGTCGCGTCATCATCCGCAACACACGCTTGAAACGACTCATCGAGATCAAGGCTCCCGAAGTGATCATGCGCAACGAGAAACGCATGCTCCAGGAGGCTGTCGACTCGCTGCTCGACAACTCCCGCAAGTCGAGTGCCGTCAAGAGTGATTCCAATCGTCCCCTCAAGTCCTTAAGCGATAGCCTTAAGGGTAAGCAGGGCCGTTTCCGTCAGAACCTGCTCGGTAAACGTGTGGACTACTCAGCCCGCTCGGTTATTGTTGTGGGTCCTGAGTTGAAGATGGGTGAGTGCGGTATCCCCAAGGACATGGCAGCCGAGCTGTACAAGCCTTTCGTTATCCGCAAACTCATCGAGCGCGGTATCGTCAAGACCGTGAAGAGTGCCAAGAAGATCGTGGACCGCAAGGAACCCGTCGTTTGGGACATCCTCGAGAACGTCATGAAGGGTCATCCCGTGCTGCTGAACCGAGCCCCGACGTTGCACCGTCTGGGTATCCAGGCCTTCCAGCCCAAGCTCATCGAGGGCAAGGCCATCCAGCTGCACCCGCTGGCATGTACGGCATTCAACGCCGACTTCGACGGTGACCAGATGGCTGTCCACCTGCCCCTGGGCAACGAGGCCGTTGTCGAGGCACAGATGCTCATGCTCGAGCCTCACAACATCCTCAATCCCGCCAACGGTGACCCCGTTACCGTGCCCTCGCAGGACATGGTACTCGGTCTGTACTACATCACCAAGCTGCGCAAGGGTGACAAGGGAGAAGGCCTCAAGTTCTACGGCCCCGAGGAGGCGCTTGTTGCCTACAATGAGGGCAAGGTGGCCATGCACGCCATCATCAGTGTGATGGTTGACGTGGTCAACGAGAACGGTGAGCATGAGCAGAAGCTCGTCGAGGAGACCTCGGTGGGCCGCATCATCTTCAACAACACTGTCCCCTACGAGATTGGATATGTCAACGAGCTGATTTCCAAGAAGTCGCTCCGCAATATCATCACCCGTGTCATCCGCAGTTGCGGTGTGCCCCGCTCGGCACAGTTCCTCGATGACGTGAAGAACATGGGTTACTACATGGCATTCAAGGGTGGCCTGTCGTTCAACCTGAACGACGTGCTCATCCCCGACCGCAAGGCCGAGATTATCGCCGAGGGTGATGCCCGTGCCGACCAGATCAAGATGGACTACGACATGGGTGCCATCACCGACAACGAGCGCTACAACCAGGTCATCGACATCTGGACCAACGTCAATACCGAACTCACCAACGAGTTGATGAAGCAGATCACTGCCGACAAGCAGGGCTTCAACTCGGTATTCATGATGCTTGACTCCGGCGCGCGTGGTTCTAAGGACCAGATCCGTCAGCTGTCGGGTATGCGTGGTCTGATGGCCAAGCCGCAGAAGTCGGGTGTCGAGGGTGGTCACCAGATCATCGAGAACCCCATCCTTGCAAACTTCAAGGAAGGTCTGTCGGTGCTCGAGTACTTCATCTCGACCCACGGTGCCCGCAAGGGTCTTGCCGATACCGCATTGAAGACCGCCGACGCCGGTTATCTCACCCGTCGTCTGGTCGACGTCGCTCACGACGTGATCATCAACGAGGAGGACTGTGGCACCCTGCGCGGACTCGTTTGCCGCGAGGTGCGCAACGGTGACCGCGTTGTCGCCACGCTGGGCGAGCGCATCCTGGGCCGTGTGTCGGTTCACGATGTGGTCGATCCCACCACCGGTGAGGTCATCGTCAAGAGCGGTGAGGAGATCACTGATGCCATCGCTGCACGCATCGACAACTCGCCCATCGAGTCGGTCGAGATTCGTTCGGTCCTCACTTGCGAGGCCAAGCGAGGCGTGTGCGCCAAGTGTTACGGACGCAACCTGGCGTCCCACCGCATGGTGCAGAAGGGCGAGGCCGTCGGCGTGATAGCCGCCCAGTCCATCGGTGAGCCGGGTACACAGCTGACCCTGCGTACCTTCCACGCTGGTGGTGTGGCAAGCAACGCTTCGGCAGTCTCCAACATCACCTCCAAGTACAACGGTCGCATCGAGATTGAGGACCTGCGCACGGTTAAGGACAAGGACGGCGTGAACATCGTCGTGGGTCGTATGGCCGAGATGCAGATCAAGGATCCCAACACCAACATGGTGCTCACCCATGCCGCCATCGAGTACGGTTCCAAACTGTTCTTCAGCAACGGCGACATGGTCAACGAGGGCGACAAGATCTCGGAGTGGGATGCATTCAACGCTGTCATTGTCAGCGAGGTGGATGGTACCCTGCGCTTCAAGAACCTGATTGAGGGTGTGACCTATCGCGAGGAATATGACGAGATTTCGGGCAATGCCGAAATCTTCATCATCGAGACCAAGGACCACAACCGCATCCCCGAGGCCGAGGTAATCGACAGCGAGGGCAACGTGGTCAAGTCCTACTCGCTCCCCGTGCGCGCCCACCTCATGAAGAAGGATGGCGAGGAAATCACCGCCGGTGAGGTGTTCGTCAAGATTCCGCGCTCGTTCTCGGGCGGCGCCGGTGATATCACCGGTGGTCTGCCTCGTGTGACCGAGTTGTTCGAGGCCCGCAACCCGTCCAATCCCGCTGTGGTCAGCGAGATCGACGGTGAGGTGTCCTTCGGCCGCATCAAGCGCGGTAACCGCGAGATCACCATCAAGAACCGCCTTGGTGAGGAGAAGAAATATCTTGTGCCCCTGTCCAAGCAGATCCTCGTGCAGGAGAACGACTTCGTGCGCGCCGGCACTCCGTTGTCCGACGGTGCTGTCACTCCCGCCGACATCCTGCGCATCAAGGGCCCCACGGCTGTCCAGGACTACATCGTTAACGAGGTTCAGGACGTGTACCGCACCCAGGGTGTGAAGATCAACGACAAGCACTTCGAGGTAATCGTGCGCCAGATGATGCGCAAGGTACGCATCATCGATCCGGGCGACACCCGCTTCCTCGAGGAGCAGACCGTCGACAAGCGCGACTTCATGGAGGAGAACGACCGCATCTGGGGCAAGAAGATTGTCACCAACAGTGGTGACAGCGACGAGGTCCAGAACGGACAGATTCTCACGGCTCGCAAACTGCGCGACATCAACTCGTCGCTCAAGCGCCGTGACATGAAGCTCGTCGTCGTCCGCGACGCCGTACCCGCCACCAGCGAGCAGATCCTGCTGGGTATCACGCGTGCTGCACTGCAGACCAGCAGTTTCATGTCGGCAGCGTCGTTCCAGGAGACCACCAAGGTGCTCAACGAGGCCGCCATCAACGGTCGCGTCGACACCCTCGAGGGCATGAAGGAGAACGTCATCTGCGGTCACCTCATCCCCGCCGGTACCGGCTTGCGCGAGTATCAGACCCTCATTGTTGGCGACAAGAATGAGATGGCTCTCGCCGAGCAGGCCCGCAAGGAGCGTGAGATGGCTGAGATGAGTGAGGATTAACCCCCTCGCGTGTCTCCCTCTCTTTAAAGGGAAAACAATACATGTGCATAGAAAAATGCAATGTAAAGAGCGTATAATTTTCCATAGTTAATTTGTTTATTGAGACTCCGATCTGCAGCGATGCACATCGGAGTTTTTTTACACTTGAAAATGCTATTTCGGTGCGCTTTTTGTATTACCTTTGCAGCGAGATTTGGTGCCTGGGCTTTGCCCGGGTGAAAAGGGAACCAGGTGAGACTCCTGGACAGACGGCGCTGCTGTGTGCCCCCCCTGGACTTGAAATAACCCGCAGTGGGCCACTGCGACCACTTGCCGCTGGCGCGGCTTGGCGTGGGAAGGCCACATTGCACACGATGGGGTAGGGGGCGAGTCAGAAGACCTGCCAAGTCGCAATTGACTGAAACCCGGAATTATCTGAAATGCGAGCATTATTAGTTACTGCATTGTTGGCCATCGCCTGCGTCCTGTGCGTCCATGCCCAGGAAGGTGTGCTCGCGCACCAGGCCGACTCGGTCATGGCCCCAGTGGGGCACGGTAGTCTCGACTCGATGCAGTATATCCAGAACGTCATCATCTATGGCCGGCGACCCTACGAGGATGTCATCCCTGCCCAGGAACTCACGGGAAAGCAGTTGGAAGGCCTCAACAGCCATTCCGTGGCCGATGCCGTACGCTACTTTGCCGGCGTGCAGCTCAAGGACTACGGCGGCGTGGGAGGCCTCAAGACGGTCGACATCCGCTCGATGGGCACCAACCACATGGGCGTCTTCTATGACGGCATCCAGGTGGGCAATGCCCAGAACGGCCAGGTGGACCTGGGCAAGTTCTCGCTCGACAACATCGAGGCCATCTCGCTCTACAACGGTCAGCGCAGCAACATCTTCCAGAGCGCGCGCGACTATGGCTCGGCAGGAACCATTTACCTGCGCACCCGCCGCCCCAAGTTCCAGGACGGCAAGCGCGACAACCTCAACGTGTCGTTCAAGACGGGCTCCTTTGGGCTCGTCAACCCCAGTGTGCGCTGGGAGCACAAGTTGAGCCGCTCGGTGAGCCTGTCGTTCAACAGCGAGTTCACCTATGCCACCGGCAAGTACCGCTTCCGCTACATGCGCCACTACAGCGACGGCTCGCTGGCCTGGGACACCACTGCCGTGCGCCAGAACGGTGAGGTGCGCTCCTATCGCCTGGAGGGGGCCGTCTTCGGCGTGATGAACAGCGGCAAGTGGCATGCCAAGGCTTACTGGTATGATAGCCGCAAGGGCATCCCCGGTGCCATCGTCAACAACGTGTGGAAACACGCCCAGCGGCAATGGGACAGCAACTTCTTTGTCCAGGGAGCCTACCAGCGCAAGTTCACCTACCGGTACGAGATGATGTTCAACGCCAAGTACTCCCGTGACTACCTCCACTACCTGAATCCCGATACCACGTTGATGTATGTCGACAACAAGTTCTGGCAAGACGAGATTTACCTCTCCACGGCCAACAAATACACCATCCTCACCGACTGGGACGTGAACCTCTCGGTCGACTACCAGTGGAACAGCCTCGATGCCACTCTCGCGGGCTTCGGTTACCCCATCCGCCACACGCTGCTCACTGCACTGGCAACAGCCTATTCCTGGCATGGCCTCAAGGCGCAGGGCAGCCTCTTGTACACGATGGTCAACGACCGCTCGTCGGCACGCTTCGACGGGCAGGTCGTGGGCAAGCGCAGTGCCTATATGAACAAGGTCACCCCGGCCGTCTTCCTCAGTTGGCAGCCCTGGCACGAGCGGGAATTCAACTTGCGGGCCTACTACAAGCGCATCTTCCGCATGCCCACCTTCAACGACCTGTACTACACTGATATGGGGAACATTACACTCGACCCCGAGTATGCCACCCAGTACAACGTGGGCTTCCTCTACCGCCTGTTGACCGACCGCGGCCTGCTGGCAGGTATCAAGCTCAGTGCCGATGCTTACTACAACTATATCACCGACAAAATCATCGCAGTCCCCAAGGGCACGGGCCAATACCGATGGATGATGATGAACGTGGGCATCGTGAAAATACGCGGTATTGACGTGAGCGCGCGCACCACGCTGCGACTGCCCGCCGACGTCATCCTCGACATCAACCTCAGTTACACCTACCAGAAAGCCCAGGACTACACCAACCCCGCCGACAGTGGCGACGGCGGCACCTACAAGGGACAACTGGCCTACATCCCCTGGCACAGCGGATCGGTGGTCGGCCACCTGGGATGGAAGGACCTGGACGTGAACTACAGTTTTATTTACGTGGGCGAGCGCTACCACACCAGCGCCAACACCCGTGAGAACCACGAGCAGCCCTGGTACACCCACGACCTCTCCCTGGGCTACCTCTTCAGCCTGGGCAAGACCACGCTCAAGGTCTCGGGCGAGGTGAACAACCTGTTCAACCAGTACTACGACGTGATCCTCAACTATCCCATGCCGGGACGCAACTACAAACTCATCCTCAAATTCGACATCTAAATGAAAAAGGGTAAAATAGGGACGGTTCTTTTGATGTCATTTCTGTCCGTCATCATGCTGACGGGATGCCGCGAGGAGGTCACCATCTTCCTCCCCGAGCACGTCTCGGTGGCGCAGCCCGAGTATACCGACATCGAGGGCTTCTACCTGCTGTGCGAGGGCAACATGGGCTGGAACAAGGCCACGCTCGACTACTACGACTATGCCAGCGGCGAGTACATCCGCAACATCTTCTCCTATGCCAACCCCACGGTACCCAAGGAGATGGGCGACGTGGGCAACGACATCGGCATCTATGGCAGCAACATGTATTGCGTCATCAACTGCTCCAACAAGGTGGACGTGCTCGACAAGTACACCTGCCACAAGAAGTACCAGATCGACATCCCCAACTGCCGTTACATCCGCTTCTACGGCGGCTATGCCTATGTCACCAGTTATGCCGGCCCAGTGCAGATCAACCCAAATTATGAGCAGCGCGGCTATGTCGCCAAGATTGACACTGTCACCATGCAGGTGGTGGACACATGTCTCGTGGGCTTCCAGCCCGACGAACTGGAGATTGTCGAGGGCAAGATCTATGTGGCCAACTCGGGCGGATACATGGTGCCCAACTACGAGAACACGGTCTCAGTCATCGATGTGGCCACCTTCAAGGAGGAGCGCCGCATCCCCGTCGCCATCAACCTGTCGTGGGTCAAGGGCGACCGCCACGGCATGCTGTGGATTGCCTCGCGAGGCGACTATTACACACGCGCGAGCAAGATCTATGCCTACGACACCCGCAAGCAGCAACTCGTCGACAGTATCGACTGCCGCGTGAGCAACATGTGGCTCGACGGCGACTCGCTCTACGTGGTGAGCACCGAGTGGAGTTATGTGTCGATGAGCAACGCCTTCTCCTATGCCGTCATCAACACACAGACGCGTCAAAAGGTGTGCGACAACTTCATCACCGACGGTACCGACAAGGAGATTGTCATCCCCTATGCCGTGGCCGTCAATCCCATCACCAAGGACATCTATGTCACTGACGGCAAGGACTACGTATCCCCAGGGCGTCTCTACTGCTTTGACCGCTACGGCAACAAGAAGTGGGATGTGCGCACCGGCGACATCCCGGCCCACTTCGCTTTCCTGGGCAACAACATCAACGAACTATAGCCAATAACTCAAGATATGAACAAGACAAGAAACCTAGTGCTGGCTCTGCTGGCCTTGACGACAACGATAGCCCTGTGGGCCAACCATCCCTGGCTCACCCACGTCTATGAGTACCGCCCCGCCCCTGGGCAGTTCATCAACACCCTGCCGGTGGCAAGGATAGGGGAGCCCGTCGACAGCGTGCTGGCGCGTTGTCAGGCAAGCATCTGCGGCCGCATCGACACCACCACCACGACCTTTCACGGGCAGACCATCACCCGCATCGACACCGTCTGGGCCGAGAGCATGATCTCACTGGGCGGCTACGGCGGCTATGTGATTGTGGGTTTCGACCATCCCGTGGTCAATATGCACACCTATGACTTTGAGATCCAGGGCAACGCCTTCGTCAGCGACCGCGAGTCACGAGGCGGCAGCAGCGAGCCGGGCATCGTCATGGTGGGTGTGGACATCGACGGCGACGGCGTGCCCAGCGATGGTGACAAGTGGTATGAACTCGCCGGCAGCGAGTACAACCACCCCACCACGCAGCACGATTACACCATCACCTACTACCGCCCCGACGAGAACAAGCAGCGCACCCCCAGCCGCGTCGACCCCTCGCTCAACGACACCACCTACATCCGCTGGACAAGCAACGACGTGAACCCCGACAGCACCAGCGGTTACATGAGCCGCAACACCTTCCACAACCAACCCTACTGGCCCCTGTGGCTGCAGGACCAGGAGACCCTGACGTTTGCGGGTGAGAAACTGCGCTGCAATGCCCTTAACCAGGTGGAGACTTCCAGCACCGGCGAGGCATACTACGTGCAATATTTCTTCGACTGGGGATATGTCGACAACCTGCCCAACAACCCCGCCCGGATTTCCCAACCCGGCACCGTCTACAACCCTGGATTCAAGATCGACTGGGCCGTGGACGAGCAGGGGCGCCCCGCAAACCTTACACACATCAACTTCATCAAGGTCTATAACGCTATGAACCAGTATTGCGGCTGGACGGGCGAGACCTCCACCGAGGTCGCCGCCGGCATCGACTTCCACCCCGATGCCCCGATGCCGCAAGCGCCCAAGGGGGACCTGAATGCCGACGGCGAGGTCAACATCAGCGACATCAATTTCCTTATTGACATAGTCATGACGGGCGCCGGCAGCACTGCAGCCGATGTCAACAACGACGGCGAGATCAACGTGAGCGACATCAACGCCCTGATAGACCTGATCCTCGACTGAAACTTAGGTAACCTGTTTTATGGGCGATATTTGATGTTTGTCTGTTTACCTCGGCACTGGCCTTCTTGCTTACCCATAATTTTGGTGCGGTTGCCCTGATTTTCCCTTGAATGATTTTGTGGTTTTGAATAATTAGTATAAATTTGTAGCCTAAAAAAATAAGCCTAATTAAACTAGGATAACCGAATAATTCTTGTATTAATCACTAACTTATTAATTTTTAACGCTTTATGAAGAATTTATTTACTTTAGTCGTGTTGGCCGTTATGGCATTTGCTGCCCAAGCCGTTGAACTTACTGTTGCTGAAGGCTCAAATGAGGCTCAATACGCTCCGTTCTATGGTATGTACATGGATACCCGCGGCACGCTTTGCCAGGCGATTTATCCCGCCGACATGCTCGCCGACATGCAGGGTGCAACCATCACTGCAATCAAGTTCTATCCTACCGCTGCCCTTAAGGACTTCGGTTCTGCAAAACTGCAGGTAGCGCTCAAGGAGGTTGAACAGGATCGTTTCTCCAGTACCCAGATTGTGGAGGGTGCAACCGTTGTTGCAACCAATCTTACTCCTGAGATGGGTGCAACGGAGTTTGTTGTTACGTTAGCTGAACCGTTCGTGTACAATGGCGGCAATCTGATGATCGAGACCACTGTTACCGAGACTGGCAACTATCCGTCAACAAAGTTCTTTGGTGAGACTTACGACTATGCTATTGGCCTGGCTCAATACACCTATTCGTGGTCTGACACGTACTACTACGAGACCGAGAACGTTCTGCCCAAGGCAACCTTCACCTATGAGGGTGGTAGCGAAGAACCTGGTATTACCCTCTTATCCGAGGCTAACGCACTGGAGGACAATGCCCAGTTTACCTTCAATGGCGACGCTGTAGTTACCGTCTGCAAGGACGGCTATGTGTTCTTGCGCGACCAGAGCGGCTTTGGCCAGATTGCTGGATTTACCGGCACCCTGGAGAATGGTCAGGTGCTCAACCAGGGCTGGAATGCCACCAAGACCAGCATCACCGATGGTTGGGTTAGGTACACCGATGCTACTGACATCACCGCCACTGGTGTGAGCAACTCTGCACTGGCTGCTCCCATTGTGCTCACTGGCGCTGTCGACGAGAGCATGCTCAACGCCTATGTTGTCATCGAGAATCAGCCTAAGAGTTTCTTCCCGGCACGTTCTTATACGCTGCCCGACGGCACGACAATTGCTAAGACCGAAACCTTGTGGTCAATGAACGCGCCTGCAGCGTCCAAACCCTACAATGTCTATGGTATCATCTGCAAAGTTAACGGCACATTCATGATCAATCCTGTTGATTTCCAGGATTATGTTGAGCCCGTCGAGGAGTGGCAGCTTGGTGACGTGAACCATGACCACAGTGTTGACGTGAACGACGTGACCATGATGATTTCTTACATCCTGGGAACCAATCCCACCCCGTTCTACTTGACCGAGGCCAATGTTGACGGTGACGCTGAGGGTGCAATTGACGTGAACGACGTCACCTCGACGATTAATATCATCCTTACCGCCAATTGATTCTAAAGTTGTAATCTGTACGATTGAAAATCTACCTTTCTTTTCCTTGAGATAAGGAAGCGTGCCTGATTGCTGTGTCCCTCGAGAGTTTTCTCTTGAAAACTTTTGGGGGACATTGTTTTCTTTGTACTGTCTTTGCCGATAAATAATAGTCACTCTGAGTCGAGCTTTCCCTAATTTGTTGACTTACTGAGTGATTGAGGAAGCCAGTGTGCCGAAATCAGTTGTTTCAAAGAATATAAAGAATATTTTTCTCATATTTTTGCAAAAAAGAATTTTTACCTTACCTTTGCGGCCATAATTTAACGATGCACATTTTACTACTTTTTAGTCCTGAACTAAAGCCTTTTATAAACAAATAAAACTAAATGTACTACTTTATGAAGAAGTTTTTATCTATTTTTGCTATGGCAATGGTAGCTCTTGCTGCTATGGCCAACGAGGTGACCTTGTTTGATGGTACCGTTCAGAGCGAGTGTGTGCCCGTGCGTGCCAGTTATTATGACTGGGATGACTATAAGGTACAGGTGATCTATCCCGCTGATCAACTCACTGCTTTGCAGGGTTCAACCATTTCATCACTCAAGTTCTATATCGCTAACGAGGATGGTAACGTGATGAGTGGCGGCAAGGTTGCTGTTTCAATCGGCACCACCGAGCAGAATGCATTTGCTTCCTATAGCCCCACATTCTATGCTGGCGAATTGACTAAGGTCGCTGAGATTTCCATGACTCATGGCGACACCGAGCTGGTGATTAACTTCGATCAGCCTTGGTTCTATGCTGGTGGCAACATCATCCTTGAGACACTGCTCATCGAGACTGGCCAATATTCTGGTTATGGATATTTCTTCGGTGTCAGCGCTGGTTACAATTCAGCTTATGGTGCCAGCTATGCTACTGCTGAACAGTTTATCCCCAAGACCACCTTCACCTATGAGCCCCAGGAAGACTACGCTCTCGTGACGCCCCTGGCACTCGACTTTGGTCAGGTACAGCAGGGTGATGAGGTAACCAAGACTATCACCATCACCAACTTGGGTACCAACGCCTTCACTCCCGTTATCGGCACTCTGGCTGCTCCCTATAGCGTTGAGGCTAATGCTGTTCAGCTCGCTAATGGTGAGTCGATCACTGTCAACGTGAAGTTCGTTGCCGATGAGATCGGTCAGTATCCCGCAACTCTCACCATCGATTGTGGCGCCGCTGGCAACTACGAGATCGCTATCAATGCCGAGACCATCGCTCCCGTCTATGAGGTTGTTGCTGCCGATGGTACCAACACCGAGGGTAAATTGCCCTTCTATGGAACCTACTATGATGAAGTGGGCACCTATGGCCAGATGATTTACACCGAGGAGATGATGGGCGCCGTCAAGGGCAACAAGATCACCAAGGTGACTTTCCATTCAAGGGATAACCTCCTGTTCAATGGTGGCAAGGTGCAGTTGTCGTTCAAGGTGGTTGATGAGACCGCTTTTGAGGCCGCAACTCCCATCACCGACATGACTGTTGTTGCTACCCTTGTTCCCGTGCCCGGTGGTAACGAACTCACCTTCGTTCTCGACGAGCCCTATCAGTACAATGGTGGCAACCTCGCTATCGAGGCTAATGTGATTGAGTCGAGCACATGGAAGAGCACCAGTTTCTATGGTGTGAACCAGGATTACTATGCATCGCTCTACCACTACAGCAGCACCACCGACAGGAGCCGTTTCCTGCCCAAGGCAACCTTTACCTTCAGCAAGGACGAGGCCCCCGTTGAAGAGTGGCAGCTGGGTGACGTTAACCACGACCACAGTGTTGACGTGAACGACGTGACCATGATGATTTCTTACATCCTGGGAACCAATCCCACCCCGTTCTACGAGGCTCAGGCAAATGTTGACGGTGATGCCGAGGGCGCAATTGACGTGAACGACGTCACCTCGACAATCAACATCATTCTGACCGCTAATTGATTTTAAAGTTGTTATATAAATGACAATCCTATTGAAATCCTACCTTTCCTTATCTTGAGATAAGGAAGCGTGCCAAATTGCTGTGTCCCTCGAAAGTTTTCTCTATAAAACTTTTGGGGGACATTGCTTTTTGTACTATCTTTGCCGAAAATAGTGAACGGGAATCTGTTTTGGAGATGTGCACCAATGCCTGAGCTCCCCACAGGCGGAGTCAACAAAGTCGATTGTCGTCTATTTTTTCAAGAATTAGCCGCAACATAAACTTTTCATTTAATAATCATTATAACAAGAGAATTACCGCTTATGAGAGACTTCTTTAAATTCTTACCTCTATTGATGGTGGCACTGATTGGTGTGACATCGGCTCAGGCTACCAATACATTGACCGTTTATCAAGATGGCGACGAGCCCAACTGGACCGTACCCATTAACCTGCTCTACCTCGATGAGGCCGGGACCAGGTCTCAGGTCATCTATCCCGCCGAGGCCCTGGCCGACATGAAGAACGAGGCCATCAACTCCATCACTTTCTATACCTACAACGCTATCGAGGCCAGCGGCGGCACCGTGCGCATCTCGTTGGGCGAGACGACTCGCACCAGCTTTGGCACCTATGTCGAGGGGCTTACTCCCGTGGCCACGATTTCCATCACGCCGGGAGTTTCCCAAGTGGTGATTGACTTTGACTCCCCATACCCCTATGGCGGCGGCAACCTCGTCGTGGATGCCACTGTCATGGAAGTCGGCGAGTGCTCGTTGAGTGCCGACCCGTTCATCTGTGGTCGCTTGGACGTCTATTGCGGCCTCTCGCGGGGCGAGATCACCAAGGCTATTCCCATGGCCACCTTCGGTTATGGTGCCGACGTGCCTTATGCCGCCAAGGTGCTGCCCACCGAGTTGGCGTTCAACACCATCCGTGCCGAGCGCACCGATGTCCAGACCGTGACGCTCAAGAATGTGGGCAATAACCCCTTCACGCCCGCCTTCAGTGCGACGTCCCCCTTTGCGGTCGACGTGCAGGCATCGGCCTTGGCCCCCAACGAGTCGATGGAGGTTCCTGTGACCTTTGCTCCCATGGTTGCCGGTGAATTCAGCGGCACCCTCAGCATCGATTGCGGCGGCGCGGGCATCCTCACCGTTCCCCTCATGGGCTCAGCCCTTGAGGCTGGCCAGGACCTGACTGTTTGCGACTCCACGGCCATTGGCACCCTGCCCATCGATGGCGTGTACATCGACATTGTGGGCACCGAGGGCCAGATGATTTATCCTGCCGAGATGCTCACCGACATGGTGGGAGGCAAAATTCAGGAGGTCAAGTTCTATCCCCAGCGCTTGAAGATGAACGGTGGTGTCGTGACCCTCTCGCTCATGACTACCGACCAGATGGAGTATACCGAGGAGGTGCTCCTCACAGGCCTCACTACTGTTGCCACGGCAACTCCCGTCAAGGGTAGCGAGGAGTTTGTGTTCACCCTTGACGAGCCCTTTGAGTACAACGGCGGCAACCTTGTGGTCGACGCCCTGGTGACTGAGCCCGGAGTGGAAAACACCGAGTCCTCCACTTTCTATGGCGTTGCAACCGAGTACTGGGCCAGCCTGGAGGCATGGAACTGGTATGGCTACTTTGTAGGCTTTGTAGGCTTCCTGCCCAAGGCCACCTTTACCTATCAGAAGGATGCCGTTGAAGTTTGGCAGTTGGGTGATGTGAACCACGACCACAGCATTGACGTGGGCGATGTGACGGCTCTCATCGGCTACATCCTGGGCAACAGTGCTGAAAACTTCTTCATTACCGAGGCCAATGTCGATGGCGATGCCAGCAGCACCATCGATGTGGGCGATGTCACCGCACTGATCGCACTCATCCTGAGCAATTGATTTTGTCATAAACCGAGGTTTTCTTCTCATCATGATTTTCACATAAAATTTGTGAAGAGAAGAATTTTTTTGTACCTTTGCTCACTGGTAGACATTTACCTCGAGGTTTAACACTTAGAAAGGAACTGACTTAAATTCTGGAAACGATGAAAAAACGATTTGTGGCATCCATGACAGCCTTCATGACGGCAATCATCATGCTGGGACAGACTCCGCAGTTCTCCCACACCGACTATGCCGACTGGATTTATAACAATCCGTCAATAGAATTGAACCAGGATAACATCCTGGGCAACCGCATCGTGCTTTACACCAACAGCGAGGGCTTTCCGCTCACGCTCACCTCGCCGCCGTTTGCATGCCACGCCGGCGAGACCATCGACATGACAGTCACATGGGTGACACGCTTTTATCAGTCTGATGGTTTTGTCATGTCTAAAGCTGGATTTACTGCAGCACTTATCAACCTCGATGGCGTGGCCATCGACTCTGTAACATTCACACCCACGACGTTGAAGCGCGAGAACGAGGTGAAACTGTCGTTTACCGTCTCTCATGGACTGAGCAATGCCAGGCTGCGATTCGCCTCTTGGAAGGGTGATGTCATGAGCAGTGGCGCGGTACGCAAGATTGTGATATCGGCAGTCCTTCGAGCCGATGTCAACCTTGATGGCGAGGTGAGTCTGGCCGATGTCAATACTGTAGTTGACGCAATCATTTCTGGAACTGACGACAGCGACCTGATGCTGCGGGCCGACGTGAATGGCGACGGGGAGGTCTCACTGGCCGACATCAACAGCGTGATTGATGCCATCATTAGCTGATTTCGGGCTAAAATGACCCAAATATGCGGAAAAACCGCTTTTTTGCCATTTTTTCTTTCTTAATGAATGTTAAATTTTGGTGATATAAGAAAAATGTATTACTTTTGCCAAAAATATTGTCTAATATAGTTTTTAAATTTTATTAAAATGAAAAAGATTATCTTGACTTTAGCCCTTCTTATGGGTGTGTTTGCTGCTCAGGCTCAGTCTCTGGAGCAGAACAAGTTCTTTGACAACTGGTCGGTAACCTTGAAGGGTGGTGCTATCATGCCCTTCCAGGGTTATGCTTTCTGGCCCAGCGCTCGTGGCATCTTCGGTATGGAGATCAAGAAGCAGCTGACTCCCGTCTTTGGTTTGGGCGTTGAGGGTGAGGCTACCATCAACACCACCAGCTGGGAAAAAGAGCCCAACTACTGGGGACCCAAAAGCCCGAATATCATCGACCACACTCTGGCCGGTATGTTTGGTACCGTAAACCTGAGCAACCTCTTCGGTGGTTACAAGGGCAAACCCCGCGCATTTGAGCTCGAGGGTGTGATCGGTGCCGGTTGGCTGCACGCTTTCCACCGCACCGAGTCGGCCGATGTTTATGGTAACGACTACAACAGCTGGTACACCAAGGCTGGTGCTAACCTCAACTTCAACTTCGGTGACAGCCGCGCTTGGACCTTCAGCTTGAAGCCCAGTGTTGTTTGGGACATGAATGGTGACATCATGATTCCTTATCGTCACAACACCAAGGCCCGCGCTGAGTGGGAGGGTGAGCCCCGCAACGGCAAGAGCCAGATGAACGCTAACCACGCAGCTGTAGAGCTTGAGGCTGGTATCACCTACCACTTCAAGGGTAGCAACGGCGAGCGTTACATCACTTTCTGCCCCTACAAGTACAGCCAGGATGACATCGATGCTCTGAATGGTCAGATCAACGGTCTGCGCAACCAGCTCAACGGTCTCCAGGGTGACCTCGACGCCGCTAATGCTCGCAACGCTCAGCTCCAGCGCGATCTCGATGCAGCCCGCAAGGCTCCCAAGCCCGAGACCCAGGTTGTTGACAACAGCGCTAAGTACATGAACGTTCTCGTTCACTTCAAGGTTAACAAGACTAACATCACTGCTGATCAGCAGCCCAATGTTGAGCGCGTTGCCATGTACCTGAAGAACAACCCCACCGCAACCGTTGACATCAAGGGTTATGCTTCTTCCGAGGGCCCGCACGACAACAACACTCGTCTGGCCAATGGCCGCGCCGAGGCTGTTAAGAACATGCTCATCAACAAGTACAAGATTGATGCAAGCCGCATCAACGCTCAGGGCTGTGGTGAGACCGACATGTTCCAGGAGCTCAGCTGGAACCGCGTTTCGATCTGCGAACTCATCGTTAAGAAGTAATTCGCATTGCGATCGAATCGGTTGATTAAAACCTAAAAAGAAATCCCGTCGGCATCATGCCGACGGGATTTCTTTTTAGGTCTGTTCAGGCAGCAGGGGGCTATTTCAGTTGCCTCATGTGGTCCTGGTCCAGCTGTTTGGCATATCGCTCGCGCAGGATGCGTCCCACGGCGTCGCCGTGGTTGATGCACTCCACTGTAATGCGTTGCAGCGAGTCGTTGAGCACGCTGTCCTGCCGCACCAGGCGTAGTTCTTCATCTCGCTTGATGCTCCCCGTTGATGCCTTCTTGAGGTATTCCTGCCAGGTGGCCACTCGTGCATCCATGATGCTATTGCGCTGGTTAATGTAGTGCAGGTACTTGCTGTTCATTGGACTGCCGGTAATCGTCCACCCACTGTTGCCGATGGTGATGTCTATATTGCCTTGCTCGAGAACGAAGTAGAAAGGCTGCGTAGAATCGTTGTCCCACCTGATGATGGCAACTTTAGGGCACTCGGTTTGGCCTGTGAAAGAGCAGCAGCCCGCCTTGATGGGTGTTGTGCCACACACCCTCAACTGTTGGTATTCCTCTTCCAGCACAAGCAGCGTTGCGCTGTCGTGCTGCTGCTTCCCTTCAAGCCTGAAAGTCACCTTGAAATCGGGGCTTGCTGCACTGCCGCCATGGCTGTCGCATCCCGTGGAGAGGGCCACCAGGGCCACTCCCGTCAGAATGTTTGTCAAGTGATTGGTCATTTTGTTCATCATGATGGCAAAGGTACTAAACTTTTTCAAATACTGCCAATCCATTTGCTCCAACATCTCAACCAATGCTTGTTTTTCATCAATTAGAAATAGTGCTGCCATCTGGTGCCGATTTGCAGTAGGGCGGGGTGGTGCCGCCTGTTGTTGTGGAATTATGGCCGATTGTTAGGCTTTGTCAGAAAAAAGCGATACTTTTGCGTCACCAATCAGGAATTACTTAACATAGACCATTCAGAAATGAAAATGACAAGACAACACAACCTGGCGCTCTTGCTGATGGCCTTGCTGGCATTACCGGCATGGGCCCAGCGCCAGTTCACACTTGAGGATTTGAACTTTGGCGGTAACAATTACCGCAACATGATTCCTCAGAATCGTTCGCTCACTTGGTGGGGAGACCAACTGGTGCGACTCTCGGCCGACACGTGCTGGGCAGTGAATGTGGCCAATGGCAAGGAAAAGGTGCTGTTCACGAGAGAAAAGCTAAACAAGCGCGCCGGCTTGACCGGTGAGGGTCAGGGCATCAATAGCATGACGAGGATCTCATTCCCCGATGCCGACAAGCCCTTGCTGCTTGCAACCAACAAGGATGAGCGCATGCTTGTCAACTTCAAGACGGGCAAGGTCGAGTGGCGTCAATCCCGTTGCAGCGATGCTCAGGCCCAGGAGTGGAATGATAAGAGCCGGGCTGTGGCCTATGTTGCCGACGATAACCTCTTTGTGACCGATGCCGCTGGTAACACGCGTCAAGTGACAACCGACGGCTCACGCGAACTGGTTTACGGACAGAGTGTGCACCGCAACGAGTTTGGCATCGAGGGCGGGCTGTTCTGGAATCAGCAGGGTACGCGGTTGGCTTACTACCGCATGGACCAGAGTATGGTCACAGACTATCCACTTGTAGACGTTCCCGAGCTCGACGACAGTTCTCGTGTCATTGCCCGGCTGGCTCCAGAGAAATATCCCATGGCAGGCCAGACTTCACACCTGGTGTGGGTAGGAGTGCTTGATGTGGCTACGGGCGACACCGTCTACCTCAAGGCAGGTGACCCCACCGACCGCTATTTCTCCAACATCTCATGGAACCCCGACGGAAACATCGTCTACATGATGGAGGGTAACCGTGACCAGAATGAGGTGGAATTGGTGGCCTATGACGTTGTCACGGGCAACCGCATCTCCTCGATTTATCGGGAGACTCATCCCAAGTATGTCGAACCGCAGCATCCCATTACTTTCTTGCCTTGGGATAAGGAAAAATTCATCCTGTGGAGCGAGAAGGATGGCTATAATCATCTTTATCTCTATGACACGGCCGGCAACCTGGTGAATCAACTCACTCGAGGCAACTGGGTGGTGATGGATCTATTGGGGTTTGACAATCAGCAGCAGGCTGTCATCATCAGTGCCAACGTCGACAGCCCCATCCAGCAGAACCTCTATCGCGTGGATGTGGCAACTGGAAACGTGACCCGTATCGACGAGGGGGGCAAGGGCTGGCATAACGGCAGCTTGAGCGCTTCGGGACGTTACCTGATCGACAATTATCAAGAGCCTGATGTGCCCCGCAATATCGCCATCGTGGACACCCGCTCCGGCAAGCAGTGTCGCTACTTCACCGCTCCCGACCCCTGGCTGGGCTACACCATGCCTGAGTACCGCTGCGGTAGCATCAAGGCTGCCGATGACTCTACCGACCTCTACTACCGCATGGTCATGCCAGTGGATTTTGACCCGACCAAGAAGTATCCCGCAGTGGTCTATGTCTATGGCGGACCGCATGCCCACAATGTGGATGCCCGCTGGCACTATGCCAGCCGCAGTTGGGAAACCTACATGGCACAGCGAGGTTATTTGCTGTTCATCCTTGACAACCGTGGCAGCGAAAACCGCGGCCGTGACTTCGAGCAGGCTACTTTCCGCCACCTGGGACAGGTCGAGATGCAGGACCAGATGTGCGGTGTGGACTTCCTGCGCACGCTCAACTATGTTGACACGGCCCGCCTGGGTGTTCACGGCTGGAGTTTTGGCGGATTTATGACCATCAGCCTGATGACCAACTATCCTGACGTGTTCAAGGTTGGCGTTGCCGGTGGACCTGTAATCGACTGGAAATGGTATGAGGTGATGTATGGTGAGCGCTATATGGACACCCCGCAAACCAATCCTGAGGGTTATGAGCAGACCAGTCTGCTCAACAAGGCAGCCGACCTTAAGGGCCGTCTCCAAATCATCATCGGCCTCAATGATCCCACAGTTGTGCCACAGCATGCCTATAGTTTCTTGAAAGCCTGTATCGCAGCAGGCACTCAGCCCGATTTCTATGTTTATCCGGGCCAGGGCCACAACATGATGGGCCACCAGAGCGTTCACCTGCATGAGCGCATCACCCGCTACTTCGACGATTACTTGAAGTGATTTCATCGCTTCATAGCCAATGAATAAAGCAGGCTGGATGCCCACATGAGGGTGCATCCAGCCTGCTGTGATGTTGATGGACAGGGTCGAGGTTATTCCTTGTCCTCGGGGGTGTCTTTGGGACCCTCATGCTTGCGCACGATGCTGGCCAAATCCACACCCACTGCACTCTTCACCGTGTCATTAACCTGGGCAAGGACGATGGGCAATGTTCCGGTGATGGAACTGATGCCGGCACCGTTGTCACCGCCCGAGCTGTAGATGTTCACGCCCTTGATGGTGGCAACCTGCTCGGCCACGTTGCGGGTGATTTCGGGCAGTTTCTCGATGACCATCTGGGCTACCGCAGCATCGTTGTACTTCTTGAAGGCCTCGGCCTTTTTTTCCATGGCCTGGGCTTCGGCTTCACCTTTCTTTTGCACGGCATAGGCCTCGGCCTCGCCACGGGCTTTGATACCCTCGGCCTCCTGCATCATGGCGAACTTCTGTGCCTCGGCCTTGGCACGGATGGCTTCAGCCTCCTGTTCTGCCTCATAGCGCTGTGCCTCGGCTTCGCGTTTGCGTTTCTCCAGGTCGGCCTCGGCATTCTTCTGCACCTGAAATTTTTCGGCTTCGGCTTCGATCTGCTTCTGGTAGCGGTCGGCATCGGCTTTCTTGTTGACCTCGGCAAGCAGCGTGTTCTCGCGGATTTTGATCTGCTCGTTGGTCAGGTCTTGCTCTTTCTTGGTGCGGGCGATTTGGGCATCAACTTCTTTCTCGTTGAGCACCTTTTGCTGCTCCTGTTCCTGGATGCGGTAGGCAGCGTCGGCCTGTGCCTGGCGCGTGTCGGCCTCCTGCTTGAGGTCGGCGCGGCGAATGGTGAGTTCGTTCTGGCGCTCGGCGATGGCAGTCTGCGAGGCAACGGTGGCGTCGTTGGCCAGTTTCTCGTTTTCGGCCTTGGCCTGGGCGATGTCCTTCTCGGCCTGAGCCTTGGTGATGGCGGCATTCTTGCGGATGGTCCATGTGTTGTCGGCACCCAGGTTCTCGATCAGTCCCAGCTCATCGGTGATGTTCTGCACGTTGAAGGCCAGGATCGAGATGCCCAGTTTGGCCATGTCGGGAGCAGCCTTGTCCATTACCTGATTGGAGAAGCCGTCGCGGTCTACGTTCAGCTCTTTCAGGCCCTGGCTGCCAATCAACTCACGCAGGTTACCCTGCAAGGTGTCCTGCAGCTGGCCCGAGATGGTGGCGGCATCCATGTTCAGGAAGTTGCGTGCGGCAAGGCGCACACCGTCGGGGGTGGGGGTGACAGCAACCTTGGCCACAGCATCCACATTGACGTTGATAAAATCGTTGGTGGGCACGCTGCGCTCGGTGCGGATGTCAACCGTCAACTGACCCAAATAGACCTTGTCGAGGCGCTCAAAGATGGGTATTTTCACACCACCTGCACCGATCAGGATGCGCGGCTCGCGCTTGATGCCCGAGATCACGTAGGCAGTGCTGGGCGGTGCCTTGACATAGCAAGTGAACAAGATGACTAATAACAGCAAGAGAATTACACCAGCAACAATGGCTATTTCAATCGTTCCCATAACTATAACATTTAATAGGTTGAACTTAACTTGCACATTTGACGCAAAGATACTTTTTTTACTACATTTTTTTGTAAATATCTGCAAAAATTGTGCCATTTTTTTGAAAAGCCAGTCTCGGGCGCTGAATCGAAAGATGGGAAGACCCTAATAATTGTTGTGGAGGAACAGCTATTGTTCAACGTGATTTAGGAGAATCGGCTGGATGCGTGTGTTGCCCGGATAGTACCCTCGTTCTCACCTTGTGAACCATGGCAAAGTGCTGTGAATTGTGGGGTTATCTATGTAATAGATAATTTGTTGATAAAAAATGCCGTGAAACATCCGTGAAATGGGGATTTTTTTCTATATTTGCACCCAATTATAGACATAAACCGATAATTCCAAATATAAGCATTATGAACAAACAAATCACATTGCAGCAAGCCGTCGAGAAAGTGCAGGACGGCATGACAATCATGTTTGGCGGCTTCTTGGGCAACGGCAGTGCCACCCAGATTATCGACGCCATTGTAGAAAAAGGTGTTAAAGACCTCACTATCATTGCCAACGATACCGCCTACGACGAGGTGGCTCATGGTAAGCTGGTCACCAACCATCAGGTGAAGAAGGCTATCGTTTCCCACACCGGTACCAACAAGCAGACCGCTCTGCAGAAGAACGAGGGCACCCTCATCGTCGAGTACGTTCCCCAGGGAACGCTGGCCGAGCGCATCCGCGCGGCAGGTGCAGGACTGGGCGGTGTGTTGACTCCCACTGGCCTGGGCACCATCATGGCCGACGGCAAGGAAATCATCAAGGTTGACGGCAAGGACTACCTGCTGGAGAAACCCCTCAAGGCCGACATCGCCTTCCTGCGCGCCAACATCGTTGACGAGTTTGGCAACATGGTGTTCCTGGGCACTACCAACAACTTCAACCCCTTGATGGCCACCGCTGCCGACTATGTAGTGGTTGAGGCCGAGAAGCTCGTTCCCGTGGGCGAAATCGCTCCCGAGCATGTTCACGCTTCGGGCATCTATGTTGACGGCATCTACGTTGAAGAATAATTAAAACCTGAATTGATAACATGGAATACAAGACAATGATCAGACTGCGCATGAGCGCAAAGGACGCACACTACGGCGGCAATTTGGTTGACGGAGCACACATGGTTCACCTGTTTGGCGATGTGGCTACCGAACTGTTGATTATGCGCGATGGCGACGAGGGACTGTTCTGCGCCTATGACAACATCGAGTTCCTGGCTCCCGTCTATGCCGGTGACTTCATCGAGGCCGAGGGTTGGATTGACCGCGAGGGTAACACCTCACGCCACATGGTCTTTGAGGCCCGCAAGGTAGCACAGGCCCGCCCCGACATTTCGGCATCGGCTGCCGATATCCTTGACGAGCCCGTAGTGGTTTGCCGCGCGTCAGGCACCTGTGTGACCCCCAAGGACTGCCAGCGCAAGAACAAGTAAGCCTTTAACAGTTCCCTGTGCCATGGCTGCGCCATGGCCAATACAAGAACCAAATAACAACTAAACAATGGATAAACTGATTATCACCGCCGCCATCTGCGGCGCCGAGGTCACCAAGGAGCAGAATCCTAACGTGCCCTATACCGTTGAAGAAATTGTACGCGAGGCCAAGTCGGCTGTTGACGCTGGCGCTGCCATCGTGCATCTGCACGTGCGCTGGGACGATGGCACGCCCACTCAGGACCGTGCCCGCTTCCAGGAGTGTGAAGAGGCCATCCTCAAGGTGTGCCCCAACGTCATCCTCATCCCGTCGACCGGTGGCGCCGTGGGCATGACTCCCGACGAGCGTCTGCAATCGACCGACACCACCCCGCTGCCCGAGATGGCAACCCTCGACTGCGGTACCTGCAACTTTGGCGACGAGATCTTTGACAACACGATGCCCACAATGCGTGCCTTTGGTAAGCGCATGATCGAGCGTGGCATCAAGCCCGAGTATGAGTGCTTTGAGATGGGTCACCTCGACACCATCCTCAACATGGCCCGCAAGGGTGAGGTTCCCGGCAATCCCATGCAGTTCAACTTCGTGCTTGGTGTGCCTGGTTGCACCCCCGCAACGGTGGCCAACCTGTGCTGGCTCGTCAACGGCATCCCCGCCGGTTCCACCTGGACGGTGACCGGTGTTGGCCGTCACGCTTTCCCGATGGCCGCTGCAGCTATCGCCATGGGCGGTAACGTGCGTGTGGGCTTCGAGGACAACCTTTACCTCGCCAAGGGTCTGCTGGCCAAGAGCAACGGCCAGCTCGTCGAGAAGGTTGTTCGCCTGGCCAATGAACTGGGTCGTCCCATCGCTACCAGCGACGAGGCCCGTGAGATTCTTGGCTTGCCCAAGCGCAACTAAAAACTAAGGACAAGAAAAAAACTGAAAATCAATAATCGTTTAACATCAAAAATCAATTAAAACAATGCAGAAACACGGAAATAGATTCGGTACCCACCGAGTAATCGAGCCCAAGGGCATTCTCCCTCAGCCCGCCAACAAGCTGGACAATAACATGGACGAGATCTACGACAACGAGATCCTCATCGATGTACAGACGCTGAATATCGACTCTGCTTCGTTCACCGACATCCACAACTATGCCAAGCAGCAGGCTAAGGATCCCAACAACGAGGCCGAGGTAATGGAAGAGATCAAGAAGGAGATGCTCCTCAACGTTGAGCTGCAGGGCAAGCACCGCAACCGTCGCACCGGTTCAGGTGGCATGCTCCTGGGTAAGGTAGAGAAGATCGGTGATGCCCTCAAGGGCAAGATCGACCTCAAGGAGGGCGACCGCATCGCAACCCTCGTGTCTTTGTCGCTGACCCCGCTGCGCATCGATGAGATACTTGACATCCGCGCCGACGTTGACCAGGTGGACATCAAGGGTAAGGCTATCTTGTTCGAGAGCGGCATCTATGCCAAGATCCCCGATGACATGCCCGAGAAGCTCGCCTTGAGCGCCCTCGACGTGGCTGGTGCTCCCGCCCAGACTGCCAAGCTGTGCCAGTATGGCCAGAATGTAGTTATCCTGGGCGCAGGCGGCAAGAGCGGCATGCTGTGCTGCTATGAGGCCAAGAAGCGTGTAGGCGTTACCGGTAAGGTGATCGGTCTGGCCAACAGCCCCAAGTCGACCCAGCGCATCAAGGATCTCGGTTTCTGTGACGTTGTCGAGAGCGTTGCCGGCATGACTCCCGTTGAGGTATATGAGCTGGTTTACAAACTCACCGACGGCAAGATGGCCGACACAACCATCAACTGCGTGAATGTGCCCGATTGCGAGATGACAGCAGTGCTGTGCACCAAGGACGACGGCGTGGTTTACTTCTTCTCGATGGCCACCAGCTTCACCAAGGCTGCTCTGGGTGCCGAGGGTATTGGCGCCGACGTGAACATGATCATCGGTAACGGCTACACCAAGGGTCATGCCGACTTCACCTTGCAGGAGCTGCGCGAGTGCCCCGAGCTGCGCAAGATCTTTGAGGAACTCTACGCTTAATCATTCGTCATTCATGTGAATATGGCTGAATCAAGAAGAAAACAATTGTTTCCCGATGTCACCGACGAGCAGTGGAATGACTGGAAGTGGCAGGTGAAAAACCGCATCGAGACGCTCGAGCAGCTCAAGAAGTATGTGAACCTGAGTGCCGAGGAGGAAGAGGGTGTTAAGCAGACCCTCAAAACCCTGCGCATGGCCATCACTCCTTATTACTTGAGCCTCATCAATCCCGATGATCCCCACGATCCCATCCGTCGTCAGTGTATCCCCACTGGAGCCGAGACCCATCAGGCCGCAGCCGATCTGCTCGACCCCCTGCATGAGGACGAGGATTCTCCAACGCCGGGTTTGACCCACCGTTATCCCGACCGCGTGCTGCTGCTCATCACCGACATGTGCTCGATGTATTGCCGCCATTGCACCCGTCGCCGCTTTGCTGGCCAGACCGACAACGAGTGCGGTCTTGACCGCATCGAAAAGGCGCTTGAGTATATCCGCAACACGCCCACCGTGCGCGACGTCCTGCTCTCGGGTGGTGATGCACTCATGGTGAGCGACAAGCGACTGGAATACATCATCTCGGAGCTCCGCAAGATTCCTCACGTCGAGATCGTTCGTCTGGGAACCCGTACGCCCGTCGTTTGCCCGCAGCGCATCACTCCCGAGCTGTGCAACATGTTGAAGAAGTATCATCCCATCTGGATCAATACCCACTTCAATCATCCCAACGAGGTGACTCCCGAGTCGAGCCGCGCTTGCGAGATGCTGGCCGATGCCGGTATCCCCCTGGGCAATCAGAGTGTGCTCCTGCGTGGCGTGAACGACTGCGTTCATGTGATGAAGAAACTCGTGCATGAAATTGTCAAGATCCGTGTCCGTCCCTACTACATCTACCAGTGCGACTTGTCGATGGGTCTGGAGCACTTCCGCACCCCCGTCAGCAAGGGTATAGAGATTATCGAGGGTCTGCGCGGCCACACCAGCGGCTATTGCGTGCCCACATTCGTGGTGGATGCTCCCGGCGGCGGCGGCAAGACGCCAGTCATGCCCCAGTACGTCATCTCTCAGGCTCCCGGCAAGGTCGTCCTGCGCAACTTCGAGGGCGTGATCACGACCTACACCGAGCCCACCGAGTACCACAGTGAGTGCAACTGTCCCGAGTGCCAAGCTGCACGCAAGCGCGAGCAAGTGGCTGCCGACAAGGCCGTGGATGGTGTTATCTCGCTGCTCGAGGGTGAGCGCATGAACATCGAGCCCAAGGCGCTGAAGCGCCATGAGCGCAACGAGATCCGAAACAAGAAGTAAAACATGATGTTGGTTCCGTGGAGAAATGCCCGTGTGGGCACTTCTCCATCGGGACTGACTTGTTAGAGTGCAGTGCTCCCGTTCATCGACGACATATTGCGTTACGATAGCCTTTCTATCGTGGGCCTGGAAAAGAATACCGGTAAGACCGAGTGCCTCAAGTATGTGCTCGACCGCCTGCCGGTCCAGAGTAAGCGCATTGCTGTCACGTCGATTGGCATCGATGGCGAGACCATCGACCAGGTGACACGCACCCAGAAGCCCGAAATTGTCCTGCGCGAGGGTATGTACTTCGGCACCAGTGAGATGCACTACCGCCAGCGTCGGCTGGCCTCGGAACTCATCGATGTGAGTGATGAGAGCACTTCGTTGGGCAGGGTGGTGACGGCCCGGGCCTTGACAGATGGCAAAATCTTGCTGTCGGGGCCATCATCGGCCAGTAGCCTCAGGCGATGGATGCGGGACATGAGGCGCATCGGCATCGACTTGGTGATTATCGACGGCGCATTGTCGCGCATGAGTTCGGCATCGCCTGCTGTCAGCCAGTCGATGATTCTGGCAACAGGAGCGGCCTATTCGGCCAACCTCTCCACCCTGGTGAGCAAGACGGCCCATGTCGTTGATCTTGTCAACCTGGACTTGACAAGCCAGGATAACATTTCAAGGTTCATGCCCTTGGAAAAGGGGCTTTGGATGATTGACAAGTCAGGAACCCTGAAGGGGCTGGATGCTGTTACCTCGCTCTCCAAGGATATCCACTTTGACGGTATGGACGATTGTCAAACCCTCTATGTCGCAGGCGCACTTGTTGATGGTTTTCTCGAGAAGGTGAGGAAAAATAAAATCCTCAAGCAAGCCGAACTTGTGGTGCGTGACTTTACCAAGATATTTGTCTCGCCCCAGCAGTTCAGGCTGTTCCTCAAGGCGGGTGGCCGCATCAGTGTGTTGCAGAAGAGCAAGCTCATTGCAGTTACCGTCAATCCCACGTCGCCCAGTGGTTATGTCCTTGACTCTGACACCCTGTGCGCACGACTCAACGAAGCTATTCAGCTTCCAGTGTATGACCTGATAAAAAACAATGACCAATAGAACATGCAGCTAAGGAATGTCATAGAATCGCCGTGCGGACTGCGTTTCATGCTCGACCAGTTGGAACTGCAGTCGGGCTTCGCCCGCCGCTGGCTGCTCGACTCGCCCATGATGACGTGTGGCGAGGAGATTGCTGCATCCTATGCCATGCTGCGTCGTTTCTTGCAGTTTGTCGATCAGGTCGATACCACCTACATCAACACCCTCTCCAACAGGCTGTGTGCCCTCAAGGACATCCGCACTACGATCAAGAATCTCAAGCGAGGTGCCGTCCTCGACGACATCGAGCTGTTTGAGGTCAAGCACCTCGCTATCCTGGCTACCGACGTGGATAAGATTATGCGGCAGCACGGCATGGGTGGGGTAGTGGAAATTCCCGATCTTGATGAGGTCATCACCATCCTTGACCCCGACGGGATGAGAATCGCCACATTTTATATATATGACTCTTATTGTGCCCAGCTCAAGGATTTGCGAGCCCGCATGCGGCAACACCCCGATCAGCAGGACGACCTGCTGTTGCAGGCAAGTGATATCGAGGATAATGTGAGAAAGGACTTGAGCAGACAGTTGCATCCGTTGGCTGCGGCTGTCGAGCATGCACAACTGGCCTTGGCGCACATTGACGTATGCCTGGCCAAGGCGTTGCAGATGCGGCAGATGGGGCTGACTTTCCCCACCTTGTCTATCGATGGGACGTGCCGTTACGAGGCTATGTTCCACCCCCAGGTCAAGGATGCCCTTGCCAAGCGCGGACGTGAGTTCCAGCCTGTGGACATCACTGTGGGTATGCAGCCCACCCTCATCACGGGTGCCAACATGGGCGGCAAGACCGTGGTGCTGAAGACGTTGACCTTGTGCCAACTGCTTTTCCAGTTTGGTTTCGGCATCCCGGCTGCTCAGGCACAAATTGCCGTCAAGGACGAGATATACTTCTGCATTGGTGACGAACAGTCGGTCGAGAAAGGCCTGTCATCGTTTGCCGCCGAGATGAAGAACATCGATGCCGTCATCAAGGCATCGCGCGAGAATAAGAAAATAATGGCGTTGATTGACGAGCCGGCGCGTACTACCAATCCAACCGAGGGCACTGCTCTTGTTGCTGCATTGTTGAGAGTGCTGGCTGGCAAGGGCTTGAGCCTGGTCATGACAACGCACTACGATATAGAACCGGGCACTGCCCGTTGCCTGCGGGTCAAGGGCTTTGAGAACGGCTCGATGGACTATCAACTGGTCGAGGTTCAGAACGGCGAGGTGCCCCACGAGGCGCTTAATATCGCTCAGAGCCTGGGCATCGACCCCGAGTGGATCAACACGGCGAGGAACCTGCTGGAAACTTGTCCGTCAACGTGATAATCATCAATACTATATACTATATACACTATGCAAAAGAGCAAGTTAGGATTAGATTTTGAAAAAGTTGAGTACGCCAGAGGATTGGCCAAAGGCATTGCCGAGGACGTGCAGTCATTTGTCGAGCAATACACGACGGTGGCTGTCGAGCGCACACTGTGCCGCCTGATGGGCATCGACGGTGTGGACGATAACGACGTGCCCCTGCCCAATGTGGTGGTCGAAGCTCTCAAGGACAAGGGCGTACTGAGCGAGGGCGCATTGTTCTTCATCGCTAACGCTATGATCCAGACGGGACTCAACCCGCAGCAGATTGCCGAGAAGGTCGCAAAGGACGAGCTGGACATCACCAAGGTGGTCACCCGTGACCCCAAGCAGATTGCCGATGCACTGCAGCCCGTCATCGACGAGAGCATGACCCGCATCCGCACTCGCCGTGCCCGTCGTGAGCACTATCTCGAGACCATCGGCGAGGGGCCGAAACCCTACCTCTACATCATCGTGGCTACCGGTAACATCTATGAGGACGTGGTGCAGGCTCAGGCAGGAGCACGTCAAGGTGCCGACGTCATCGCAGTAATCCGTACCACAGGCCAGAGTCTGCTGGACTATGTGCCCTATGGCGCGACGACCGAGGGCTTTGGTGGCACTTTTGCCACTCAAGAGAATTTCCGCATCATGCGTAAGGCGCTTGATGAGGTGGGCGAGGAGCAGGGACGCTACATCCGCCTGTGCAACTATTGCTCAGGTTTGTGTATGCCCGAGATTGCCATCATGGGTGCCTTTGAGGGACTGGATGTGATGCTGAATGATGCCCTCTATGGCATCCTGTTCCGCGACATCAACATGCAGCGAACCCTTATCGACCAGTACATGAGCCGCATTATCAACGGCTTTGCCGGTGTGATCATCAACACGGGCGAGGACAACTACCTCACCA
>ERZ842401.1449-NODE-1449-length-33931-cov-12.264169_pt1 | contig 33931 bp, 24 predicted proteins | sample MGYA00521270_ERZ842401 | MGnify/ENA primary metagenome ERZ842401 (study PRJEB31892, sample SAMEA3878208) | bioreactor metagenome | biome: Moose rumen | place: Sweden | collected 2011-10 | study: EMG produced TPA metagenomics assembly of the PRJEB12797 data set...
GAGGTGTCAAAGCACGGAACCGCCGTATGCGGAACCGCTTGTACGGTGGTGTGGGCGGACGCATGGGGAACTAATCCCCATGCTCCTACCCAATCATACCAAAATTTGCATGAAATCCTTTTTACCTTCACCTACCTCACCCTGAATTTTTATAAATGCCTGATTTATAAATAACTGTATGGATCTGGCTTTCTGCGCTTGAGATTGAATAATGTTGGCCAACGAGTCAACCTAAATCAAGTGAAAACCTCGGTTTTTTCAAGCCTTCGTATTATTCTAACAGCCACTTCCAAGCAGGTATCACTTCAATCTGCTTGCCATTATCAAGAGGAATTACACCTTCCTCATCGTAAGTAACAATCACCAAACGACGCAGAGGAATGAAACCATCCAACTGTTTCAGAGCCTTGGTCTCGCGTTCGAAAGTATCCTGCATACCCTCACCATAAATGGAGTAGGATGCCTGAACAGCGTAGCCTTGCTCGGCCACAAGGAAATCTACATCTATGTTCTTATGATAGAAACATAGACCATTACCATACTGATGGCGGAGATGGATAGCACAGAGGTTTTCCAGCAAGGCAGTATTACCGCCAAGGAGAAAGATACTCAACAGTCCGTTGTCCACGAAATAATGCTTCTTTACCGTCTCCTTCTCCACAAACTTTGAAGCATAGTTCTCTAACGAGAAAAGCATACAGGCATCCACCGCATAGCGTACATAGTCGCTGACAGATGACACGGCAATGGTTGTTCCCGTGGAACGAATCAGGTTAGCCACTCGATTGTAGGAGATGGGTTGCATTACATTGTCCGCAAGTCGTTTCATGGTGAGTCGTAGGGCCGTCTCATTTTTTACTTTATTTCGCAGGATGATGTCACCCAGCAAAATCTTCTCATATAAGCTATTCAACCAGTTGCGCTTATTGCGAAACAACAATAATTCTGGAAAACCTCCCCATTTCATGTAGTCTGCAAAGGATTGCTGCACTATAGCCCGCTTACTGCCGTACTGCCATTCTTTCTCTAATGTAATACCCATAGCCTCTAAGTATTCATAGAATGTATATGGATATATCTGCGCATCCAGATAGCGTCCACCCAGCACTGTCTGAATGTCACGGCTTAACATCTTGGCATTGCTGCCCGTGATGTACACATGGTATTTCATGTTAGCTAATCGGCGTGCAAAGTGCTCCCAGCCATCTACATTCTGAATTTCATCAAAAAATAATATAGGGGTACGACTATAGACAGACTGATAGGCCTGCAGTATAAGATCGAGTTCGTTTGCCGTCATGCCTAATAAGCGCTCATCATCGAAGTTGATATAGACCAAATCTTCCAACTGATAGCCTTCAGTCATCATCTCACGCGCACGTTTATAGAGTAGGTATGACTTCCCTGCCTGACGAACTCCCACCAGCACATAGCGCCCGTTTGCCTCAAACTCAAATGGACGGTTGTAGAGTTCCACGTTCTTTATTTCTTCCTGACCCTCCTGTATTAAGGTCCGAAAAGTCTCTTTCGTAATTGACATAAACTTCTATTTGTTACAACTCATACTCAGATATCGACAACAAAAATAACGCATTTGTTTGATATGAGCAAACAGAATCTGCTATTTTTGTTTGATATGAGCAAACAAAAATATGCGTCATCTTATCCAAACCACCAAATTCCAGAAGAACAATCTTTTTACCTTCACTTCGTCACCTCGATAAATTATACAATGATTATCATGTGAAATTTCGGTGAAGGTAAAATTTTCCCAGTTAGCGCGTTTTATTTTCCCAACAGCTCCTTTTTTTGCTCGAGTGTGCTTCCGCATTTTTTCCTGTGCACAGGAAAAATTTCTCCTGTGCACAGGCGCAAATGTTCATGTGGGGATGCACTTTTTCATGCTATTGCATTAGTCATCACAAAAAAGCCGAGGCACCATCAGGCACCTCGGCTTTTATAATCGTGAAAACAGAAATTACCTCTTCTTTGTAGTAGCTACTTCCTGCTTCTTGGTCTTCTTCATCACATAGTATGCGATAGGAGAAGCCACGAAGATAGAAGAGCAAGTACCGAAGATCACACCCAGAATCATGGCGAAGGCGAAGCTGCGGATAGACTCACCACCCAGGATGAAGATACACAGCAACACGATCAGTGTACTTACTGAGGTGTTGATGGTACGAGCCAACGTAGAGTTGATAGAGTCGTTGAACAGCTGCTTGCGCTCACGTTTTGGATAGAGGTTGAAGTACTCACGGATACGGTCGAATACCACCACCTTATCGTTGATAGAGTAACCGATAGCCGTCAGGATAGCACCAATGAAGGTCTGGTCAACTTCCAGTGAGAATGGCAGGATACCCCAGAAGGCTGCATAAGCACCCAATATAATAAAGGTATCGATCACTAACGCTGTGGTAGAACCAATGGTGTAGGCGATGTTGTGGAAACGCACCAAGATATAGATGCCGATGGCAATCAGTGCCAATACCACTGACCAGATAGCAGAGATGGTGATGTCTCGTGCGATGCTAGGACCTACCTTCTGAGAACTGATGATAGAACCACCTGTGTAGTTGTCACGGTCGATGAAAGTCTCCAGTGAGATATTGTTGGTCAGCAGAGGCTTCAAAGTGTTGTAGAGTGACTCTTCAATCTCGGAGTCGATGGTCTCGCTGCTCTCCTCGATGCGGTAGTTGGTGCTGATACGGATGGTGCGACCATCTGTACCTACGGCGATGGCACTGGTGTTAGCCTCTGGGAAGGCATTCTCCAGCAGGTCGCGTACCTGCTCAGGTTCTACAGGATTCTCGAACTGTACGTTGAAATTGCGACCACCAGTGAAGTCGATACTGCGGCTCAAGCCACGGATACCTAAGAACAGCAGGCAGATAGCGAATACTGCAGCTGCAACGCCAAGGGTTGTCTTAGACTTACCGATGAAGTCGAAGCGCGTGTTGGTCAGCAAGTTCTTTGACAGTGGGGTAGTGAACGTGAGGTTCAGCAACTTGTCCTTACCCATGAAGTATTCGTAAACCAGACGGGTCATGAACACTGCAGTGAAGAAGGAGATACAGATACCGATGATCAAGGTGGTGGCGAAACCACGGATAGGACCAGTACCGAAGTTGAATAGGATGATACCTGTCAGAATCGTAGTCACGTTAGAGTCGAGGATGGCGCTGAATGCGTTTGAATAACCAGCAGCCAGAGCATCCTTAGTGCTCTTACCACCACGAAGCTCTTCCTTGGTGCGCTCGTAAATCAGCACGTTAGCATCCACAGCCATACCCAGTGTCAGCACGATACCTGCGATACCAGACATGGTCAGAGCGGCCTGGAAGGAAGCCAAGATACCCATGGTGAAGAAGAGGTTCAAGATCAGTGCGCAGTTGGCAATCATACCAGGGATGAGGCCATACATAGAGCACATGTAAATCATCAGCAGGATCAGAGCCACGATGAATGAGATGATACCTGCGTTGATAGAAGCCTGGCCCAGAGAAGGACCTACGATGTCTTCCTGAACGATGCGGGCAGGAGCCGGCATCTTACCAGACTTCAGCACGTTGGCCAAGTCCTTGGTAGCGTCGATGGTGAAGTTACCCGTAATCTGAGAACGGCCACCGTCAATCTGCTGATTTACGTTAGGTGCAGAATATACATAGTTGTCCAGCACGATAGCGATAGACTTGCCGATGTTCTCCTTAGTAAGCTGTGACCAACGGCGAGCACCGTCATTGTTCATCTGCATGCTTACTGCAGGACGGCTGTACTGGTCGTACTCATCTTGAGCATCTACTACTACGTCGCCCTCGAGCGGAGCCTTACCATTACGAGAAGTCACCTTGATGGCATAAAGCTCGTAGGTCTGCTTCTTAGGATCGCCATCAGCAGGAGCAACGCCCCACTTCAAGCTGAGGTCTCTTGGCAGTTGAGCCTGTACCTCTGGCATAGCCAAGTAGCGATTTACCTCTGCTGTATCCTTCACGTTCACATAACCTGCGATAGGACCAGCATAGTTGCTTACCTGCAGGATAGAGAGCAATGGGTATTCTCTGCGAAGGTCGGCTTCGCTGGCTGTGTCAGTGCCACGCAGAGCGTTAGCAATGCTGTCTGAAGTGCTGATAGCCTCTGCAGGAGCAGCCTTCTCAGAGGTCTGAGCGCTACCATTGTTAGCCAATACATTGCGCAGAGCAGCATCAGCATTCTGGAGGTAGCCAGCTATTTCGGTAGCATCATAGGTCTCCCAGAACTCCAAGTTGGCAGAACCCTGCAGCAGCTTACGCACGCGCTCAGGTTCCTTAATACCAGGAAGTTCTACCATGATACGACCCATGTTGTCTTCCAAATTCTGGATGTTAGGCTGAACAACGCCAAAGCGGTCGATACGGGTACGGAGCACATTGAATGAGTTCTCAACGGCTGCCTTCACCTCATCGCGCAATACGCTTTCTACTTGGGCATCAGTAGACTTCTGATCTACACGGCCACGAAGCTGTTGTGTAGCGAACAAGCCTGATAACGGCTGACCTGGAGCGAGCTGGCGATATTCACGAATAAACAATGAAATAACATCTTCCTGACTGTTGACTGCCTGCTTAGCGGCATTGTTGATGGCGGTGTTAAACGCTTCATCAGTCTTGTTGTCAGCCAGTGTCTTAATCACGTCTGGTACTGAAACTTCCAGGATGACGTTCATACCACCCTTCAAGTCAAGACCTAAACCGATGGCTGTCTCACGGCAGTCTTTCAGTGTCCAGTTGCCAAAATACACTTTCTCATTGGCCAATGAGTCCAGATATGCCTGCTCCACTCTCTCATCTCCGTTGGCTATTTTCTTAGCCTTGTTTTCGTAGTAATTGGTTACTACTGAGAATGAAAGGTAGAAGATACATACCAATGTCAGCGCAATGGCAAAAAACCTTACAATTCCTTTGTTTTGCATACTAAATTTAATTTATTTTTGTTTTATCTTTCTCTAAAATAGCTTTCAAGCCTGCAAATATAGCGTTTTTTTCAGACTTAAAGGCAAAACTGCTGCAAATATTTGCAATATTATCGCTTTTTTGCCACAAAACAGCTGATAGGATAGTGGTCAGAGTCGCTGATTGTGTTATCTACTTGGCATTTATAGCTTTGAAGGGAGGGGCTCACCATGATATTGTCGAGCCTGAAATAAAAATGATTCAGATGATAGGAAATGCCTGCACCCAACCCCGACTGTGCGAAGGCATCATTCAACTGTCTGCCAATGGCGTAGTGAGAGTAGGAGACGGGAGAATCATTAAAGTCGCCCATCACGATCACATAGGGATGCTTGCTTTCTGCAATGGTCTGTGCCACTTTCTCGGCTTGTGGGGCGCGCTTGGCAGAGTTTTCCCCAAGTTTCTTGGTAAAAAGGCGGATACCTTCCTTCACCTTTGCCGTTTCAGGGGCTTCGATGATGTCTTCGTAGGTGGCCTTGTCTTCTTGCGTCAGGCGGTTGGATTCCAAGTGGCAGTTGACCACCAGCAATGTGTCTTCTCCTTGCGTGATCTCGTAGGCAAACGCTCCGTTTCGGCTTTTCTTGGCATGAAGCGGAGTGACGGAGAGGATGGGGTACTTGGAATAGCAGGCCATGTGTGGATTCTCCTTACTCACATGATGGTAAGGGTAAGCTGCCAAAGCCTTGTCTACATCTTTCTGCGTGAGGTACTGGTTCTTACTTGAAACAATGAACTCTTGCAGACAGATGATGTCGGCCTCGCTTTCCTTCAGATAGCGGAGGATGGGGTTCTGGCCGTTTTCCTTCTTGTCGGCATCGAAACTCATGACATTGTAGGAGAGCAGCTTCAGGTGCTCTTCTGGCGGATTGCCCCTAAACAGGTTCAGAGGAAATGTGGCGCGTATCTGAGCACTGCAGAGCAGAAAACCAATAAAAGGAAGTAAGGCGTATTTCCACTGGGTGATAAGAAGCCAAAATAGGAGAAACCCCGCATTGATCAGGGCTAAGATAGGGAAAGTGAGGCCTATCGGCGACAGTGTGGGATGCTCGATGGGCGACAACCTCTCGCTATAGGCTACCAATAGCATGAGGCAGATGAACAGCATATTGACCATTCCGATGCAGCGTTTGATGAATTTTCCTATCTTCATGGCATGCAGTGGCTATTTGCGGTTGCTGGCATTGAAGAGGGCTTTCTTCTCTTCGGACGTCAGACTTTCGTAACCCGACTTCTTCAGTTTGTCGAGGATGCGGTCTATCTCGTCACTCTGTGCCTTCTTCTCTGCATTGTAGTCATAGTCTTCTTGGCGTTTCCCACCATAACGGGCTTTCATCTTCGGCTTTTTAAGAGCAGATTTGCGCTGGAAGAGGTCGGTAGTCTTATCGATGAAGCCATTGATCCACTTCGTGAGGTCGTTGCCTTTTTGGAGCGACCAGGCAAACCAAAGTCCTGCCAAAGCACCTCCTAAGTGGGCAATATGCCCACCCGCATTGTCGGCATTGATAAACAGCAAATCCAGTCCGATGACGATCAGTGCCAGGTATTTCAGGCGTAGTTCTCCGATAAAGAGCAGGTTGATGGAGTGATCGGGCTCTCTATAGGCCACTGCAGCAACAATGGCCAGTACTGAAGCCGAGGCTCCTACCAGATAGGAATAGCCTGCCATGGGGATGAACAGCGGGAATACGTTGTATGCCAACATATAAAGTAATCCACCACAGACACCTCCGAAGATGTATAGCCCCCTGAGATGCTTGGCAGAAAACAGCTGTAGGAACATCATGCCAAACCAGTAGAGCCACAGCATATTAAACAGCAGGTGGAGCACTCCCGCATGCATGAACATGTAGGAAATAATAGACCATGGCTGTGTGCAAAAGCGACTGACGGAGGCAGGCAATTCTGCATAGCGCAGCAGGGCACTGATGTCTTGGCGGAACAGCATGAAGGCGATTTGTACCACTGAAACCAGTACAAAAACACCCACGTTGATGTATATAAGCTGCATCAACATGCTTCCTTGGCGGAAACGTTCCTTGAGGTTATTGATAATTGTAGAATCCATTTTTCGGTCGTTTGTGTCTCCAATACAGGATGATGAAGAATCCAAAAATCATGCCTCCCAAGTGGGCATAGTGGGCGATGTTGTCGTTGGAGTAGGCCCCCAGAAGTATCTCGATGATGGCATAGAAGGCCACGAAATACTTGGCCTTGATAGGAAAGGGTAGTGGGAATACAAACATTTCATGATTTGGAAAATACATGCCAAAACCCAAGAGGATGCCATAAACGGCACCAGATGCTCCAACGGTGGTCAACATATTCAGGTAGTCAGACATCGGAATCACTGCATATCCCAGGTTCACACTTTGATAGGCAGAAAGGTCGGTCACCCACTGGATATATTGCACCAGTTCCTGGATGAGTCCTGCGCCGATGCCACACGCCAGATAGTAGTACAAGAACCGCTTAGGTCCCCATACCTGTTCCAGGATGCGTCCGAACATCCATACGGCGAACATATTAAAGAAAAGGTGTGTGAAGTTGGCATGCATGAACATGTAAGTGATCAGTTGCACCAAGTTGAACTGGCTGGCCTTGAAGAAATGTAAACCTAAATAGTCCGTAAGATCTATGCCATATCTGGTTGCCACCATTGTGCCAAGGAATGCCAGCACATTTATTATGAGTATATTTTTGGTTACTGTGGGTAAGTTGTTCATATAGTGTCCTAGTTTTTTACGCGTACAAAAATACGAATAAAAAAGATTCAAAGTCATGATTATGGGTGAGATTATAATATTTTTATAATCATTATGACGATTTTTTATGATTTTTATTTGCAGTTCAGAATTAATCACTAAATTTGCGGAGTCATTCGTGAAGAAGAATTAGTGTATAATAATAATTTAATAATTTATTAATCGTACGAATATGAATAAAGCAGAACTCGTTAAGGCGATTGCAGCTGGGTCTGGTCTGTCAAAGAAGGACTCTGAGGCTGCTCTGAACGCAGTGGTTGCATCTGTAACCAAGGCTCTGAAGGACGGTGATAAGGTTGCTCTTATCGGTTTCGGTACTTTCTCTGTTGTTGAGAAGGCTGAGCGTAAGGGTGTGAATCCAGCTACAAAGCAGGAGATCGTTATCCCAGCAAAGAAGGTGGTGAAGTTCAAGGCTGGTGCTGGTTTGGAACTCTGATCAACCGACAAGAACATTTGAAGCATAACGAGGCTGCATCTTTCGAAGATGCAGCCTCTTGCTTTTCTTGGAAAAAAAGAGTAAATTTGCATTGAAATAGCGCTATATTATTATTAAGGTATGAAAATAGAAGATAAAATTCAGGCTGCTGTCATTCGCGGAATCCAGGAACTCTATGGTCAGGAGATTCCAGCAAAGTTGGTACAGCTGCAAAAGACAAAGAAAGAATTCAAAGGTCATCTCACCTTAGTGGTTTTCCCTTTTTTGAGAATATCAAAGAAAAGTCCTGAGCTTACAGCCGAAGAAATAGGTACCTACCTGAAAGCAAATGAGCAGGCTGTGGCCGACTACAATGTAATCAAGGGATTCCTCAACCTCGTCATCGATTCTTCGGCATGGGAGGCCTTGCTGGATGAGATTCATGCAGACCCTGAATATGGCATTGTGACTGCTACCGACCAGTCTCCACTTGTGATGATAGAGTATTCTTCTCCAAATACAAACAAGCCTCTCCATCTGGGACATGTGCGTAACAACTTGCTGGGTGGTGCTTTGGCACGCATCATGAGTGCTAATGGCAACAAGGTGGTGAAGACTAACATCGTGAACGACCGTGGTATCCACATCTGTAAGTCCATGCTGGCATGGCAGAAGTGGGGCAATGGCGAAACACCCGAGAGCACGGGAAAGAAAGGCGACCATCTGATAGGCGACTACTACGTGGCTTTCGACAAGCACTATAAGGCTGAACTGAAAGAACTCATGGCGCAAGGCATGACGGAAGAAGAATCCGAGACTAACTCACAGCTGATGAAAGAGGCACGTGCCATGCTGGTGAAGTGGGAGGCTGGTGATCCTGAGGTTCGTGCTCTCTGGGAGAAGATGAACAGCTGGGTGTATTCAGGTTTCGAGGAGACATATAAGCGCTTGGGCGTGAGTTTCGATAAGATATACTACGAATCCAATACTTATTTGGATGGTAAGCGCAAAGTGCTGGAAGGATTGGAGAAAGGTCTTTTCTATCAGAAAGAGGATGGTTCTGTATGGGCAGACCTCACTGCAGAAGGGCTTGATCATAAGTTGCTGCTCCGCTCTGATGGTACTTCGGTGTATATGACACAGGATATCGGTACTGCCGAGCAGCGTTTTACCGACTATCCTATCGATAAGATGATCTATGTGGTAGGCAACGAGCAGAATTATCATTTCCAAGTGCTGTCTATCTTGCTGGATCGTCTGGGCTTCGAGTGGGGTAAGAGCTTGGTGCACTTCTCTTACGGTATGGTGGAACTGCCAAACGGAAAGATGAAGAGTCGTGAGGGTACAGTGGTAGATGCCGACGACCTGATGGATGAGATGGTGGAAACTGCCAAGCAGACTTCTGGTGAGCTGGGTAAGCTTGATGGCTTGACAAAGGCTGAGGCAGATGAGATAGCACGCATCGTAGGTATGGGTGCCCTGAAATACTTCATTCTGAAGGTGGATGCAAGAAAGAATATGACTTTCAATCCGCAGGAGTCTATCGACTTCAATGGAAATACGGGACCATTCATCCAGTACACCTATGCTCGTATCCGCTCAGTGATGCGTAAGGCTGCAGAGCTGGGACTCGAATTGCCTGCTACGCTGCCTACGGGTATAGAGCTTAGCGAGAAGGAGGAGAACCTGATACAGATGTTGGCCAACTTCCCAGTCATTGTGAAGCAGGCAGGTGATGAATACAGTCCTTCGGCAATAGCCAACTATGCGTATGACTTGGTGAAGGAGTTCAATCAATTCTACCATGACTTCAGCATCCTCCACGAGGAGAATCAAGGACTGAAGATCTTCCGATTGGTGCTGGCTGCCAATGTCGCGAAGGTGGTGAAACTGGCTATGGGCTTGCTGGGCATCGAGGTTCCCGAGCGGATGTAAGTTGTACACCTATTATATAATAATAAGAGCTCCTCAAATCTTGGGGAGCTCTTGTTTTATTTAGTGCTTCTGGCTGTTCTTCTGCCAACCCTCTTGGCGGCAGAGGCCTTAGGCTTTGCATCTTCCTTGCTGATGATTTCCTTACATTGCTCTAAGGTCAACGTCATAGGATCGGTGCCTTTGGCTATCTTGTAGTTATTGCCTTGGTAAGCAATGTATGGACCAAAACGTCCGTTCATAATCTCCAAGCCTGGCTCTTCTTCAAAGGTCCTTAGATGCTTCTTTGCATCTGCTTCTGCCTTGGCATTGATAAGCGCCTGTGCTTCCTCCAAGGTGATCTCCATAGGATCTATGCTCTTAGGAATGGAGGTATAAGACGCGTTGTAGTAGATGTATGGGCCGAAGCGTCCAGCACCTACACTGACTTTCTTTCCGTTGATCTGTCCTAGATCACGTGGAAGCTTGAACAGTTCCAGCACTTCTTCCAACGTTGCTGTTTCGATGGACATGTTTTTCTTCAGCTGGGCAAAACGAGGTTTGTCCTTGTCGGAAGCAGAACCAATCTGCGCCACAGGACCATAACGGCCAATCTTCACAGAGACAGGACGACCGCTGGCAGGATCGGTACCCAGCATACGCTCGCCAACCTTGTGCTCGTTTTTAGTGGTCAGGGCGGCATCGATTTCAGGATGGAACTTGTCGTAGAAATCTTTCATAGCAGTTGTCCATTCTTCCTTACCCTCTGCGATTTCATCAAACTGCTTTTCCACGCTTGCGGTGAAATTATAGCTCACGATGTCTGGGAAGGCTTCTGTCAGGTAGTCGTTTACTACCATGCCGATGTCTGTAGGAAGCAGTTTTCCCTTCTCTGCGCCAGATACCTCTGTCTTAGTGACATCACTGATACCCGTCTTCTGCAGAGTCAAGATATTATAGCTACGCTCTACACCTGGCTTGTCGCCTTTGGTCACATAGTTGCGCTGCTGGATAGTAGAAATTGTAGGGGCGTAGGTAGAAGGTCTTCCGATGCCCAGCTCTTCGAGCTTGTGCACCAAGGCAGCCTCAGTGTAGCGCGTAGGGCGCTGGGTATATTTCTCTGTAGCAGTGATGGATTTGCGTGTCAGTTGCTGTCCGTTCTGCAATGGAGGCAGTGCGTTGTTCTCTGCTTCTTGTTCTAATTCGTCATCGCTGGCAGATTCTTTGTACACACGCATGAAACCATCGAACTTGATGACCTCACCGTTGGCAATAAACTTAAGGTCGCTCTTGTCGATGCTGATAGTCACCGTAGTCTTCTCGGTTTCTGCCTCAGCCATCTGAGAAGCGATGGTACGTTTCCAAATCAGGTCGTACAGTTTCTTCTCTTGAGCCGTACCCTCAATCTTCACCTTATTTATATAGGTAGGGCGGATGGCTTCGTGTGCCTCTTGAGCACCTTTGGCTTTGGTGGTGAACTGGCGTGGATGAACGTATTCATCACCCATGTGTTCACGGATAGCCTGCTTGCAGGTATTGATAGCCAAACTGGAGAGGTTCACAGAGTCTGTACGCATGTATGTGATCTTTCCATCCTCGTAGAGTTTCTGTGCCACCATCATGGTCTGGTTCACCGTAAAGCCCAACTTACGGGCGGCCTCCTGTTGCAAAGTAGACGTAGTGAAAGGTGGAGCAGGGAATTTCTTATAAGGATGTGTAGTAATATCGCTGATGGTGAAAACCGCATCTTTGCAGTTCTCCAAGAACTTAACGGCCTCTTCCTTTTTGGCAAAACGTGCATCAAGGTCGGCTTTCAGGTTCACGGCTTTGCCATCGGTGTTTGGCAGCTGGAACACAGCGGCTACCTTGTAGGAAGATTCCGATTTGAAGTTCTGGATTTCACGCTCACGCTCCACAATGAGGCGTACGGTCACTGACTGTACACGTCCTGCAGAGAGTGATGGTTTCACCTTCTTCCAAAGCAAAGGTGAGAGCTCAAAACCTACGATACGGTCGAGCACACGGCGAGCCTGCTGCGCATTCACAAGGTTGAGGTCTATGTCTCGAGGCTGTTCGATGGCTTGCAGAATGGCATTCTTGGTAATCTCATGGAACACGATGCGCTTGGTATTCTTCTGATTGAGCTTCAGCACTTCTGAAAGGTGCCAAGAGATAGCTTCTCCCTCACGGTCCTCATCGGAAGCCAGCCAGATGGTGTCTGCCTTATCTGCCTCTTGCTTTAGACTGGCTACAACGCGCTTCTTATCTTCAGGAACTTCGTAGATGGGTTTGAAACCATGCTCGATGTCGATACTAAAATCTTTTTTCCTAAGATCTCGTATATGCCCGTAGCTGGGAAGTACTTTGTAGTCTTTACCTAAGAAACGCTCTATAGTCTTTGCCTTGGCAGGTGACTCAACAATAACCAAATTTTTCATGTTCTTCTTACTTTTGAGTGGTTCGCCACAATAATCGGGCGCAAAAGTAATGAAATTTTTTAGAAACAATAGCTTATTCCACCCACAAAATTAAATCCAAGTGCAGGAACACCAGCAAAATATTGGTATTTTTGGCCTAAGATGTTATTTGCGCGCACATAAACAGAGAGTTCTTTGTAAAGCTGATAGCTGGCTGTTGCATACAGATTCCCTATGGCCTTGGGGCTATAGTTATCGGTTCCCTTGCGTGACACATGCTGGTAGCCAACAGTGATAGGCAGGGCACTTAGAGGCTTGCCTGTGACAGACAGATTGAGTTCCAACGTTGGTTTAAAGCAGAGAAGTTGGTCGGCATACCAATTGTCTTTCTTGCTGCCCCATCCTCTGAAAGTACCATCCAAGTGTAGGGCAACTGTTCCTTGATAGTCATAATCCAGTGCTGCACCTCCATAGAAATTGTGCGTGTCAGCTTGGAATAATGAGATGAAATAGTCGTTCCATCGATAATAGCTCCCCAGTGTAGGGTCAATGCCAAAATCTACTTTCTCAGACATGAAGCCTGCATCGTCCTTGAGGTTCTGATAGCCTGCAAAGACATTAAATGCAAAACCAGTTATAGGGCTACCCTTGATGCCTGCACGCACATTGACTTGCTCAAAAGTGGTGAGTGGTTGGTTGAAATCCAGTTGTCCGTAAGGCGACAACTGCTCTATCTTGCGGAAGTCGTTCATCACATGTCCTCCTGTGGCAGCTGCATAGAACACATAATGGTCTTCAAAACCATATTCTGCCAGGGCATCAGGGGCTACACGCAGTTTGCTTTGCAGTCCGAACCCATAGCCTATATGAGCTCCCAGATGCAGTTTCCATCCTTTATTATCGTACACATAGTAGGGGTTCAGATCCAGGAAATGGTTGGTTTTGTATTTCTCTCCGTTGAACTCTGCACCACTATAGAAACGGTTGTCCAGTTGGAATCCGATACCTACTGACTGCTGATTCTCCAATGGGGCTAATATATCGCCCTTGGTGAGCAAGCCAAATTCTTTAAGATTGGTCACGCTCTGATCATGCCCACGCTTATACAGCATCAAGTTGGTCTCCAAATTGTAAATAAGTGATTGGTTGTCATCCGCAGAACGATAACCTACATGCAGGTCGCCAGAAGTAAGGTTCTGGTTGCCTCCTTGGAAGCTCTGCGGCATATTGAAATTGGAAACGCCTATGTGTGTACCTAAATCCAGTTTGCTACGATCGAATGTATGGGTATAGTCGATTCCTGCTCGGGTTTGGTAGAAGCGTGCCTTTTCCCAGACGAAATCATTATCGGTGTCGCGGTCGCCCTTTGTCCCATTGAAGAGCGCATAGACGTTAAGCTCATCCTCAGGGGTGATGGCATAACGGTAATTACCCAGAAAGTCCACTGCTCCAGGCAATCCTATCCCCAGTCGTACATAGCCAGGGAAGGCAAGACTCTGCTGGTCTTTGCCTGCCAAGATAGGCATCACGCTGGCAGGGAGATTGCTTGCAGCTCCCAACATGGTGGCATATTCCACCTGTTTCTGACTGGATTGGAGTGGTTCAACCTTTGGCAGCACGTTGATTTTCTGTGCATCCAGGATATCGGGTGTGTACTCTTGCTCCACGACGACTGTGCGTGTCACAGTAGTATCGTTGGGCTGCACCTGTGCTGTAGCTCCCATAGAGCACATCAGCATCATACCTATTATATAAACATACTGTCTTTTCATCTTCTTGCCAGTGTTAGGTTTGTTACTTTAGTTGTTCCAGACGGCTGTTGATCATCTCTTGGATATCATCGTCAGCTTGGTAGTTTTGCTGCAGACTCAGCAGATACTCCCGTGCTTCCAGCTTTTTGTCAGTTTTGGCATATACGTCAGAGAGCAGCACGAATCCGCGGGCCAACCAGTAGGCATGTGGAGTGCTCTGGTCTATGAAGTCCAGCAATACCTTCTCTGCCTGCGCATAGTTGCCTTGATCGTAGAGTTGCTGGGCCAATAAGTACTTGGCCTCTGCGCCTTGCGTGGTGCGTGTATCTGTAGCCAATTGCTGCAAGTCGGCTCTTGCCCTGTCTGTGGCATTCTCTGCCAAATAGGCCTTGGCACGCAGGTAACGGGCCTCTGTCTCTACGTCAGGAGAGAGCTTTGAGCCTTCCAGCAGGGTGTTAGCTTGGTTGATGACCTCAATAGCATCATTCAGTTTGGCTGCACTGCGAACGGCACCAAGCAGAGCTGTCTGTCTGACTGCAGGTGCTGAAGCCTTGGCATACAGACGCTTATAGTCGGCCAATGCCTCAGCATATTGTTGCCTATTATAATAGATGTCACCTCTGGCGGACAAAGCCTCTTCTGAAAAACTATTGTCTGGATACTCCAGCAGTGCCGTGGTATGCTGCAGCACCCCATCCTCATCTTTTTGCTGTTGGGCTATTTCGCTGAGGTAGTGATGGGCATTCAAGCGATAACCACCTTCCGGATAGGATTGTAAATAGCGTGTCAGGCTGTTTTTAGCCGCTGCCATATCTCCACGCATGAAGACGCGTTCTGCAGCAATGTAGGTCAGTGAATCTTGTTCGCCTGGTTGGAAACTTACGGCATCAGGCAGTTGGGCTGCCAGAGCAGAATACTCATTGACACGATCGGCATCCACATAGAGTGATTTCAAGTCGCGGAGAGCCAATCTGGCCTCCTCGCTTCCTGGATATTTCTCTATCACCTGCCTATAGGCACTGATGGCATTGTTGTAGTCATCGTCTTGGTAGTAGAGCAGGCCGATTTCTGCAGCAGCCTTACGGCTCAGCGCGCTTTCAGGGAACCTGCTTACCAGTTGCTTATACACGTTGATGGCCTGTGCATTGTTCTCTGCCTCTACATACGAACGACCTTTTTCATAGAGGGCATTTACCACATAAGGCGACGTAGGATATCTGCTTTCTAAGTTGTTCAGCAAGTTCACCTTCTGCTGGTAGTTCTTCTGTAAGCCTGCCACCAATGCTTGTTGGTAGAGGGCATAGTCGCCTGTCCCGGCATCCAAGCCTTCAGACCGGCTATAATACTGCTTAGCCTCGTTAAACTGACGGCGATTTAGATAGCTGTCACCTATACGGTTGTAAGCATCGGCCAGCAACTGCTTATTATTCTCTTTCTGAAGGTTGACGAATTGCTGGAAATGCTGCTGTGCCTGTGCATAGTTCTTTTGATGGAAATCAATATATCCTAAGTTGTAATGCGCCAAAGCGTAGGTCTCATCTCCTCGATTCACAGCATTGCTCAAGTAGCTGTTGTAATCTCTGGCTGCCTGATCCATTTCTCCCTTGCGATAGTAAGATTCTCCGCGCCAGTACAGCGCTTCTGCCTTATAGGCGTTGGCAGCACTGCCCAATTGATTGGCTGTATTGGCAGATTGAGTGAAATAGTCGATGGCTTGGTCAAATTCGGTATTGGCAAAAGCCTGTGTTCCCAGTTGGAAAAGAATGCGCGTCTTAGCTTGCTGGATACGGGCATTAGGATTCTTGATACGTTTTATCGACTTCAATGCCGCATCGTAGCTACGAGTGCTGGTATAGACATCCACCAGATGATTGCTCACTTGGTCGGCATAACGCGAATTAGGAAAATCGTTGAGGAACTGCTCGAAAGCAGTGACAGATTCCCCGAAGGCAGAGTAAGATGTCTCATGCACAGCCAGTGCATAGTTATAAGCAGCTTGCTCTTTCAGCTCTAAGTCGGCATCACTGGTAGCAGCCTGCTGAAATGCCATGCGGGCACGGTTCTTTTCTCCCAGTTGTAGATAAGCCAATCCGTTGTGCAGGTTGGCATTCTGCGACAGGGCATCGTCTTCTGTTGTCACTTGGCTCAGTGCGGTAGGAACCTTGCTGAAGACCTGATTGCGGAAGTACGAGAGACCCAGCATATAGAGGGCATCCCTGCGAGGAGACTCGGTAGCGTTGGTGTAGCGTTCCAGTTGGCTCATGGCTTCTGAGAAGTTACCCTGCTGATAGGCAGCTGCACCTAAGATGCGGTACATCTCCGCTTCGTGTTCAGCTCCAGGGAAACTGTTCAGATAGTTGCGTGCCAGAGAGGCTGCTTCGTCATATTGACGTTGGCTGAGGCTGATGTCTGCTACATAGTATGGTGCCAGCTGTTGGTATTTAGGGTTGCGAAGCACTTGTGTGAAACCCTGTTGTGCTTCGTTGAGTCTTCCCTCATTATAGTCTATGTAGGCCAAATAGTAAGTACAGTCATCGGCATATCTGGGACTCATGGCTTTCAGTGTCTTCAGCCAGGCGCCAGCTTCTTCGTAGTTACCCGCATTCAGGTAAGTGCGTGCCAGTTGGTAAGTCATGTCGTTACGCTCCTCTGTTTCCAGCACACTGAGGTCGGCCTGGTTAAAGAGGTCCAAAGCCGACTCATTGTCGCCATCGTAGAAGTAGGAAGAGGCCAGCAAAGCCGTGATGCGGTTGGCGTGATGAGAGTCTGGATGCTTGTCCAGAAAACCTTGGAGTCGTATGGTTCTGTCGGGTTCTGCCATTTCGTGGCAGATACTGGTAAGCATATATTCTGCCTCCAGCCTTTTCCCTTCTATCTCAGAGCCATAACCTGACACGTCAGTTCCTTTGAGGTATTCTTGCAGAGGCACGATAGCTGCTGTATAGGCTCGCTGATCGAAGAGTGTTTTTCCTTCCTCGAACAGGCGCTGTGGCAAGGCTGCCTTGTCAACCACTTGGGCATGAACTGTACTGCAGAGACACCCCATCGCCACACAGAAGATATATAGTTTTCGATGTTTCATAGTTCCTGTTTCTAATTATAGCGGTAAAACCTAAACAAAAATACTCCTTTCTTTCGATATAACGAAACCTATTTCATTTTTTTAGGATATGTTGACAAGAATAATCTTACAGCCCTGCGCACAGAATCGAGTCCGAAGTCCTCAGGATGCACCTCTTTCAGTGGAATGAACCAGCTTTCTGCCACATCATCCATAGCTTCAATGTGTTCTGTATGCTCCACTGTGCAGCGGAAGAATAGATCCATCGTATGCACGGGAAACCCTGAATAGATGTAGATGTTGGGCAGGGAGAATAGGTATTCTGCACGATTCACTCTCAATCCTGTTTCCTCCAGCACTTCACGGCACACTCCTTCTTCTGCTGTCTCTTCCATGTCGGAAAATCCGCCAGGTAGGTCGAGTGTACCCTTGGCAGGTTCCTTACCACGACGGCAAACCAGCAATTCCTCACGTTCGTTCATGATAAAAGCGGCTGTAGCGGCAGAAGGATTGGCGTAGTATGTGAATCCGCAGTCTTGGCAATGCTTGGATTTCGCATTGTTGATTATGAAGTGCGCAGAGCCACATTTAGGGCAATAGCCGAATTGTTCCAGAGGATGTTCCATACATTTCTATTTTTTGGTAAAAATACACCTTTCGCTGCTATTATGCAAGTCTGTATGTCAAAAGAATACGTGCTATCAGATTAAATTGGGCATTGCTTGTGGCGAGAATGTGAAAAATAAATTGTACTTTTATCAGCGGAAATAGGATTTAACACATAATCGTATGAATAAGATAAGTTGGATTCTGGCATTGTTGGGCGCTGGATTGGTAATGCTAAGTAGCTGTTCTGAGCAGAAAGATGGTTTTGTCACGATTCTTCCTACTGGTGGTCAGGCGAAGGTGATACGCCTACAGGTAGTGAACGACCAAATCATCCGTGTGCAAGCCACATCGGAAGAGGCACTGCCAGAAAAGCAGAGCCTCATCATCGTACCGCAGGCAGTATTTACGGGTTATCAGGTGCAGCAAGACGAAGAGCAGGTAAGTGTCACCACACATGCGGTAAAGGCTGTGGTCAATAAGGCTACGGGTGCCGTGACGTTCTATGATGCTAATGGGAATGTCTGGCTTCAGGAAGCTAAAGAGGGCAAGAAGTTTGAGGATTTCACAGTGCCAGAGCGAGAAATAGGAATAGGTACGCTGACGGAGGAACAACGTCATGGCCTTACATGGAATGCCGTGTTCGACAGTCCTGACGATGAGGCATTTTACGGACTTGGGCAGCATCAGAGTGAGGAACTCAATATGAAGGGGCGCAATGAGGACTTGTTCCAATACAACACAAAGGTAAGTGTGCCATTCATCGTATCCAACAAAAACTATGGTCTGCTTTGGGATTCGTATTCATACAGCCGCTTTGGCAATCCCAACGACTACAAACAACTAGGTGGTGTCTTCCGTCTCTATGATAAGCAGGGCAGGGAGGGGCATCTTACAGGTACCTATACAGATAGGAACCGTCGTACCTTGGTGCGCGATGAAGATTCCCTTTACTTTGAGTATGCTTTGCCAGAAGCCTCGGAAATAGGAAAGATGGACAAAGGTGGCACTCAGAACTTCCCTGAAGGATTCAACCTTGGCGGTGCGCATGTGGCGTATGAAGGCTATCTGGAAGCACCAGAGGACTGTGAATACCAGTTCATTCTATACTATGCGGGCTATACGAAGGTCTTCATCGGAGGTGATGAGGTGGTGCCAGAACGTTGGCGTACGGCTTGGAATCCCAATGCCTATAAGTTTGAAGTGTCTTTGAAGGCAGAAGAGAAAACGCCATTGCGCATAGAGTGGGATCCCGATGGTGGCGTGAGTTATTTAGGACTGCGTGTGTCGGAACCTCGTTCGATGGAAGAACGCGGAAAACTGAGCATCTGGAATGAGATGAGCAAGGACATGGACTATTACTTTATCGCAGGAGCCAATATGGATGAGGTAATCTCAGGCTATCGCACCCTGACAGGTAAGGCACCTGTCTATCCCAAATGGGTGATGGGCTTCTGGCAGAGTCGTGAACGCTATCGTAATTCGGGTGAGGTGGAGCAGACATTAGCGGAGTTCCGTCAGCGCCATATCCCTATTGACAATATCGTGCAGGACTGGAACTACTGGGCCGATGATGATTGGGGAAGCCATAAGTTTGAGGCTTCACGCTATGCTGATCCAAAGGCGATGCTTGATTCAGTACATGCCATGCATGGTAGGTTTATGATCTCCGTTTGGCCGAAATTCTATGTTACAACAGATAACTATAAGGAACTGGATGCGAAAGGCTGGATGTACCATCAGGCAGTGGTGGATGATATACACGACTGGGTGGGTCCTGGCTATGTAGGCTCTTTCTACGATGCCTATGCCGAAGGGGCTCGTCAGATGTTCTGGCGTCAGATGGATGAGAACCTGTATTCTAAATACGGACAAGGCATCGATGCGTGGTGGATGGATGCTTCGGAGCCTAATGTGCGCGACTGTACCCCGATGTGGTATCGTAAGGCATTGACGGGTCCAACGGCTTTGGGCTCTTCTACGGAGTATTTCAATGCCTATAGCTTGGTGAATGCCGATGCCATCTACAACGGACAGCGCAGTGTGAATCCTAACCAGCGTGTGTTCCTGCTCACGCGTAGCGGGTTTGCTGGAGAGCAGCGTTACTCTACAGCTACTTGGAGTGGCGATATCGGCACCCGTTGGGAAGACATGCGGGCGCAGATGACTGCAGGAATGAACTACAGTCTTTCAGGACTGCCTTTCTGGGGCATGGATCAGGGAGGCTTCTGCGTGGAAAACCGCTATGTGGCAGCCCAGCAGTTGTTCGACCGTACAGGCAGGGAGAACGAAGACCTGAAGGAATGGCGTGAACTCCAGACACGCTGGAACCAGTTCGGCTGTTTCATCCCTCTGTATCGTGCTCATGGGCAATGGCCGCTGCGTGAAGTGTTCAACATCGCCCCAGAAGATCATCCTGCCTATCAGAGCATCGTGTGGTATCACCAACTGCGTTATCGCTTGATGCCTTACCTTTATTCTATGGCAGGATGGGTGCATCTGAACGACTATACCATGATGCGTGCGCTGGTAATGGATTTTGGCTCTGACCGCCAAGTGCTCAATGTGAAAGACCAGTGGATGTTTGGTCCTTCGCTGATGGCTTGTCCTGTCAGTGAGTATCAGGCTCGTAGTCGCAGTGTCTATTTCCCAAGTCAGCGCGGCTGGTACGATCTTTATACAGGACAATATATACAAGGTGGGCAGCGTAAGGAGGTCGATGCTCCTTACGAGCGCATCCCTGTCTTTGTGCCAGAGGGCAGCATCCTGCCTTTCGGTCCTGCGATGGAGTGGAGCGATGAAAAGCCTGCGGAACTGATTAATCTCTATGTCTATGCTGGCAAGGATGCCACTTTCCAGCTCTATGAGGACGAAGGCACTAACTATAACTACGAAAAGGGTGGCTATGCCACTATTGACATCCGTTACGATGAAGCTACGCATAGCCTGACCATCGGTAAGCGACAGGGTGCTTTCGATGGCATGCTTCAGAACCGCCGTTTCAATGTGGTGCTGGTAAGCAAGGATGCCCCCCGCGCCTTGGATATGGAGCTGCCACAAGGCACGATGGTAGAATACAATGGTGAAGAAGTGACCACGGTCCTTTAATTAAATGCTTTACGTTTCTTCCAAATCAAGGCTATCAAGCCTATGAGGAAGAGGCCGTATCCAGCATAGGCCATCGTTTCTGTAGTGTGCAGGCTCTCTGGATCGAAGGTCATCTCTACGGTATGCTGACCAGCAGGGATATAGAGCGCACGTAGCACATAGTTGGCACGTGCCAGCTCTGTCTTCTCTCCGTCGATGGTTACTTGCCAGCCGTCTGGATAGTAGATCTCAGAGAATACGGCTACGCCGTCTTGACTATTTGATGTGGTGTAGCGCAGGTGGTTAGGCTCATAGGTATCCAACTTAACGTATGCTGCACTGTCTGTAGGTACACCTGTGATGTCATGCAGGGCTGCTTGGAAGTTGCTGTTTACTACGGCTGTACGTGTAGGATTGAAGCTATCCAGCGCTGCAATCTCTTCATTGGCATTGGCTACGTAGTTCACGGTGGAAACGAACCACGCATTGCCCATGGCGTATGGATTCTGAATAGGCACCGTTTCCCCCTTGTCGCCTACAGGGAAGATGAAATAGCGTGTATTCAGCATATTGATCACAGGGAAATCAGAACCATCTACCTCTCCCATCTCTCCGCCTGCAGCTGCCACTTGTCGATACACTTCCTGCATCTCATCGCCAATGTGGTAGTCTATCAACTCTTGGTAACGGCGCAGTTTAGCGGCATGATAGCCGCCAACGCTCTTGTGCCAATAGGAAGTCTGGTTCTCATTGAACGTACTGGTGGCAAAGTTGAGCACGCGATAGTCCAAAGCCTTATCTTGCAGTATCTCCTCATCAGTAGCCGTTTTTACGAAGCTGTCTGTGCGGATGCTGGGAGATACAAACTGGCCGTCATAGAGGTAGCGCTTATTGACCATCCACATATCTGCCAAGCAAAGCAACAGCACACCTCCGATGGTAAATTCTTTGCGCAGCTTGCCACTGGAGTAGGCCATCAGCAGCAGGCAACCTACGATGATGATGAGTGCACTGCGCCTTACATCGGCATTCACCAGTGCCTGACGCATTTCAGTGAGATTGGCCATGATGCCTCCAAGCATCTCTTTAGGAATGCTGCCCTGCTCTGAAGCCTGTGTAAGCATCTGTGCTTCCTGGGCAGGGATGAAGTCGGTAAACATACTCGGTGCCAGCCAGATAAGTAGGGCAATGCCCAGCGTGAGCGCCAGACTGCCAAGGAAGGCATTGCGATAGGTCATAAGGGCTCCGCGCTCCGTCAACCATTGTCTCAAGCCAAAGATGGCCAGCAATGGGATGGTGAACTCGGCAATCACGAGGATGGAAGACACCGTGCGGAAGCTGCTATACATAGGCACATAGTCGATGAAGAAATCTGTCACGGGCATAAAGTTCTTTCCCCACGAGAGCACGATGGAGAAAACAGTAGCTGCCACCAATGCCCACTTCATAGGTCCCTTCACGATGAAGCATCCCAAGAAGAAGAGGAACAGCACGAAAGCGCCCACATAGACGGGGCCAGCCGTCATGGGTTGGTCGCCAAAGTATTGTGTGAGACTGCCATACAGGCTGCTGTACTGAGGATTAGCCTTGGCCATCGCTGTGCTGCTCTGGCTCAGAGGCACAGAAGCACCGCCTTTCAGGTTAGGCACTAAGAACGTCAGAGTCTCCCCGATACCATAGCTCCACTGTGTGATGTAATCGCGATCCAGTCCGCTGCTGGTTTGCTTGGCAGCATCGCCCGTCTGTACCAGTTCGCTCTTGCCACGCATGGTCTCCTTGCTATACGTATACGTATGGTAGAGGTTCGAGAGGTTGGTGGAGATACCTATGAGTCCGGCTATCACCAGCACGCCCGTTGCTTTCAGGAACTGAGGTACTTTTCCTTCTCTGTATGCCTGCACTAGATAGGCAATGGCCATGAAGAGCATCACGAAGAGGAAGTAGTAGGTCATCTGCACATGGTTAGACATGATCTGAAGCGCCACGAACAGCGCGAAGATCAGTCCGCCTTGCAGTAGCTTGCCTCTGTAAGCCAGTACCATACCCGCTATCGTGGGTGGAATATAGGCCAAAGTGATGAACTTCCAGATGTGCCCTGCTGCTATGATGATAAAGAAGTAGCTGGAGAACGCCCAGAGGATGGCTCCTAAACTTGACAGCCATACCGACATGCCAAAGGAACGCAGCAAGATAAAGAATCCCAGCATCAGGATGAAGGTCAGCTTCACATAGTCGGGCAGGAAGAGCTGATACACCTTCTCTGTCCACTTCAGCGGCTGTCCCGATTCATACGACGGAGAAATCTGGTAGGTAGGCATACCTCCGAAGAGGGCATTGGTCCATCTCGTCGTCTTTCCCGTCTCTTCCTTATAGACTTTGGCCTCCTGACCAGCGCCTGTACCTGCCGAGGTATCATGCTGGAAGAGGATGCGCCCTTCTATATCGGCAGGGAAGAAGTAGGCAAACGAAATCAGGATAAACGCCACTATGGCGATGAGGTCTGGGAGTATCTTTTTCAGTGTCATGATGATGATTCTTTTATTTTGGGAGCGAAGATAGCAGATTTTACGCGAATTATTGTATTTTTGCCGTTAAAAAGATAGAAACAAGATGAAGATAGGTGTTATAGTAGCTATGGACAAGGAGCTGAAGCAGCTCCGTGCCCTCTTGGAAGACGGCGTTTCAGAAACGGTAGGTGCCTTGGAGTTTATCAGTGGGCGCGTAGGTCGCAATGAGGTGGTGATGCAGAAATGCGGCATCGGAAAGGTGAACTCTGCCATTGGCACAGTGGAGATGATTCGCCAGTATAAGCCAGACATCATCATCTCTACTGGTTGTGCAGGTGGCACTTCCACAGATATGGAAGTGGGTGATGTGGTGATAGGCACAGAGATGGTCTATCACGATGCCTACTGTGGTGAGGAGCAGCAGTTCGGACAGGTGATGGGCATGCCTCCACGTTATAAGGCCAATCCGCAGTTGGTGCTGATGGCTGAGCAGGTGGAGCATGGCGCAGGGGTACACGAAGGACTCATCGTGGGAGGCGACTGGTTCGTAAACAGCCGTGAGAAGATGCAGCAAATACTTGGCCGCTTCCCAGAGGCTGTGGCCGTAGATATGGAGAGCACAAGCATTGCCCAGACCTGCTATATATATAAGGTGCCGTTCATCTCGTTCCGTGTCATCAGTGATGTGCCCCTCAAGGACCACAAGGCTTCGCAGTACTACGACTTCTGGGACCGCATGGCCGATGGCTCTTTCCAAGTCACCAAGCGCTTCTTGGAGAAACTATAAGATTTTCTTCTTCAGCCTGCTCTTGCGCTGGTGTACATTGTTGAGGCTTCCTACGCCCATGCCTATGGCTATGGCGCGGGTGTCTGGCAAGGCTTCCGACAGGCAGAGGTAGAGAATGTCCTGCTCATCGAGCTTCTCATACTGGCGATGCAGTTCCTCGATGTAGTCGGCATAGATGGCGATGACGTCTTGGTGTACCTGTTCCAGTTCCTTGGCCTTTAGGTAAGGGAGTATCTGCTCCTTCTTGCTTTGCTCGTTCTTCTCTTCTTTGGCGGCCAATGCCATGATGCGCTGGTAGCTCTCTGTCTGTTGGAAGGCGTGGTTGCAAAGGTGCAGTGCCTGCTTCTGAAGGTTGGCTGTCTGTGTGGTGAGGTGCGTGAGCATCTGCTTCAGCTGCTCGTTCTCTGCTTTTCCCTCCAGCTGCATCTGGCGCAGGTCTGCCATTTCCTTACGGCTGTCGCGCAACAAGGTCTGCGTTATATCCATCTTCTCCAGCGCGCTCTCCAGTTGCATCTGTGTGCGCAGCTGCTCCTTGCGCTTGCGGTGGTACTTATGCAGGTAGTAGAGCGTCAACAGGAAGATCACTGCCATGCTGACCATGAACAGCACGAAGCGTTTCTGCTTCTCACGAGCCTGGGCTTGCTGCACCTGCAGGCGGGTGTTATAGTCGTAGGCCAACTGCTGCACATCTACCTTGCGCTCGTTGGTGTAGAGCGAATCTACATAGTCGGCATACTGTTCCAAGTAGCCCACAGCGCCCACATAGTTCTCCCGTTCCTGCTCCAGATCGCTCAGTGTGCGCAGGGTCATGAAGCACCCATCGTAGGTGGTGTCTGCAGCTGCCTCCTGCATATAGTCGATGATGCTGTCGAGGCTGGCATCCTGATCGTAGAGCAATGCCCCCAGCAGGTAGTAGAATCTGCCTTTAGGTTCATCAGCAGGAGCAGTCCTCAAGGCCTCACGCTCATAGTGCAGGGCAGAGTCTGGCTGCTCAAACAGATGATGCGTCAGGGCCATGGAGTGCAGGTAGTTGGCTATCAGTGCAGAGTCTCCCGTCTGTATGGCCAGTTCGAGGGCCTTGCGATTATACCAGAAGGCCGAATCCTGCTGCTCCTTCATGGCATAGTAAGAACCTATGTCCTTCAGCGTCAGGGCACTGTCGAGTTGGGTGTCAAGCACCTGCATCAGTGTTCGATAGGTGCTGAGGCTTTCATCATAGTGCTTGTGGTTATAGTAGAGGTCGCCCAGCACGGAGAGAGCTATGCGCCTTGTCTCCCGTTCCTGCGGATAGCTGTCCAATATCAGCAACGCCTCTTGCAGGTGGCTGATGGCCTCTTCGTCGCGTGCCACCTCGCTCTCCAGGATGGCCTTGTAGAGCAACGCCACTGCCCGCTCCTTCCCCTTATTATAATAGGTGAGGGCGAAGTTCAGCAATGAGTCGCAAGGTATCAGCGACTGGTGTGCCTTGTCTGTGGCACGTGCCAGCAGCAGAGCATAGCGTGCCTTAGCCTCTCCTTGAAGTTTGTCGGCATCTGGTAAGGCTGTCAACAGCTGCTTGGCACTATCTGGAGCCGTATAGAGCAGACTTTCTGCTGTCTTGAAAGCCGCAGGTTCCTCAGTCTTTTGACAAGCTGTCAAGAGACAAAGCATTAATATAATAGGGAGAATAGTTTTCATTCTAACCAGATATTGATTTTGGCAATATACTTTTCTGATTCTATTTGCAAGTAGTATGGATAGCCTTCGGCTTCTGGGATATAGACATCCAGCGGATGATCTTCGTCTATCTGCTCGATATTCTGTGTGAAGATCACCTTATTACTTTGGTCTTGGATGAAGAGATAGGCCTGCTCCATGAAGCCTTCACAATGGATATGGAGGTCGGCTTCATTCACTTCGAGAGTGACCTCAAGGTTTTCGTTGTTTTCATCTGGGATAGGGTTCGGATTATGCGCTCGTATGTCTTTTTCGCCAGTAGAATACACCATCTTAGGTTTCTTTTTACCAGACTTTACCAGTTCCAGAGTTGAAATATGAACAAACTCCTCACTTTCATCACGGCTACACCCAGCCATGATGAAAGTGAGGAGTAATAATATCATTATTTTCCAAAAGATTCTCATGCCACAAAGATAAGTATTAATATGATGCAATCATCATTATATTATCTAAATAAGTGCTAACGAGTAAAAAACTTTTCAACTTCAGAGGTTCTGATTATTATACTCTAATACAGAGGCTTTTGTTAATAACTGACATAGATATACTCTGTTCTTGAACCAATATATGAAGTTGCGCTATAAACGCGGCATGTTAGAGCCAATACACCAGATTGGCCACTATTCAGATAAACACTGACATTACCAATGGGACTATTGGCAGTATTAGGGGTTACATACCAGCTATTACATGTACCTGTATATGAGCCACTCCAATAATAATCGTATGAGGTGTTATAGGGAGAAGCAGTAAATGTAGTGCCTACATAGCCAGTTCCACCAGAATCAAGCGTAGTTTGACCTCCTGTAAGAGAAACAGAGCCGGAATTAGGATAACTTACGGATTGTGTCATAGAGAGGGCAGAGTATAGGTTCAGTAAGCCATGTCCAACTTCACTATTCCATGTACCACCAGCTTTTGAGGTTGAGCTGAAAGTATAGCCAGGGAGAGACTTGTTAGCTGATTTCTGCAAAATAAACCCAACTTCGTCATAATAAAGATCAGGATTTTTTGCCAAGATTAACGCTGCGGCTCCTGAGACATGAGCAGCTGCTGCAGAAGTACCATTAAAATTTGTAACCCAACCTCCGCCATTAGTTGTTGTTGGAATAAGCACTCCAGGAGCGACTATATCCAAATTAGTACCATAATTACTACCCCAACCCTCGCCGTCAGGAGAAGTAGTTGTTTTCCTTTTTCCATTATAAGAGGTTGCACCTACAGAAATCACATGCCTTTCGGGAGTGTGACATGCAGGATATACTATTGGGCTTTCATCATCATTACCTGCAGAAAAGACCACAACACATCCTTTGCCGTTTCGTCCATTTGTTACAGCATATTGAATAGCATACTCAATTAAGGATGATGATGATCCCCCTCCCCATGAACAATTAATAACATCGGCTCCTTGATCTACTGCTTTTCTAATTGCAGCTGCAGCATTTGATATAGTCAACAGATCATTTAAATAATTAAAACTAAGAGACATCAAACTTGCACACGAGGCTATGCCACTTATTCCAATAGTATTGTTTGTCTTACCAGATATGATACCCGCAACATTGGTTCCGTGATATGTTAAATATTGGTACCCACCATAATAAGTTGTTATTACACTTGGAGAAGAATTTGTATCAGAATTCCAACTAAACGAATTAAGGTTTATGTCAGGATGAGATAAATTTACGCCGTTATCCACAACAGCTACCACAATATTGCTTGAAGACGGTATGGATGCTTGAAGATAATCTATATCATAACCAGAATAGTTAGCATCATGTTGCCCTGTATGATTTAAATTCCATTGCTGAGAAAATAGGTCATCAATTGGAACTTGAGGAAAAATATTAATAAAAGCAGGTTCTACCTCCTCAAAACACCCAATATCATGTAATACGTTAGCCATCTCCAGAGCATTACCTCTTGACTCTTTTGTGCATGATGCTATATACAGATGCGGTACGCCTTCATGTTTTCCAATAATACCTAAATTATTCTCCTCAGCCAATCTTTCCAGTTTATTTATGTCTCCATCGTCTCTCAATGTAACATATATTAAATTTGTCAAGGGAAAAGAATAACTACTACTACCTGTATAATAGGGAGCAGAATAAACAATTTCAGGATAGCTATAAGCTATGGAATCGTTTATATCTACTTCTGCCCAACTATAATCAAGAAAATCTTTCGCAGCTTTGCCAGACATATCTGTCCCTGAATAGCTATATTTTCTTATCTTTGATTCATCTATAGTGATTTTATTCTCAGACATAGCCTTTTTTAAAGCATCTTTATCAGAGGTCTTAAACATAATAAAGGATTTGTTAGCAATTCTCTTTATGAATACTTTCTCCCCATTACACCAATAGAAGTCATCTTGCTCATCTAAGCTACGGGTATTTACGGCCCCGTCATAGTTGTTCAGAGAATTCTCTAAAAGAGCATCCTGACATGCATTAACCACTATAGCGATTAATGCCAACAATACAAAAGTAACTCTGCTTTTCATAATACTCTAACTATTTTTGTAAAACTTAAATCTGTCTTATTAAATATGGCTGTAATAGCATTAAGGCTTAATGAGGTAGGATACTATTGCCACATTCTGGTTCTGCCCCAATATGGTATTTTTCCCAAAGATCCCTGGCTATCTCAAAAGCATTGCCTTTGGAGTTTTTGTCGCAGGCTACAAAACTAACAAACAAAGAAGGGTAATATTCATACGTTCCAACTATATGAACCTTATACTCTTCGGCTATTATTTGCAAAGTCTCGTTACTCTCTGTATTAATAGTGATAGCGCTTGTACCATGCAATTCACCACTTGCCCATCGGATATTGGGACATGCATCCAATATCTCTGGAATGTCAATGATGTCTTTATAACTGGCCGATACTTCATTCCAAACACATTCGTTAAGGAAATCAAATTTTACTCCTTTATTCGTATAAACAGGATTATCTCCTAATAAAGAATAATCATAATCATCTTCTAACTTGAGGCCTCTCTCAGCCAGCTTCTCCACTATCACCTCTCTATTTGAAGGGTGATAATAGATGAATGCCTTGGTATCAAGATATGTGAAATACAATTTCTCTGATTGAGACCATAACCACCAATAAGAACGTTCGCCCACCTCTCTTGTATCTACCCCTTTAACACCACTGGTGGTTTCTTGTGGCAGAAGAAGTTCATCTTCCGTATCGCTGCTGCATGCCACAAACAGCGGCAATGCCAGAGCCATCATAAATAAATAAACAAATCGTTTCATAGTAGTAACATTTTAATCATTAAACAAAACTTTGTGCTGTGAATTCACATCGCAAAGATAGGGGCTTTCTGGATAGCCTCCAAGGAAAAAGTCTGACAAGTGAATTGAGAAAACTGCTGATAATCAGCATTATCCATTTTGGGAGTCTGACAAATGCAGAAATTATATAATCTCCCTGCCTGTTTCTTAGTAACAGAGAGTCGGTGAACAATTAGATTAGCGTTTTTATTTTGTCGATAAGATTCCTTGTCATAGGTAATAAAGATCTGATTTCTTCTTCACTGATGTCGATAAAATCGTCATAGTCGCTCTCCTGCCTCAAAGTGAAAAGCCGTCTCATGAGGGCACCTTCTTCATAAGATAGTGACTGAGTCTTCACAAAATGCAGATGCATCATGGTTTGAAGTCCGGCATGGGTATGTGTGATAAGTGCTTTGCTGATAAGCAATGCGCTCGCAGCATAATAGAATGAGTAATAAAGTCTGTTAGCTGCAGTAGCACACATTCCTAATTCAATCAGTTTCTGGGTATCACTGAAAGTGGAGTCTGCTTTTTCAAGTCGATAGGAAACAATCGCTTTTCTTTCTTCTTCTGTCATACTCATAATGCGATGCCCTCCTCAATAATATGGTGCTTGAAAAGTGTTGGATGGGATTTTTCCCATTGTTGCTTGGTGTAAATAATAGGATTTATTTCTTGACCTAATTCAAGGCCTTTAACCCATAAATCATAGCTTAAAGTCTGAAATTGCTTCATGCTGACTGAAGGTGTATCCACGACGATAAGTACATCCCAATCGGAATCATGACGTGCTTCCCCTCTGGCTCTGGAACCAAAGAGGATGACCTTGGCCTTTGGGTCTACATCATGTATGGTCTGACCAATCATCTTTTTTATGTTCGTCTTTTCCTTCATGGGTGGCTATTATTAGTGGCAAAGATAAAGAAATCTCTGGAATAAATCCCCAAAACCGCATAAAAAATGCAGAAATGGGGATTTATCTGTTTTCATTCTATCCAGATGTTGATTTTGGCGAAATATTTCTCAGACTCTATTTGCAAATAGTATGGATAGCCTTCTGCTTCTGGGATATAGACATCCAGCGGATGGTCTTCGTCTATCAGCTCTATATTCTGCGTGAAGATGACCTTATTGCTTTTGCGTCTTCATAGAAACACAGGCTTTTTTCGCGGAAATACCAAGTGTTACTGCAAAAATGCTTCAATAATCCCTATAGTAATGCTTGGCATTTCCGCAACAACTCCTTGCGTTTCTGAAAAATAGTCTTACTTTTGGTAAATTATGCTTCTTCTAATGGAGTATGTAGGGAGTAAATACAGAGAGTTATAGATGAGCATTAACCCATAGTTTGAAAAATGGGTCGTCTATCTTATATGTCTCTTCTTTTAGGAGGAATCCTTGCATGGTGAGCCGTTTTAGTGAACTGAACAACGTGCTGGTAGGCATTCCATGATTCTGGTTTAATGAAACGTCTTCGTTGGCTACCAATTGCAAAGTACGTTTATCGGTTTTTCCCAGCGTCTGCCATAGGCGTTCATAGTCAAAATCATGCTGACTTACTACTTCTTTAATGGCTGCTTTTACAGGATCTGCATCCGTTTTTCCCTTTTGTAGCACGCTCCATAATTGAAAAGATAACTGCTGAGCATAATACGAATGGCATTGAGTGAACTCTAAGACTTCTTTGGCAAATGATTCTGCTGATTCTGCAGGGCACACTTGCTGTAATCTGGTAGAAATATAAGTCATGAAATCTGCATATGGTATCTTTTGCAGCCTCATCAAGACACCAAAATGGTAGAAAGGCGATTTTTTCTTCTCAAAAATCTGGAGCATCATAGACTCTTGGCTACCTAACATGATGTAGTTCACATGCTGTTGCACTTGCATTAAAGCCCTCAACTGTTTGTCCAAGTTTTTGTCGATACTAAGAACCTCTTGAAATTCATCGAATACCACAATCATACGCTTCCGCTCTCCCACTTTCTCTATCATTGCAAATGCATCTTCTAACAATACTTGGGCATCTACACCTGGCTGAAAAGAGATATCTATTCCATCCGTCAAAGGATTGACCGAAATTGTGGGGACAAATCTAAAGTGAGCTATGTAGTATTTTATGCGTTCCAACGGAAACTTTGATAAAGTATGCCTGATTATCATGCCTGCCAATTGTTGCACGTTGGTAACGGATTGTAGATTAATCAATATGGAAGGTCGATCAATCTTTTTCAAGACTTCATGGACCAGACTACTTTTCCCATATCGTCGAGGACTGATTAGTATCAAGTGGTTGGCACTGTTGAGTATTTCTGAAACATATTGTCTCTCACTCACTCTGTCTGTGAAGAATGAATCTTCTACGATAGTGCCGAATTTAAAAGGGTTTTCCATATTGCGAAATTTTTCGTTGCGAAATTTTTCGCAAATGTATGACTTTATTTTCTCATTTGCAAATATGTGGCATATTTTTGAATAGTTCTCATTCTAACCAGATATTGATTCGTGCAATATACTTTTCTGATTCTATTTGCAAATAGTACGGATAGCCTTCGGCTTCAGGGATATAGACATCCAGCGGATGGTCTTCGTCTATCAGCTCTATATTCTGCGTGAAGATCACTTTATTGCTTTGGTCTTGGATGAAGAGATAGGCCTGCTCCATGAAGCCTTCACAATGGATATGGAGGTCGGCTTCATTCACTTCGAGAGTGACTTCCAAAAATTCGTTATTCTCTTCTGGCTCTGTTGAAGCATCAGATATAGCTGTCCTTTTCTCTCCAGTGGAATACACCATTTTAGGCTTCTTTTTGCCTGATTTAATCAGTTCCAGCATGGAAGGTTCCAGTACTTCCTCGCTCTCATCGTGGCAAGCTGTGGCCACGATGAGGGTGAGGAGTATTGTTAACCCTATTTGAAGGTAGCGCTTCATGTTTCTAAGAATTCGTTTCAGCAAATATAGTGCAATTATTCTGTTTTGTCACCAAAATACCCTATAAATAGAGGACAGTTCGTAGAAGTTTCCATCAGACCATAAATAAAGGGATGGTCGAACGTGGTAGATGGTGGCACGCTGGTTACCCCGGGAATACCTGTTACTGCTGCTGCCTCGGCACCTTCCTCGTCTATCTTAAAGCAAGTCTTCTGCAAGGCTGCTATTACCATATCGGCTGGCAATGGAGTCTCGAAAGCACTTTGGAAGTTTAGGTTCCTAAAGTGAAGATCGGGATTCAAGGCATCAATGATGTTCACTAAGTTTTTTACTGAGTAGTTGATTTCATATTTCGGAATGATAATCTGTGCCAGTCTGTCTTTGCTATTTGCCAGAGCGTCAAGTGTTTCTGCCTTAATCAGTGGCAGTGTCTCTTCAATGCTCTTGTCTTCTTTTGGCATGATGGCAAACCACATGAAGGCCTTGTTTCTGAAAGGCAGAGCCAATGCTTGGAAGTTGTCGTTTTCAAGATAGTTGAAGCTGTCGCTTATCTCCTCTCTTCCAGGGTTCTTTAGCATCATCGGAATATTCTTCATGGTGCCATCAGCAAAGTAGAAGGGGCGGTCCTCAGTGTATTCTTTCTTAAAAGGAATCTCCCAACCAGCCTTGAAATAAACGGCATTCAGCAGGGCGAAGACATCGACATCTTCTGGCGATTCGAATAGCTCCGTGATAAGGTCGTGTGTCTTTTCTGCACACCACTGGTTGATGGCATCGATGGTGGTATTGTCAAACGGAGCATCCTGCACCTTGGCATCGAAGTTCGTTTCCAATGCCTGCTGGAAATCAGCATTTATCCGATAGCCATCTTTATACCACAGGGCATTGGCAATCTCTAAGGTAGCTTGGTCATCTGCCTCCACGATGCCCTCGACCATCGTTTTGAAGTAGGCATTCACCTCCTCAGCAGTATAGTCCTCCAGCCCCATCGTCTTCAGCATTTCCAGCTGGTCTTCAGGAACCAGTCCGTTCTGGAACATAGCAAGGGCTACCTCCAAGCTCAGCGGAGAGAGCAGGATGTTGGCTGGTTCGGTCTTCTTCGCGTAAGCCTCGCTGAACAGTCGCCAAGCAAAGTCGTTCAGCTTGTTGTTGATGGCGTTCTGTTTGCCCTCAAGTGGGATAGGGATGGCTCCGCGCGATTGAGGTTCCTCACTCTTTGGCTCTTCCACCTTTGGTTCCTCTTCAGGAACGATCTCTTCCTGTACTGGCAACTGTGGTTCATCATTTTCGCATGAAGTGAACCCCAGAGTTGCCAGACACAAAGACATGGTAAATAAAAAATGTATTTTCCGTTTCATAGTCGTAACGCTTTTAATCATTAAACTAAAACTTTGTGCTGTGAATTCACATCGCAAAGATAGGGGCTTTCTGGATAGCCTCCAAGGAAAAAGTCTGACAAGCGAAATGAGAAAACAGCTGATAATCAGCGATGTTGGTTTTTGGAGTCTGACAAATGAACTAGCGCTCAGAATCGAAAGGGATAAGACTGAATAAATTCTCGAGGAAATACTCCACAGCATCAAGTAAAGGCTGAAGGTCATTTTGAATGACATCCCATACGTAATCAGCATTAACCCAACTTTGACCCTTTCTTTTTGAATTCCCTGCTGTCACAACACTTTCCGTAGG
>ERZ842401.1450-NODE-1450-length-33929-cov-4.780363_pt1 | contig 33929 bp, 35 predicted proteins | sample MGYA00521270_ERZ842401 | MGnify/ENA primary metagenome ERZ842401 (study PRJEB31892, sample SAMEA3878208) | bioreactor metagenome | biome: Moose rumen | place: Sweden | collected 2011-10 | study: EMG produced TPA metagenomics assembly of the PRJEB12797 data set...
GCAAACTCAAAAAGGGAGATTTGAGCGGTATATACGGATACGATTTATACTATCAAAGAACCAATTACGAAAATTGCCTACGTAATAGAAGAAAATAATAACGAACATATTATTGTTGTTATTATGGCTGGAACCAGAGAAAATTTCTACGAGCAACTAAAAAATTATTTACACTAATTTTCTATTAAATTTAACATATAATTTTTTCTACCAAAATTATTTTCCCAGAATTTCCGAGAAAATAAATTCCCGACAAAATATTATTCACAAAAATAGCGACCGTTTATTTTAATATTTATCTATTTCAGTTTAATATTTACAGATAGATAATCTAAGTTAAAATAGAATAAATGATATACCATAAATTTATTACTATTGGATAAGGAGGACTATTTCCGAGTGGAGAATCAATTAGTAACAGTAGTCAACAACACTTTCCCTATTGCAAGAAAGGTGAAAGCTAATCCGCCTATCGTAAAACTTACTAGAGAAATTGAAGAGGTTATTAGAAAACTTTATGATCCTAAAATTAAGTTTAGAAATGGAACTATGGAAGTTATAGAAGAAGATATAGAACAAAATAAACAGAATGAAATTCTGCTTACAAACTACGAAATTGTAAAACTTAAAGGATTTCTCACAGTGGCTGAGTATGCTTGTAATGAATTAAATGATTCTAATCCTAGCACTAATAGTTACGATGGCATAGATGAAGACTTAGATTTTGATTGGTTGATGCGATTCTTTGATTCTGTAGGTCTGATTAATAATCAAGATTTACAAAAATTGTGGGGAAAAATACTCGCAGGAGAAGTGCGTAGTCCAGGTCTATGCTCCTTGCGTACACTTGACATCATAAGAAACTTATCTCGCGATGAAGCTAAGAGTTTCGATAAATTGAGTAAATATGTTATGCAAAGTGGGAATATTTTTTTCATTTTTGATAATGGTTTTAGCTCCCCGAACATAGATGAAGATGAATACAACGTAAAAAGTTTTAACTTGATAAAATCTCAAAAGTTAAGTTTTGTACTTGATATTGTACCGTTGATTGAGTCTGGACTTTTTACAATAGATCAATATTTTGCCAGTAATTTTTCAGAATCAAATTCAATTGAAATCCATAATGATAAGTTATTATATACACTTGAAGCTCAAGAGAAGGGTAGTACTATTAAGTTCGAACCGTACATTCTCACAAAAAGTGGCATTGAACTTTTCAGGGTAATACATAAAAGTAAAAGTTTTATTACCGACACTGAATATGCGAATTGCTGCATTGAAGAGCTGCAAAAAAAATATACGGATATAAAGTTTTCTATAATGCCTTTTACAGATAACTAAAAACATATAATATAAACCCAAAATAAACAAGCAAAACTGTAAAGCCTTTTAAGTTAAAATCATAAATCTATCTAGAAAAATTCAGGTAATGCTGGATCACATCTCCTAGCGTTTGCGTGCGCTAGTGCTTTTCCTACAGATGTTATTGAAAAACCTAACGAAATATTGTCCCACCAAGCTTTTATTTTTCTTAAAACGTCAAAACTATCCCATAATTTAAAAAATTCTATTCTATTTTCCTCTTTAAGTTTTATATCAGAGGCATATAGAGAATAAATTTCTTTTATGGTTTGTTCTTGTTCCTCAGATAACCTCTTTAAAGATGTAACTGGCAAAGACAGTCCCTCGAACTCAACAGGAATAATTGCCTGTATTTGTATCGAACTGAGATTGTCCACATCCGAAATTTTTAAACGTACATACCCTTGTCGTAGTTCATGCTCACATAGTATATCTCTTGGTAATTTTGCCTTTTCTACCATCTCTAATGCTTTTTTATAATCACTTGATGACTTATCTATACCCACATCAATATACCCTAATAATTTTTCAGCATAGTACTCTTCAAAATGCTTAAGTTTAGATATTTGGGACGTACGTATAGCGTTCAAAACATCAAGATGATCCATCCATTCCTCTCCCAGTGGCAAAGCATCATAAACAATCTTAGAAAAGTATCTATTTAATGCTTCTAAACCTTCCTTAATTTCTAAAGAGACTGGAACGAAATGTGTTACAGAGTATAAAACTGTTAATCCTAGCAAGGCTTCACACGAAACTTCATCAACAATTTTAATCGCTCCACTCACTCCTGCTCTTATATTCCTATCATCACCCTTCTTAATTCTATGTATTAATAATTCTGAAAGCAAAGAATAATCTTCAAGACGTTCAGTTGAAGTAGCAGAACGCTGAGCATCCAACAACAAAACTTGAACACTTGGGTCTTTTAAGGAATTTATAAGGTTTTCTTTAACAAGTTTAGGTACTAAATCATTCCTAAAACTTTCCATTCTTTCTTTCGCTAAATCAATAGCTTCCCTAGAGTATTCTCTTATAGCCTCTGGTATTTTCTCATCAAATATTTCATGAACACGTTTTTCATCGATACCTAGAACAAAAATTTGTGTCTGGCTTGAATTATTGCCAGCTTTTTGTGTAATTTGTTCATCAAACACTTTTGATTTCCCCTGTCTGAATTTGCACAGAATTATCTCTTGCCTTTTGGGTCTGTCTAAAATATGACTTCCTAACGGCAATTTTATATCCACCAACGCCACCAATAATAATACCAGCTATAAAACTAATGAACTGTGTGCCTATACCACTAAACACCCATTCTACCCATTCCATTTCTCCATTCTCCTTAATGGGAAAAACAGTTAAGAGAAGAGGGTAATTTAAGAAAACATCCTGTGAGACGGCCATTTAAGAAAATTGACCCGGAAAAATTAGAACAGTACGTGAAAGCGAATCCCGATGCTTACTTGCGCGAAATCGCTTCTGTATTCAAATGTTCTGAAACCGCGGTAAGCAAAGCGTTAAAACGTCTTAAAATAACGCGAAAAAAAAGACCAAACACTACGCAGAACAAAATCCTGAATTAGTTCAGGAATATACTGAAAAATTAAATAAACTTTCGGCCAATGAGATAGTTTATGTGGATGAGAGTGGACTTGATAAATATTTTACTCGTCCGTATGCCAGGTCAAAAAGAGGCACACCAGTTCACGGTAAAGTTAGAGGTCGCAAGTTTGAACGAGTTAGTATAGTAGCTGGGCAGTCGGGTCATAAAATAGTAGCTCCTGTACAGTTCAAAGGAACAATGCACGGAGAATTTTTCGAGGAATGGTTTGAGAAACATCTTATTCCCGAATTATCTAAAAATGCAGTAATAGTAATGGATAATGCTTCATTTCACAGAAAAAACAAGCTAAATGAATTGGCAGAAAAGCATGAAAAGCAGATAATTTTTTTACCGCCGTATTCGCCGGAGCTGAATCCGATAGAACATTTTTGGCATTGGCTAAAAAGAAAGGTATCTGATTATGTTCCCCTCTGCAAAAATTTAGATGAAGCAATTTCCATAGCTTTTGAAGTTTGGTGACTATATCATCATATTTTTTATATTTTAACACTGAAATGAATATACGTAAGCTATTATGATTATATTTATTTATGTATAGCTCAAAAAATGAAAAAGATAAAAATAACAATGACAAGACTTATATCATACACTGTAGGTTCATTACGACGGTAAATTAAAAAATAATCCTTTGAAAATTTTTCAGAGGATTTATTACTTCAATATTTAATACAGTAACACTTCTTCTTCAATTACAAAGAAAGCTATCAAGGTAACTCACATATCGGAATATCTCTTGCAAGTTCCTTGATGAAATCTCGGAGTTCTTTTTCTGTAACATCTATAACTTTAGGCAACGAAGCATCAGTAAGTACTGACTGGCCACGAGTAGCGAGAATACAGATTTCACTCGCCTCATCTGATTTCATCAGCAGAAATGCAACCGTCTGATACTTGAAGCCCCAGTCTTCCCACAAAGTAGACCTGAATACTTCTTGTAATGCCTGATACTTACACTGCAAGAATAAAACACAGTCATCTTCGGCTAATTTCTCAACATGCAACTTCACAAGTTCATCGTGATTGAAATCAGCTCCCAGTTTCAATAATACAACCTTGTACCTGACCGAATTAGCTTCAGCTTCAGTATCCTGAACCGTGTCATCAAGTTCTGGTTCTACCTTCGGTTCTGGCTCGGATTTTTCCTGAGTATCCTTTTGAGCCTTTGTCTTCCGCTTTTGAGGATTACGCTTCTTCACTTCATTCACAACAGCTTTTGGCTTCTCTCCCTGTTCAATACGTTCTGCAATCTCTTCCTGCTGTTCTTGAGGCATCTTTGTAACCTCATACGCCGCATTGATTGAGAGCTCTTTGTTACGAGCTGCTTCTACTACAGGTTCAGGTGCTTTATCGAGAACTTCTGTTGCATGTTCATAGGTTATACCTGATACTCCTGCCATCGCTCCGAGTTCATCCCGTGAATCTTTCCCTTCTAACTTCCCGAAAATTTTTTCGGAATGTTCCTCAAGGTCTGTACGAGCCCCCTGTCGTTCCTTTGCCTGCGCTTTTACCGCGTCTTCACTTTTGCGCACTAGTTCAACCCGCTGAAGGTCATTCAGATTTCGCCTCGACAACTGATTGCGCATTATCCACAATAACGCTTCATTACGAGAGTTAAAGTTCATCTCGATTGTCTTGTACGGTATATTATGCAATGTGCAAATCTCGTAGCGGTTATGCCCGTCAATCAAAATATCTCCCCACACTATAAGCGCATCACGGCAACCTTCAGAGATTATGCTTGCTTCCAGTCCCTTGTACTCTTCTTCTGTTAATGGTGGAATTAACTGCTTAAATTCCTCGTCAATTACCATTTCATTAGCTCCTCCTGATAAAATTTTGAGCTTGTATAATATCATACTTAGCTTCAAGTTTCTCAAATCGTAATTACATAATTCTTCAGAACTGCAAAAAGTACTTCAATACTTCTAAATGAATTATAAATATTTTCAGTAAATAATTATTTCAGTTTTTATTTATTTCAAAGTTCTGCTATTATTTTTATTTACGTTTATATTTTTTCATTGTTATCAGAATAAATAATATTTACGTATAACAATTTTTATTGAAATATTTTTATCAAAATAATTATTATTTAAATAAAACAGTATAAATCTACTTTGACTTTACTTGTAAATAAATTTATTATTTTATACGTCTTTAACTTTTAACTGAAAATAATAAATTCGTAAACACTCATTCATAATTATTTTACTAAAGTGGTATAATATCATTTATTTATAATAGTACAATAGTACAGGAGGATTTAATGAAAAATATACTGATATGCAATTCTAAAGGTGGTGTAGGTAAATCGCTAATCGCAGATGAATTAGCATTCTACTTAGAATACAAGAATATTGCCTACAACTTCTACGACCTCGATAGTCAGGGCGGTACTGTTCACAAGAACTCTAAATCTGATAACGCTCTCGTTTCTATCATTGACACTCCGGGAGCTTTACAGGAACAGCTTGCTCAATGGATTAAATCTGCTCACCTTATTATCGTTCCTACTCGTACTACTTCAAGAGACATTGAACCTCTCAGACGCATGATTGACATCATTAAAATCAATAATTCAGCTTGTCCCGTTATTTACGTCTTGAATGCTTTTAACAGATGGAGAGCGTCAAATGATTTTTTTGAATGGCTCTCTAATCAGGTGCAGGGGAATATTATCAAGTTGCCGCAGTCCGAGTTGTTCGTTCAGGCTTCCGCTTACAATAAATCTATTCTCGACTTCGCTCCCAATAGCAAACCTGCTCTTGCTATTCTTGAACTCGGTAATCTTGTCTGTAATATTTTGCAGATATAAATATTTATTTATTTCAATTTTATTGTATAATTACATTCTATTGAAATAAATATTTACTTAAGAAAGGATATAATGAAATGTCAAAAAATAATATGTTCGATGAAGCAGTAGAGCAGAGAGAAAAAGAACAGTCGAAAGTTACTGCACGAGTTACAGGACAGAGTGAAGAAAAAAGCGAACGCACAATGAAAATGACGCTCTCTATCACTCCTAAGGACAGAATACTCGTCAAAACCTTTGCTATAAGGCATAATCTCACTGTCTCTGACCTATTCCACAATTGGATTGTTGAAAAATGCCCGGAGTAAATGACACGTTGAAGATTTATCTTGATAACTGTTGTTATAATCGTCCTTATGATGACCAGTCGCAAATCAGAATTTCTCTTGAGGCTCAGGCAAAAATTTATATTCAAACCATGATTGAAGCAGGTAAATTTGAGCTCGTTAGTTCCTACATGCTGATTTATGAGAACTCAAGAAATCGTATTGAGACTAAACGCAAAGCAATAGAGCAATTCATCAAGGATAATACAGCTATATACATTGATGACAGTTACAGTGAAAAAGTAGAGCGCATTGCTATTGAAATTCAAAAAACAGGTGTGAAATCCGCTGACGCTATTCATACAGCCTGTGCTATTCTGGCAAAGTGCGATTTCTTTATTACAACGGATGACAGACTGCTAAAATATAAATCTGACTTAATTAGCATTGTTGACCCTGTAGAATTTATACGTAAGATTGGAAGTGATATTTATGAATAGTACTCTTGAAATTATGGAACTTGGCATGAACTGCCTGTTAGAACATCTCGGAACTACGAATACAGAAATTTTTATTTCTGCCTTAATTCGTGAAAAGTTCAATTACACCGAATGGAGAAAAGATTTTTTCGGTAACGCTTCTGTTCACGAGATAAACTCGGCGGCTGTTGAATTTGCCAAGAATTATCCTTTTCAACCTGCAAGAATAATTCATGAATAAAATCTACGGCTATTGCAGGATTAGCACTCCTAAGCAGAATATTGAACGGCAAATCAGAAATATTCTAAGGGAGTATCCAGACGCAATAATAATTCAGGAGACTTTTACAGGCTCAAGATTTCAAGGACGCAGAGAACTTGAGAAACTCATTCAGAACATTCAGGCTGGAGATACAATCATCTTTGACAGTGTTTCGAGAATGAGCCGTAATTCCGATGAAGGCTTTGCTCTCTATGAACAGCTCTACATTCAGGGCGTTAATCTCGTGTTCCTTAAAGAACCTCACATCAATACAGAAACTTATAGCAAAATTCTTCAGGACAAGAAAATTTCTCTCAATCTCAACTCTGGAGACGAGGCTACTGATAAGCTCATGCAGTCTATTATTGACGCTTTGAACGATTACATTCTTACTTTGGCCAAGAAACAAATTCAATTAGCTTTTATACAATCACAAAAAGAAGTTGATGACCTGCACCAGAGAACTAAAGAGGGCATTGAAACTGCTCGCAGAAACGGTAAACAAATCGGGCAACGTTTAGGACGCAAACTCATAATTAAGAAGAAATCTCATGTTCAGCAACTTATACTAAAGTACAGCAAACATTTCAACGGCTCAAATTCTGACCGGGAAGTTATTGCTATCATCAATTCGTCTTCTAATCCTGAAGACAGAACTCAAAAGCTCCATGTATCCCTTAATACTTATTACAAATATAAAGCTGAACTAAAGACATTACTTTAATTGCTATTCTGTTTTTTCATCATTCCTGACAGGCAGAAAATAATCATACTTTGCATAATATTTGAACCTGCAACTGTATGATGATACACCATAACGATTTTTAAGGCACACTAATTCTATTTCTCTCGGATTAGCTATTTTAGCCTGTTTAACTGCTTCCCGTTTTGCTTTCAGTTTAGCTTCTTTATCAAATAGCTCATCATTCATAACTATAAGCTGAAGTCCCCACATGACATCACAAGTATATTCAATGCCTCCGCTCTCTTTAAATGAGGCAAAATCTATCGGCGTTAAATAATTCTGGCGGTTCAGAGAAGAGATAACCAGCACGACCAAATCATTCTCAGTTTGCAATTTCTTCAATGCTCGTACATTGTAATCTACTACATCTTTAGTCGTCTGATTATTATTCACAGGTGTTATTATTTGCAAATAATCTACTATTACTACTGGTTGACTTCCGGTTTGCGACATATATTCCTTCACTGTTTCGACTATTGCTTCGACATTCGTATCAAAGCCACACTCTACTATATACTCATTCTTAGTCTGAGTTGCATAAAGCTCACGAGCTATTCTCAGAGCTTCTGACTTAGAGCCACGCCGAATTTCCATTGAGCTTAATGCACTTCTTGCTTCTGTCTTGAACATCAGACGGGATAATCCTTTACTCACCAGCTCTAATGTCGTCTGCTCAAGACTAAAATATAGTACATGCTCTCCAGAACTGGCAATCTGATCAGCAAGCTGGCCACAGAATGTTGTCTTGCCTAGTGAGGATATTGCTCCAAGTACGTACAGACCGGGATATAATCTCATCTTTGCATCTATGTTGCTGTAACCTGTTTTCCTATCTTTGAATTTCTGAAATCTTATCAAGTCTCTGTCCAGTGTTGCTCCTTCTTCCGTGCTCTCGACATAAGAGCAGATATTAGTCAGCTTCATCGGCTGTATTTTATCAGGTTCAGCTAAGACTTCTGAACCTTGCGTTTCCTTCTGTGATGAAACTGCTTCTTGTTTTTCTGTAGCTATCATAAATGAGTTGTTTTTCTTGGGATGATAACCCTCTCCAGAAATCAGTGCTTTTGCTATTGTTATTTCTCCATAAGTGTGTTCTCCATGCTTCTCATCCCATTTTGGACGCATTAAACCTGACATACGGAAATACTTATCCATGATTATTGTATCATTGTTCGTCCAGAATGCAAGGTAGCTACACAGTGCTAAATCTGCCCGGCTCTCGTCTCCATCATACTTCGTAGTATCTCCGTCGAATAATGCTCTAATTTCTGTTCCATGACGCGAATTAAACATCCTCTCAAGCAATTCGCTATCAGATAATGCATCAGGGGTAGAAATACTATTACCCTCAGACGAACGTAAAGTACTCTTATTCGCATTTTTATTCTTCGACTTGATAAAATACTTGTCATAGATTTTTCGCACTGCTTCTGTGCGTTCTGTGATGGGTTTTGCTTCGTCGTAAATTTGACCTGTTATTGTAAAGTATCTGCCACTGTCGTATATCTCTAGCCCAAGCTCATCATTTCGTCGACGTGAGCCTATTTCTGATAACGGCACTGACAATTTACACAGGACATGAAGGCCTTTACCGCTCGGACTTACTTCCGTGTAGCTGTTCACAGCCTCCACGATTTCTTTCGCGTATTCTTTCAGACTGCCATCTTCAAGAATTACATTGTCCAAATCTAGGCCGCAATAACCTCCGGCAAACTCAAATCCCACTCCATTCAGCTTAAATCGTCTGATCGCCGACAATGCCTCCGAAAACACGCTCCAAGTTCCCGCATCATTCGCTTTAGCACTAGTACCATCACGCGGATTTATCGGCAACTTGTCATGCTTTCCCTTGCTCTCATTCCACACAAGACGATATGCTACCCACTGCGACAACTCCGACAATTCTTCAAGCTCACTCGGCAATGAAAACTGCAACAATTCCAAAATCTTTTATCCTCCTTCTCTATCCACAGGGGGGGAGGGGTAGTAGGGGGGCTTTCTTTCCTCTACACCGCTCCCGTTGGTCGCTTACTCTTTCCAAGCCTTTTAGAACTTTTTTAAGTTCCTTTAAGCTCTATTAGCACTCAGAACTTTGGTTTTATCTCGAAACTTCTTCCCTGTTTTTCCACAGAACTGCTTTCAACGAATAACTTTATCCTTACCTCAGAAGCTCTCTTAAATCTCGAAACTCGGTTCTTTCCAAGCCGCTTGAGCTCCTCAAAAGAGCGAAAGCGGTAACTGTGGATAGATCCTTTCATAGCTCTGTGGATCCCCGGGGAAGTTCTCCCGAAGATTTTAACTCACAGGCGCGGGGGCTTCCACAGAGGGGCCCCGCGACCCTTAATACATTAGAGTATTAAGGTATTAGGAAAAATTTTGCCTCGTAAATTGTTGCAGCATCTGGGTTCGTAAAATGTTTGACGACCAGAACACGTATAATTTTTGCCCACTTAACCGAAATTTTTGCCCACTTAACCGAAATTTTTGCCCACTTAACCGAAATTTTATTGGTCAGACTTTTTGTATAAAATGCTTTGCTGACTGAAAAAAGTTGTCAAGCCCTCTGAAATTGTATTCAAGATAAACACAATTTACTTTTTGCCTTTATGAGGAAACTCTAGCACTATATCGTTAAGATTGCTAATAGTGGGGATATTTCTTTTGTCTTTTGGGTCAGGAAGCTGGATGTCTAAATAAACTTCGGTAAGTCTCGTATATTTTGGTAGGAGTTCCAATGTCTTGGTAAACACTCTATCTAAAAGTCTTGAAGGGTGTTTATCCTGGAGCAATCTGATACTTAAGGCCATGTTTCTGTCAATGATAGTAATTGCTTTAATGTGCGGTACATTATCGCCTGCTTGCTCAATGAGTTTAACAATGATGAATACGTTTTCTACAGCAGCTTTATTTTTTTCTTTTGCGATTTCAGGTTTAACAAGATAGGAATGGCTTGGACCTTCAATGGGTTTGTTATTTCTATCCGAGAGCTTGATATTACCTCTTTTGTCTCTTTTGAGTGAAGCATTATAAATAACGTTGATGACGTGATTGAAGTATGGACTTGAGAATGAAACAGTATTATTTTCAGCATTGTAGCCTTCAAAGTTCAGAACAGGATAATAACTATTATCAGGTTTCCCGTTGCGCATGACTTTAAGGATACCGAGAATATTATGAAAAGACATTGTTTTAGAGATTATGAGTGCGATATCTTTTCTGCTGAGGTTTCTATGTGCAACGCCGTTTCTATTTGGACCGAGACGCTGAGCGAGTTCTGGAATGTATATAGTAGTAACTGGGTTTAGATGTTCTTCGTTTTTCAAAGATAGCTGAAAGTCGTTAAGAATGATGGAATAAAAAACGCTGAGTAGAGGAATATCAATATGTTCAATGCCTTCTTTGGTGATCATGTTCTGTAGTTGAACAGTAGAAATAGGTTCGAGGCAACCGTCAAAAAACATTTCACCGTTTTCAAAACGAAGTGTTGAAGTCTCGACATTAAGAGGTTGCATATAAGCGTAGCCTTTTTGACAGAAACTTACTGCGTTCTCGAAGTTATGTAAAGTTATCAGAGCAATAGATTTGAGGTTTGCACTTGAAATTGGAACAGGTTTATTGTCTTCGTCTCTCATTTCACGCGCTTTCTTAATGGTTCTGTACGTATTTTTTTCGTCATCTGGATTGACAGCTTCGAGTATAATAACCTCCTCTTCAACTGGAGAAGAAGATTTTTTCTTGTAACTTCGATTGGGAATTACGTTACCATCCCCATCGATTTTTCCGATCAGAACCTGCTTTGTTCTTGCCTGTTTGAGTTCTTTGTCCCATGTTGATACTGTTTCATAGACATAAGTAACGCCTTTTTCGTTTCTGTAAAATCTTGCCATAATCAAACAATTTCTTCGTTTTTCAAATTTGCAACTAGGATTATAACAAAGTTGGCGGAATTTGCAACTAGGATTATAACAAAGTTGGCTGAATTTACAACTAGGATTCAGGGGAGAAATAGGCGGAAAAAAAATTTGCAACTAGGAAAATGAGAAGTAAGTCTGACCTTTGATTATTGATGACAGAAATGAATAAGAGTAAAAAATATCCCTCCCCCTACCCGCCACTGGTACTTATGTATGTAAAATATGTCATAAAAGAGTTAAAAAAACGACCTAATCTGAATGTTTTGTTCTTCGAGTTGTTTATCTATGGCTTCTATGGCATCTCTCAAGAATTTAGCTGCTTCTGAAGCTTCGGTTGCACATAATTCTTCAGAACCAGTATTGCTGAGATCTTCTAATCCTTCGAGTATAAATTTTGTCTTTGCCGGGTTTAGAGGAACGCCATAACCAAGTTTATATAAAATCCCCATATATGCGTATGATATGTAATTTCCTCTCTCAGCTAGTATTTGAAACCATTTAGCAGCATTTACGAAATCACCTCGATTATATAAAGAAAGGGCTAAATTATATTGAGCGACACCAGAACCTTTTTCTGCGAGAGGGATAAAAATCTTATCGCTTTTTTCATAAAGTTTCTGTTTAGCGTATTCAATGGCCTCGTCAACACTCTTCTTTTCCTCTGGACTAAGAATATAATCATCCATACTGTTTGATACCTCCTGAGCAATATTCAACAATAAATTTTAATAAGTATAACGCAAAAAATAATAGGCAGAGAAAAATCCCCGCCCGAGAAATTAGTTGTCCTTAATGTTATAAGGAGTGTAGATGGAGTGAAGGATATTGCGCTCGACGATTTTATATTTTCGTGTCTTGTAGAAATAGAGGCTTACAATTTTGCCCTGCTCGAAAAGTTGAAGCAACAGCTTGTTCATCCTGCAGTTTGTAATAGTGCCGCCCACATAACAATTTGACGTAGAAATTCTGCCGTATCCGTTATTGAAGCGTAGAGCGAGATTTTTAGTTCTGCCGACGTATAGAATTTCGTTATGAAGGACCCAAAGATAAACGCCAGCGGAATTATCAGCGTCAATATGGAAAGAACAGAAAGCCCCCTTGCCGAACTTGTGAAGTTTACGTCCTTTTTTTCTTTTCTGAGGGAACAGCTTAATGACCTGCCCGTTATGATTACAATCAGGAATAAGATGTTGAACGAATTGAAACCTGTAACCGAGCAGGGAAAGAACCTCATGCGCTTTTGGGCAATTCTTGAGCTTCCGGATTACGGAGGATTTTTACGAAAGCCCATGACTTTCTTTTCTGCCCGATGACCTGTGAGGAGTTGAAAGATACTTCGAGCACGCCCCAAGCAGACATGTGTTTAAAGATATTGAGAGCGGATGAGCGGTGCATATGAGCGTCATCAAGGACAGCCTGAAAATCAATGTTACCCTCAGACTTACCGTCAAGAGCTTTGCAGATAGAGTTGAAGAGGATTTTGTGAGCGACCGGGAAGATGCCGTTGGAATAAGCGCGAGCAATCTGGCTGTTAGGAGAATAATCCTCAGGACACGAGAAGCTGTGTTTTGTTGCAGATGCTTTTGCTTCAGGAGTTGCAGCACTTGTTGTTTCTTCAGGACTGTTGTTTGACGCAGAGTTTTTTGCTTTTGACATGAGATATACCTCCATAGAATGATTAAGCCGAGTAGGAATCGTCGTCTACCCGGCAGAGAATAAAGAGTTAGAGAGCAATGATATGAAAGCCGCACTGATTGTTGATAATGAAGTGAAAGAAGTAGTGAGCGAGAGCAGCTTTTCTGTTATTCTCTCTGTTGCCAGTGTCGAAGATGGAGCCGTGAGTCTGCCACGAGCCAGAATTGTTACTCTTTGTGGAATAGAAGAGTTGACCGTTAACGCGAATGATGCCGAGCCGTAAGTTCTTAGCTTTGAGGAAGTGCTTGGCGATGATTTCTGGATTGCCAGAGCAGACGTTTCCATTGCTCCAGATGATAGCGAACTTGTTATTGTGAAAATTCTTCATGAGACCTCCTGAGAGAAAACGAGGAGAGGCAGGAGTAATGTGGGACCTCTCCTAAATGACCGAATTAGAAATTGACAGCCTGCGGTAAGTCGTTGTTTTCAGGATTAGTTCTGTTGTGAATGTCAGCTTCGAGGTTCTTCAAATCCTCAACAGTCCAATCCTTAGAACTTTTGCCCTTGACGATGTTCATCATAGCTTCCTGAGCGAGAACAGCAGAATTTTGCGGGTCATCTGCAAATAACTTCAAATACGAGTGGTACAAAGAAGATTTGCGCTCTTTAATAGCTTGTTCATCTGGTACATCAATACCTTCATCGAGCCATGCTTTTAGGGTACGCCCTGTTTCCTGATTAATTACAAAAGTAGAGCCGTCAAAAATTGATGTTCTATCTTTTGAGACGCTGACCTCGTGATTAAAATTCAAATCAAAGACCGTAGTAAATTCATAGTCAATGCCTTCACGCTGAACTAAACCCAGTCCCAATTTTTTAATTTCAGTTTTGCCTTTCTCGTTCTGGACTTGTGCGTATTCAGTCTTTGAGCGTATAGTTGCAATGATATGGAGCTTAGAGTTAATAATAGCGTCAATGAATGCATTATGTTTGGGAGTAATAGAACCCCATGCACTAAAGCTATTGCCCTTATTTGTGCTGGTAATTTGAGTATGAAGATTAAGAAGTCCGCCTGTACCAGCCCATTCAGCAGAGATACTATCAAGGATTAGAACATCGTATCCTGCACTCTCAGCATTTTTGATTGCCTCAATATATTTCTGAACCGTGAAAGGGGCAGAGATAGAACAAATGTCATAATCTCCAAGACTTGAATACAAATCACCGCTTCCGTTCTCTGTGTCGAGCAATGCAATTTTACCGCCGATACCAAATGCAACGAGTAATGCGCCGTAAGTTTTGCCACTCCCAGCAGGGCCGGTAATTGCTAATCTTAATTTTGCTCTTCTTCTTTCAGCTTTTCTATACATTATGCTGCCTCCTGTAAATTTTTAATTTCATACCTGACGCTGGTAGAAATCTTCATGAAATCCTTTACCATGTCAGGATATAATTTCTTAAATGCAGTACTATCAAATCTTGAAGTAGTAATCTCATTAAGAACTAGAATAATATTGCCAGTTCTGACAGATTTAATATTTTGCTGTCTAACTTCCTTATCAAGTACTGTTTTAGCCTCGTCTTCAAGATCTTTGCCTACCGTAGCGAGTTCTCTAGCCTCTTTCAGCAGTTCAATAGCATTAGAAATATTCTGATTGTCCGTTGAAGGAATATCTATATCACCGACAGTTGTATCTCTTTTGCTGTGTTCGCACAGATGAGAGTAACCGCAATAATCACAGCACCAATTTTGAAATCTGTCGCCTTGTTCTGGTGCTTCATTGCAAGAGAAGATAAATTCAGCACGCTCTCTTAGTACTTCAAATCTTGCAGGCTCGAAGTTAAAATAATCGATATGGCACTCGCAATTATTTTTGTTCATAGCTATTACAGCTAGTTCACTAATTGAGAGACCGATATTTGACAGAGCTTTAGCATAGATAGTGAGCTGGTCTGCATAGTTAGGGAATGCTTTAATAGTACCTTCACGCTTAAATCTTCTAAAGCTCATATCGTTCATAGTCTTAATATCAGCTATGATTAATCCTGTATCTTTACCAGAGATGACACAATCAGGGTGCGCTGATATTTTACCGCCCGCTACTTCAATACTAAGAGAGATACCTTGATTAGAACTGCTATCAATAGGGTTTCTCTTAACAGTCCAGCCGTCAGTTCTCAGCCAGTTAATAATAACAGGCTCTAGGATAGTACCTAGTTCAAGAATTCTACTAGATTGCTCGCTAATAATTTCTTCAGCTCCGTTAATTGAGAACCAGATATTAAGATTGCAAGGGTGCCCGATTTTAGAAGCTCTTAGTACTCTACTATCGTAGTTGTTCATCATGTTAGACCTCCTAATCAACATAATCCCAGAGCAGACAGTCAAAGTACTGGTGCATACTCTTGAGATTACTAATATAATTCTTGCGCATAGTTGAATAGTAGCAGTTACTTAAATATACTGCTGATACATTTTTCATGCTGCTGCCTCCTTTACTTTGTGAAAAGAGAATGAAATAGTTTGACCTTTTGTAAGTCCATTTCTTAAGGAGCATGGCTTGACAAAGTTTAATTTCCATTCTTCGACTATTACTGTAGCTTTAAATAATCTCCATAGTTCTTTAGCGCGTTTGATTGCCTTGCGTTTGGAGTAGACCTTTTCATAGTACAAAAATTTGTCAATCTCTGTAGGTTTCCCTCCGACATACAGGCAATATTCTCTGGCAGTTCTATATTTCTTAAATACAGTAATCACCTCCTTTCATAATTTGTGCAATTACTAGAATGGGATACTAAAGCCGTTATCATCATAGCTCTGATTTAAATCCGAGTTTTCATAGCTGACTTGATTACTATTGCTAGTATCTCTAGGCTCAAACATTGCTACTGTGATACAGTCTGAACTAGGCTTACGTTCAATAGCTGCGGGATTGAAAGCTGCTTTTAACAGCATGAATTGGTTATCATCGTTGTTTTTCCAGATTGAACCGATATTAAGCCAACTGCTTTTTTCTTGACCTTCCTTGTCCGTGTACGAGCTAGTACGGACAGCTAGATCATATAATTTTTTCAATAAAGATTTCTCCTTTCTGAATTTGAAAAGCTCCATAAATAGTAGACTAGTACCTGAAAGAGCTATTATTGCTAGTCAGCTAGTCCCATGACTTGAATTTCTGCCTCTAAGAAGTCATCAGCGTCTAAAACGTACTCGCACTTCTTCCACGCTTCACGGACTTTGTTATAAGCGTCTCTCTCATCGTATGCTTCAACAGTAACAGACTTGCGCAGGGTCTCAGTGATTTCAACAGTAAATTTTTTCATAGTATTAAGCAGATTTTTTACTGACAGTCTCAGCCATAAGTCCTAGAACCTCAGAGCCTATCTCTCGAATTTCATCGAATGATAGAGCCTCAGCACTTTTTGTGAACTCTAACCACTCGCCATTATGGAAAACTGTAACATCGGGGGCAGTGCCAGCGTAACCCTTCCAAGAGAAGACCCATGCAGTACCTTTTGTAGTAACACAGTTCTTTATCAAAGTAATCAACCTCACTATTTTAGTAATTTGATAACCGGAACATGCAACCAGTACCGATTATCATTACAGTTATATATGCCTGAAATCTAAAACTTTTTAGAGAAACTTAGAACAAATATTTGAGGGAAAGTATTAATAAAATATTTTTCCAGAACAAATATTTGACTAATAATATTTGAAAAGGAGATGATTTTAACATTGTCAGATATTAATAAATTTAAGCCAAGAGACAAAGGCACACCGAGAGGATCACGTAATGACAAAATTTATAGCAGTAATCTAGTACCGGCAGAACATCTTAAACTTCTAAACGGTATTAAAACAGCACTAGCAGGAGAAAACTCAGGTGAAATAATTTTCCAAAGAGTTTTAGATATTGTAAATATGTCCCGCTCTAGTGCATTGAAAATCATTAGGTATCTTGAGAAGTATGGATACTTAAAATATGAGCCTAAACCTAGACAGCATAGGGTTTTTGTAAAAATATTTAATAAAAAGGAGCATGATAACAATGAAATTAGAAACTAAGATTATCAATACGCTTAAAGAATATGGCAAAAAGAATGTTAGCAAACCAGTTGATATTAAAGTAATTCCTGAGGGCGATTACAATTTAAGTATCGAAAAAATATTGGCTGGTGAAGCTACAAATGGGAATGGCTATCGAATAATCGTTAATTTTCAAGTCATAGATGGAGAATATCAAGGATTTGAATTTCCGACAACTTTTTGCTTAAAACACCCAGATAAGAATGTGGAAAAGCTGAGTAACTCTTTATTTTATGATATGTTATTATCAGCAGGAATTAAAGAATGGCAAATCAATAATTTTGACACTGATTTATTACTTTCAAAGAAAGTCAGAGCCCATGTTATAGTAGAACCAGCTAAGGGAGACTATCCAGAGCGAAATAGAGCATTTAACTTTGTTATCTAAATTTCTAGGGCAGAGTAAAAATTTATTCTGCCCTGCTAATCCTAATATCTGATGAGCTGTTATCTTTAAATATCAGATACGAAGAGATAAATTTAATGTAGTTGTCTTTATCTTCTAGCAATTGCCCCTGTGCGTACCATTTATCAAATTTCTCTCTGTCTTTAACAAGATTGATTGTAATATCAGGAGCTTCTTTATTGATACCATAGACACAGCTCTCAATAACATTCTGGCTGGAATTAGAGAATATGACAGGTGATACATCGACAGTTACATAATATTTTTCTTGTGGGTAGTCATAGGTTTTCTTTGCTTCTACCCATGCTTCTTTTGTGCTCAAAATAAATTTTTTGTCAAGATTAAATTTTTCATTCTCGATATTGAAATAGAATTCCCAGATTTTACTCTCAATATTATTGTCAGCTAAATATTTTATTTCAAGATTTATAGTTCCTCTAGTTTTAGAATTCTTAATTGTCATATTGGGATAAGTCAAGTCATTCTGTAGTATGAAACCTGTAGAATGAAATTCTTTATCAGGGCTTATTCTGTAAAAATATTCTTTAGCATTAATGTTTGAGTTTATATTAAAATAGAGTAGTTCATTGTAATTGACTGGTGTTATAGAGATTACAGGCTCTATTATCTTTGTTACAGGTTCTTGTATCTCATTTTCAGGCGGGAGATTATTATTATACGAAAGTGCAGTAGAAACCCATAGCAACGTGAATAATAAAGCTCCTGCCCCCAAATCAGAGAGAATATCAGGCTTAAGTTTTCTATTGTAAATTAGTAAAATACAGCAGATAGTAATCAAAGCTGGAATAGTAGCAAACCATAAATTAATATCTAGAAATCTTCTAGCTATCTCAAAGCATATCCCAAATATCACAGAGCTGACAGTCCATATTTTGACATTAAATACTTTTTCCCAGATTAGAGAGATAATATTTTGCAAGCTCATAGAAGGAATATCAGGTAAATATTTTTTCTGTGAAGTCAAGTAATTACTATTGTAGTTCTCTAGTTCTCTTAAATATTCCCAAAATCTTTGAACTTCATTCTTGTTTATGTTACCCCTTCTAGGTTCTGTAAATCTTAGTAAGTACTCGTACTCGTACAAATCTATAATCAGGTCAAAAATCTCTTTGCGATAAACGTATATATTATGACCATTCTTAGCTTTAGTAGTTTCTCTAAGAACTAGTAATCTTGCATAGAAATTCGGATTAGTCTCTAGTTTCTCAAAAGTTCTAGTGATAGTAGTAAGATGTCTGCCTAGTATGATAGAAATATCTTCTAAGCTCCATAAAATATTTTCATCGTTAAAAACTAAGTGTGATAAATCAGGAGACCTAGAAATATATTTTTTCCTGAGATATTCATATCGTTTGCTGGTACTACCTGAGTATTGCCTGTAGTCTACTAGATAACTATTTAAGAGGTCATGAATAATCTTTCGTTCTTTCTGGAATAGATTAAACCGTCTTGTTAGTTTATTAATATCGTAATCAGAGAGCTTGAACTTTAGCAAAATTACTACTCCTATCGTTACTAGATTTGTAAATAATGTTAGTGCAAGGGACAATCAGACGCAAGTTGTTTTTAATCTAGTAGATTACTAGAATAGATGAAAAATTAGAAAAATAGAGGTGATATAACCAATAAAAATAAGTAACTGTAAAAGAGCACAATAAACTAAGGATAAAACATTCTGTGCTATAATAATAATTGATAAAGTATATCTGGCACATGACTTTGCGGTTAAACCGTTCAGTCTAATTTTATCCTTGCGTAAATTATAGCACAAGGAGTTTGATTGACTATGAAGAGATTATGTGCAGAAGTCTGCGCTGAGTAATTGTATTTTTGTAGTGTACTAGAGATATAAGAGCTTGGCGTATTGATTTAATTTTGGAACTCAATAGGGCTGTCTATATCTGCTACATCGTGTTCTTGTGTGCTATCAGATTAGTTCAGAGATTGAGAGTTGTGTATTATGGCAGAATTTTATCGAGAAGCTGTTTATACTCAAATGAAAGAGAGTAGTATAAGATGAAAACTATAAAAAGCATAATAGTATTGAGCTTATTAATATTGTTGCTGTGTTCAACTGTAGCATTAGCAGGTCATTATTGGAGATGTAGTTTCTGCGGTCGCGGAGTTAGTGCTAATAGCTGCCCTCCAGCTGGAAAGTGTGATAAAAGCCCATGGGGTACGCACAACTGGGAAATGCAGAGGTAAAAATATTGAAGCATTATTTTGGAATGATTGCCCGTAGCTGTTTAGTTATGGGCTTTTTTATTTTGAAGAAAGGAATTAAATAAATAATGATGAATATTATTGCATGTGTTATATCATTAATTTCCGCAGGGTTATCTTTTTTACAAAACTATGATCTCTTTAGATTATTAAATTTCTTTAGAAATAATCCTTTTGGACTTTCTCGAAATGCACAAATATTAACCTATGCCGTTCTTTTAGTAATGGTTGCTTCAATTGTTGGAATAGTAGGTGGCATTATGGCAATGACAAAGAAAAAGGGAGCTTTTGTCTGTTTATGTCTAAGTGCTGTGATGTCTACAATAGGATTTTTTATTACACCTAATTCATCTCCTTTCGGAGAAATGCAATATTCGTATATATATGCTATTCTTTATGCAGTCGCTGCGTTCTGTGCTTATATCGGCTCCAGTTCAACGGAAGAACAAGCAAGCAGTACGCAGTCAACATCAACTTTTTCTTCGAAACCTCAACAAGAAAAGAGTTACGAGCCTATTTTGTTATCTGTTAATTCGCAAGAAGAAAATGTAGTGAGTAAAGTTTCAAATTTAATAGCTCCCCAAATTAATAAGAAAAATTATGAGCCTATTCCCGGATTTGAAACTGAGGCACTTATTAAGAGAGCGTTTCTCTTTCTTGAGGACGGAGAATTTGATAATGCAGGACGTTATCTTGAACAGGCACTCAATCAAGACCCCGAAAATGCTCGTGTTTACTTTGGACAACTTATGCTAAATTACGAAGCTCATGATGTTGCTGAACTTATTAATAACTTGTCTACACCGATTGAAGATGAAAAATTATTCCAACGTGCTTTGAAATTTGCTGATGAGGAATACAAGAAAGAGCTTGATAACTTAGCACAAGCTATTAGAGATAAACTTGAACAGGAACGTTTAGCAAAAGAAGCTGAACAAGAAGCCGAGCATGAAAAGTGTTACCAAGAGATCATCAATCTTAAAGATACGGTTTCCACAGTCAAAGAGTTTGATCACTTACTCGGACTTATCCAATCTATTAGTCCTTACAAAGACACTGAAGAACTTTACATTGAAGTTACTCAGACCAAACAAGAAAAACTTTATCAGGAAATTTTGAACCTCAAGAGTACGGTATCCACAATCCCAGAAATTAATAATGTACTCGAACTTATAAATTCTATTAAGCCTTATAAGGATACTGAGGCACTTCGTAAAGAAATCTCTCAAACACTCGAAAAAGAAACAAAGTATCAAAACGCATTATGGTGGATAAAACGATACAGAGAACACAAAAAAAGTGCTAAAAGCGAAGAAATTGTAAAACTCATTCATCAGCTTGCAGCACTTAATGGTTATAAGGATACTAAAGAATTATTGACAGAGGCTAACGAAACTCTCAAGCAAATTGAAAAACGTAAAAATAGAAAGTCATTTTTAGTAGCTTTGATTTTTGTAGTATCTCTTATTCTAATTTTTGCGAGACACATTGCTAGCCCATTTGTTGACTATCAAATAGGCAGGATATATGAAGAAGGCAACTTCTTTGTAGAAAAAAATCTTGACAAAGCTCGTGAATGGTATCTGTCAGTTGTAGGTTTGGAGGATAAAGATAATGATAGACGGGATCCTTATCAATTGGGACTGTATGAGAAATTTGATTTGGCTATATATGAAAGTAAAAAAAATAAATATATTTTACAATCATATCGTGAAAAAGCCTATATCGCATTTCTGCACATCGACGCTGAACGAGGAAACGCTGAAGCTCAGGTCTGGTTAGCTGGTGCGTATTATTATGCTAACGGAGTTGAACGTGATTATTCTAAAGCGTTTGAATGGTACAAAAAAGCTGCCGAGCAGGAAGAGTATTTAATACAACATTATATATTAGCCAAAACATTAGCTGAGATGTACGAAAAGGGCGAAGGTGTTGAAAAAAATATTGATGAAGCCCATAAATGGTATCTTAAAGTCTTTGAATATTGCAAAAAAAAAGCTGAACAAGGAGATTATAATGCACAATATCATTTAGCCGAAATGTACGAGAAGGGCAAAGGTGTTGAAAAAAATATCAATGAAGCTATCAAGTGGTATCAAAAAGTTGTTGAAGTTGGAGAACGGAGTTCTTATAAAGATGAAGCACTTGAAGCTATAAAACGCCTTACTAAGGAAGCAGAAGAAGCTCGCATAGCTCGTGAAAACGTGATGATTGCTTTCTTTGAGGGCAGATATGATGATATAACTTCACCTGATAATTTTTCTAGTAATTCTGCAATAGTGAATATGCTTGCACATATTGATTATGAAAAAGCCGGAGCGAATTATGATACACTTATCAAACAGGCTGAAGATTTAAGAATAAAATCTCCAAGTTCTTCTAATTTAGATTATAAAGAGGCTATCGAACTTGCTGGCAAATATCCTAATTCAAATTCTGCTAACAAGTTTCTAGGCGATGTATATCTTAACGGCTGGGGAGCTGGCAAGGATACACAGAAAGCTCTAAGTTATTTCAAAGTCTCAGCAGAACAAGGCGATGTATATTCTCAGATAGCGTTAGCCTCAATCTATGACAGTCTGAATGATAAAGATAACGCCTCAAAGTGGTATCAGAAACTCGCAGACAGCGGTAATGCCTTAGCTCAAGATAAACTGCGCGCATTTCAGGAACAGCAGAAAAAACAAGAGGCAGATAGAGCATACTCAGAAGCACAGGCCAGTGAAGCAAACGGAAATCTTGATACAGCTTTAGAGCAATATCGCCGTGCATTAGAACTCGGACACCCTGAAGCACAGAAATCTTTGACTGCCCTTGAAAACAAAATAGCTCAGGAAAAAGCGGAACAAGAGCGTAGAGTGCAAGAAATTCAAGAGTTTCAATCAGAATATTCTAACGGTGAAAAGTATCTTAATGATAAGGATTATTCACAAGCACTCGAAATATTTAGACGGTTAGCCGTGCAGGGATATGCACCTGCACAGGATAAATTAGCATGGATGTATCAAAACGGCTGGGGCATTGAACAGAGTTATACGCAGGCTGTCTACTGGTTTCGTAAAGCAGCCGAGCAAGGAAATCCGGAGGCACTTGCAAGTATGGGGCTGATGTACCTTAAAGGCTGGGGAGTTGAACAGAATTATGATACTTCTCTTGAATGGTACAAGAAAGCAGCAGCTAAAGGAAGCACAGTTGCAGAAAGGCGCATAAACTCAATAGAAATTTTGAAGGTCAATAAACAGAAAATAGCGTCTCTTAATGATAGAAACGGTTTCCCGCTAGCAGGAAAGATTTTTGCTGAGACATTGAGTGTGAGACAATCTGCCAATGCTAAATCAAGAGTGATTAAAACTCTCAGAACAGGACATCCTGTGAGTATTTCAAGAGCTATCGATATCGATAGCGATTACTGGTTCTATATTAAGACAGCGAGCGGGACTGAAGGCTGGGTGCTTGCAGGGTATGTAACTATTATTGATAGAGACCTTACATATGAAGAAATTAATAATAGAAGGTACTCTCTGCCTAAGAGCGGATATGTTACAACATCATCATCAAGCAGTTTTCTAAATCTCAGGAATATACCGGCTATTGAAGGTTCTCAGGTAGTAGAAAAGCTAGATAATAGGACATATTTCATGGCTTATGAAATCTTTGCAGGTGATACTATAGACTGGTACAGAGTGAAACCTGTTTCTAGTAATAGGGAAGGTTGGGTATCAGGGAAGTATATAGAACTTAACTTTTAGCTTGACATCGGGATAGACGAAATAATTTTATTCCCACTTTCACAATTTCTGAGAGTGGGAATTTTTTAATCTTTAATATTTAGCTACTACACATGCTATAATCTACTAAAATAGTAAATTTAGAGGTTATAAGTTAATGATTACTAGACCAGATTATATTAGCAGGATAAAACCATTTATAGGTCTTGAGCCTATTAAAGTACTAACAGGGCTACGTCGTTCTGGTAAGTCTGTAATGTTAGAATTAGTAAAAAATGAAATAATTAGTTTAGGAGTACCAGCTAGTAATATAATTTCATTTAATTTTGAGAATATGAATACTACTAGAAGTATTGAAGTACTGTACAGAGATATTATTAATAGAGTTGCAGATATTAGTGGCAAAGTTTTTATATTCTTTGATGAGATACAAGAGCTAGAGAACTGGGAAAAGTGTATTAATTCACTAAGAATAGAGCTAGACTGTGATATTTATATTACTGGTTCTAATGCTAAGTTACTATCGAGTGAACTATCAACTTATTTATCTGGCAGATATATTGAATTTATTATTTATCCATTCTCATTTAGAGAGTTTATTAGTACACAAAGAGGTGAAGATACTAGCCTACTATTCCAGAAATATATTCAAGTAGGAGGAATGCCGTTTCTCTCTAATATTTCAGACAATAAAGAAGCCTGTAATCTTTATTTAACTGATATTTACAATTCTGTAGTACTAAAAGATGTAGTAAAGCGCAATAATATTAGAGATATAGACCAGCTAGAGAGGATAATAAATTATGTACTTGCAAATATAGGACATTCATTTAGTGCTACTAGCCTAGCAAAATATTTTAAGAGTGAACGTAGAGTAATATCGCACGATACTATACTGAATTACATTAAGAGATGTGCAGAGGCATATTTATTTTACAAAATTAGTAGAGAAGATTTGCAAGGCAAGAAGATACTAACAATTAATGAGAAATACTACGTTGCAGATCACGGACTTAGAAGTTCTGTACTAGGTAGTAATAATAGTATAGACCAAGTGCTAGAAAATATTGTCTGTTTAGAATTATTAAGACGGGGCTATAGAGTAACAGTAGGTAGGAATGGAAATAAGGAAATTGATTTTATAGGATTTAAGAATGGAGAAAAGATATATATTCAAGTATCATACTTACTTGCAGATAATACTACACTAGAACGAGAGTTCGGAGCATATAAGAATATTGCAGATAATTATCCTAAGTATGTAATCTCGCTAGATAACTTTAATTTTAGCAGAAATGGTATAAAACACATGAATATTTGTGATTTCTTACTAAAATATGAGTGGAATTAGTTTTAGCAGTCTAGTAGAACTTCTGATAAAATTTATCAGAAGTGAGATACTATGATACTATTTCCAAAAGTTATACTGATTACCAGAATTCTGGATCCTATGTTCTATTAAACACTTTCTATAAAAACTGTATGAAGCCAGTATTTAACAGTGTTCTTGACATATTAGTGAGGTAGTTGTATAATCCCAAAGGTCAGGTAAGGTTACTATATGTTGTAATCAGATACAGTTCTATTAAGTTTATATCCCATTAATTTTTGTAAAGAAATGTCCATATTTAGTTATACTTTCATATAAGAATGCAAAATTAGCGTTCTAATAGTGTAATAAGTGCTGTTTTGTTAATAATTCTTAATAAGTAGGAACAAATAAAGAGTATGAAAGATATACTCAATAATTAATAATTTTTTCTGCCTCATCGGGCAGGTAAGCTATTGTATACTAGCTTATATTTTTTAAAATAAGGAGAATATTATATTATTTATGGATACTAGAACTAAAATAATCGATTTAAAATCAAATTCAATAGATTTACATAGTTATCTTAGGAGACCATTTTCATTGTTTTGTTCTAAAGTATTACAACAAAATAATAATTGTTATTATCCTGACAAAATACGTGTTTGTAATGCTAAAGATTTATTAGAAGCTGTATCACATGATTATGTTTGCGCAGAGTATAATGATAATAAACGTAGCGTAGTTAATTTTGTAACTTCAGATTGTCTTGCTATGGATATTGATAATGACCACAGCGATTTAAAAAGTGATTGGGTTACACCAGGAAGGATTGCTAAGGATTTTAATGATGTTCAATTTGCAGTGCATTATAGCAGAAATCATATGTTACGTAAGAACGGCAAATCAGCACGCCCGAAATTTCATGTATTATTTCCAATAAATGAAATTGATAATGCTGATAAATATTCAGCCATGAAAGAGAGACTTATAAAACTTTATCCGTATTTTGATAAGGGAGCCAAAGATGCAGCCCGCTTTTTCTTTGGTACTGCAAATCCTCAAGTTCAGCTTTTTTATGGTACTACAACTGTTGATGAGCATATTAAAAGAATGAGTATACTTAAGTTCGATATTAACGATATTTTGGCTCATGATAATGAACAACATAAAAAATGTACTGAAAGTATAGAAATTAATTCTATATCTGAAAAAATAGCAGAGGAACCAATGATAGAAATATTAGATGATGTGAAAGATGTAGACTTAACTAGCACAATACCGCAAGGAGAAAGAAATGATACATGTTTTAAATATGCTTGCAAAAAAGCTAAGGAATTTTCTAATGACTTAGAAATGGGTCATGCTTTATTTTTAAAATACTGCAAAAAATGTGTACCACCTTTACCAGAAGAAGAGCAAGCTAAAATATGGGAACAAGGAATAAAATATGCTCAAGAAGATAAAAAAGGTAAGAAAGAAAAGAAAGAAAAAATGCCAGCATTTAATTCTGCAATCCTTGAGACAGAACTTAATAAATTAGGTATAAAAGTAAAATTAAATGTATTTTCTAGACGATTAGCTATTACAGGTATTCCAGAGAATAGTAAATATATTCCCAAAAAATATAAGGACCTTAAGAATAAGCAGCAGATTGCTGAACAATTGTTAGAAGCGTTTTTAAATCCTTATCTAAAAGATAAAGGATATAGATTTAGTAAAGATGATCTTATAAACTCTATAAATATCATAGCAAAAATGAACCCTTTAAATCCTGTGTATGAAATGATAAAAGATATTGAGTGGGATGGGCAACAAAGAATTTCAACACTTTATAAAATTTTAGGAATTGAACAAAAAGAAAAATCTAAGCTATTTTTATTTAAATGGTTGTTACAAAGTTTATCTTTAGCAATAAACAACGATGATGGCAAATTAAGTGCAGATTTTGTACTAGTACTGCAAGGAAAACAAGGTATAGGTAAAACTGAATTTTTTAGATGTATAACACCTCGCGAATTGTTTAAAGGCGGTGCAATAATAGATACTAAAAACAAAGATACTATTATTGAGGCAACTTCGTATTGGATAACAGAACTTGGAGAAGTTGACGCTACTTTTAAAAAAGAACAGGCAGAATTAAAAGCCTTTATTACAAATAATAATACAGAGTATCGTCGTCCTTATGAGAGATATTTTGAATGTAATCCACGTAGAACTAGCTTTTGTGCAACTGTAAATCCGGAGCAATTTTTACGTGATGAAACTGGTTCAAGGCGATATGTTGTTATAAAGGTTGATAATATTGATTGTAAAAGTTTGCATGAAATAGTAGATAATGATTATTTTAGAGCACAGCTTTGGAGAGAAGTTTATGAATGTTTAATTAAAAGTGGAATTCAATCTTACAGATTAAATAGAAAAGAAATAGAATATATCGAAGCAGCTAATATAAAATCAACGGTTAATTTGCCAGGAGAGCTTGAAATATATGATTTGCTAGATTGGAATTTACCACCTGAAAAATGGATATTTTATAGCATACCGAGATTAATAGAACAACTTAACTTAAAAAATATTACTTCTCAGCAATTAGGTAAAACTCTAACTAAAATGATAGCTGATGATAATAGAATTGAGAAAAAGAAGAATAATAAAGGTTTCTCTTATAAATTACCCCGTAGTAAGAATTAGTAAGAAGCAAATAATTAATACATTTAGTCGCCTATAAAAAAAGGCGACTTTATATATTAATTTACATGCACTTCTCTACTATTATACTTTCTTAGTATTCATCAAATCTTTTTAAATGATTAGTGAATGTAGTGAATGTGAATATATTTCAGTGTTCACTTTAATAATGTAGTAATCGCAAGGATTTACATGAAAAAGTGAATGTAGTGAATGTAAGAATGTAAAAAAAGTATTTATTATTGTTGTGTAATATATAAAAAGCTAATAGTACTAGCATTTCATCTTTATTTTTTTTTGCTACATTTTTTTTGTATTATTACATATATTAGATTAGTATATTTACTAGAATAACATGCACTACCTTCACTATGATAGATAAAACTATGTAAATACTGAACTTACGTAGTGCATGTAGTAGTGCACATTCAAATACAACATGCACTCTAAATTTATAGTATTAGTAATTGTAATTAATTTACAAAAATTAATAGTGCATGTTTTTAACATTCATACTTACATACTACTTTTGATAAATTTTATCAGAAGTTAATTATTATTATGCTCTTGCTCGTACCAAGCATTTAGTAGTTCAACTATTTTAGTTTCTATATCCTCAATACTAGTATCATCAGTAAAAAACTTTTTTTATATTATCTAAGCTAATATTATCAGCCCTATCTATACTTTGTTTTGTTTGTTGTACATTAAAATCTAGTATATTATTAATTTACTCGCTTGTTAGTACTTAAGTACTATTATTTTTGAAGTTTTTTATTATTTTAGCTTTAAAATCTTAATTTTTATCATTTTTTAATATTTTATTCTATTTTTATGCTATTTTCATGCTCAAAATTAATTACTAGAACAGTATTACTACTTCTGACAAAATTTATCAGAAGTAGTTTACAGTACAATTAAACTTTCTTAAAAAGTTATATAGTTATGTATTACTACTAGCTTGTTCTGTAGTTGATTGTTTACTACGCTTTAAAATTTCAATTATTTCCTTCTTGATTTGAGTATTATCATCTTTTCCTGCAAAATATTCGCTTATCTCCTTAAATGGAATTATAATATTTCGTAGTTTAGCTTTAGTAGTATTATCAGTACTAGTTGAAATAATATTATTTATAAATTCTAATGTTATAGAAGAGATTTCTACTGTTTTTACAGCCTCAGCTATTTTTTTACATATATCTTTCTTGAGAATTATATTCTCTTGAGAAGTTAGAATTTGAACTAGTATACTATCGACTTGTTTAAGTTTGTTCACTTGTAAATCTTCTATAGACTTATCATCAGATTTATCATCGTTATTTGCTATTTTTGCTATTGCAAGAGCAGCTTTAATAGTAAATCTTTTAGTTCCTGTAAGTCTTAGTAAATTATCAGAAAGTTTTGCAAGAAGAAGAAAACTATTAACTTCAGAGCTAGTAATACCTAGCATTTCAGCTACTTTATTCTTTACTTCTCTTTCCTTTATTCTTTTATTATTTTTGCCATCCTTACTTAGTGTAGCACCATACAATAAACTGCAAGACTTTACACGCTCTAATAAACTTACTTTTGTTAAACGACTGATATTAGAGGTTACCATAAAAGCGGTAGCGTCATTATCATCAAAATCTAATATCTTTACCGGTATTTCAGTATATTTATTGAGCCTACATGCTTCCACTCTTCTATGTCCGCTGATTATTTCATACTTAGTTGGGTCTGCTCCCTCATGACGAACAATAGGTAAATTTAATATTCCTTGTGTCCTTATACTGGACATTAATTGTTTCATTTCTGGATCATTCGCGTCTGGGATAATAAAGGGGTGTTCATGGAAATTATTTAAATCAGATAATTTAATTTTGGTGCTTTCTTCTCCTGCATAAGAAGGCGCACTAGACATAACAGGTTGTTTAGGACTATCTTTTACTACAGTTTGTTCTTTGGGTTCATTCTTAGCTTTTTTCGGCATAAAACACACTCCCCATTCCTAATAGATTATTGTTAGAATATCATGTACTTACAAACTAATCAAGAACTATTTTACTTTAATAACACGGTAGAGAAATTATATTCTCATTTTCTAGTATATTTAGTAGTCTACATGCCGAAATTTTAGCGTCTCCAGTTTCTTTTACAAAGTCTATAGCTTGGTTTAAGCCAGTATAAAGCTCATCAAATAAAGAAACTGTATCTTTCTTTGTCTCATTCATTGTTTATACTCCCGATAGAATATTAAAATATTTTTTTACTATTTTACTACACTTGTAAAATACATCGTAAAACTATTTCTCCTAATTTCAGTGCTAGTAAACTAGTAAATAGTATCCCTAAATTAACCTAATCTACTTTTCTACCAAAAATAATTTTATCTCTAATTTATTGTCTTTAAATTCTCTAACTTTATTACTACCATATTTAGCGACCGTTATTTTTCTGCTAATGTTATAATTATCTAAATTTACAATTAGGAGGAAATAAATAATGTTAGCTGACAATGTAAAAGTTGAGATTGAAATTCCAGCCACTTTATTGCCTTATGTCAATTACAAAGAATTTAAAACTCAACAAACAGCTTTACTTCTTTATCCGTACATTGCAAACGGTTATATTTCAAATGGAAAAGCAGCCGAGCTTTTAGGTATTTCAAAAACGGAGCTTCTTGATATGTTTGGTGAAATGGGAATACCATATTTCCAGCAATCGCCAGAAGAACTAGAACAAGATATTGCTAACTTAAAATTTCTTGATGAAGTAAAATGATTGTTATATCTGACACTACACCTCTAATTTCTTTGCTCAAAATAAATCGCCTTGATTTACTAAAAAAACTATTTAACACTGTATACATTCCTAATTTTGTACTTCAAGAACTTATAAGTAATCCTGAATATAAATCAGAAGCTGATACAATATTAAATTCTCAATTTATAATAACTAAGAATATTACTGATACAACAGCTTTGCACATCTTAATGAGAATTAATATGCTTGATAGAGGAGAAAGCGAAGCTATTATCTTAGCGAATGAACTAAATGCTGAAATTTTACTTATGGACGAAGTTAAAGGTCGTAAAATTGCTAAAAAGTTAGGAATTAATTTGTCAGGAACATTAGGAGTTCTTATGAAAGCGTTTGATAAAAATCTATTAAATACTTCAGAAGTTTTGTACTACCTTGATGAACTTCAGAGATACAATAGACAAATAGGCGAAAAATTAATTAATCAAGTTAAAGAACATCTAAAACTATATGACTAAAATCTACGGCTATTGCAGAATTAGCACTCCTAAGCAGAATATAGAACGGCAAATTAGAAATATCCTGAAAGAGTTTCCTAGTGCAATAATAATACAGGAGACTTTTTCAGGCTCTAAGTTTCAAGGTCGTAGAGAACTAGAAAAACTAATCCGTAATATCAAAGCTGGGGATACTATAATATTTGACAGTGTATCAAGAATGAGCCGGAATGCAGATGAAGGCTTTGCTCTTTATGAACACCTCTATAACTTGAATATTAACCTAGTATTCCTGAAAGAACCGCATATTAACACAGATACGTACAGGAAAATATTACAAGATAAAAAAATATCTCTCAACTTAAATTCTGGTGATATTGACACCGATAATTTTATGCAGTCTATTATTACTGCTCTAAATGATTACATTCTTGCTCTAGCTAAGAGACAAATACAGCTGGCCTTCATACAATCTCAAAAGGAAATTGACGATCTGCACCAGCGTACACGCGAGGGAATAGAAACAGCACGTAGAAATGGTAAGCAGATAGGCCAGCGTAAAGGAAATAAGCTAAATATCAGCAAGAAAAATCCTATTAAAGAGTTAATACTAAAGTACAGCAAGAACTTTAACGGTTCTAATACTGATAGAGAGGTAATCGCAATAATTAACTGCTCATTTTACACAGATAAGAATAATGAGCGTAAAAAACTGCATATCAGCCATAATACTTTCTACAAGTACAAAGAAGAACTAAAAACTTACATATCCCAGTAAATTACTATTCTACTAGAAATCACCGAGTAATTATTATTACAAGAATACTACAAAACTTTTTACGGTCTAGTATCATTACTAAAATACTTTGTAAGAAATTTGAAAAGATTTATAGTGAGAAATTCTATCTAAAAAAATTTTTATAGTTCATGATAAAATAATCTCTAAGGTAATTCAGATATGCAAAAAGGTCTGAGCCTTCGTCAAAGTATCTCAGACCTCCTTGAGTACAAAAGTACTTAATTCTATAAGCATAGGAGAAGACCTCCCTTATGAACAAACATTATACCACAAAAGAGGGGGGAATGAAAAAGGAAAAAGCACTCAAGGTTATTCAGAAAGGAGCGAATGACTTTGACAAACAGGGGAAATAATCAGGTAATAATTGCAACAATAAGAGCTGGTATCGGGAGGCAACAGTCATGTTGAGCTATAAAAAATATAATATGAGAAGTGAATATGCTTACAGCTTAGACATAGATGACCTATTTCAAAGACTGTCACCCCCTAAACCTTATTGTTCAGACAATCTGAAAAAGGGGCTGCTAATCAGACCTCGTAATACTGCTATGAAGAAAAAGTACATACAGCTTAATCCCCCTCATCAGATAGCATTTATGGTCATTGATATAGATTACAAGGTAGATTATGCTATTATAGCAGAAGATTGTAATTTACCTAACCCGATGTTTTGCGTTGCTAATCCTAGAAATCATCATGTTCACCTGATATATGTACTAAAGCAGCCAGTTTATAAAACAGAGATGGCACACTTAGCCCCATTAAAATATTTTAAGGCAATCTATGACGCTTACTGTGAGAGGCTCTGTGCTGACCCTATGTATTCAGGATTAATCGCAAAAAATCCGCTGTCCGATAAATGGTGGGTCTTCATGCTGACTGACCAGTTATATACACTTGAGGATTTAGCAAATTATGTTGATTTGACCAGAAAGCCAACGAAGAAACCCGTAGAAGAAATTGCAGGCTTAGGGCGTAACTGCTACATATTTGAACATGTTAGAGTATGGTCATACAGTGCAATACGCGATTTCTGGGGTCATAAGTTTTCAGAATGGTTTGATGCCGTTAAATTTAAATGCGGTCAAGAAAACGCAAAATTCAGCGAACCTCTTTATGACCCCGAAATAAATCAAATCGTAAAGAGTATAGCACACTGGACGTGGAAACGCATAACTCCCGAAGAAATTAGCAATTGGCATAGAAGACAGGTAAATAAACGATGGCACAGTCAAAAAGAGAAGGGCATGGAAATGCTGCTGGAGGGCTGCCCTATTGATACGGTTGCCTCAGAATTAGGAGTTACCAGACAAACAGTTTATAACTGGCTGAAAGCAGCAAGCCCCGAAGAAGTAAAGAAAATTTCAGAGTTTAAACCTGAAAATTTATCAGAAACTAAACCGTGGGAAGCTGAAGGAATTTCACGCGCAAGTTGGTATCGTAAACTAAAAAATAGTTAGTTGGTTTACATTGAGACAAATTGTAAAATACTATATCAGATATTAGCCGCGGGGTGGGGGTTGCGGAATTTTGAGCGGGGGGGCAAATGGAGGGCGGAATATGTGAATCGGTTTCAAGTTTGGGCGCGTTTTGGGGCGGTTTTTTGTGCGGGGGAATTGAGTCGGTAATCTTGAGCGGGGGACTCCCGGGGTTTTGGGGTTCCCGTTTTTCGCGATATATCGATTATGATGTATATGCTGGTAAGATATTATTTATAGTAATATTTACTCGCATTAATGCTTGATTATGCGTTTTATATATCATTTTAACTGAATACTAGAGAGTATTATTGTTAGTTATTTGATAAACAGGCAGAGATTATAATTCTCTCTGCCTGTGAGTAATGAACAAGGTATCGTCATCTTGCCATTAATTTTTAAGTTCAATAATTGTAAAGTTGCTTTGATTAGTTAGTAGGTAACTATAGAAGTAATCTCTAAGTGCATTCTGTCTGTTGATAGTATGATTACTATTACGCTTGATAGCTCTGCAAGCCTGCCAGCTTCCGCCTGAATTATCCTTGATTGAGTAGATTAGTTGATTACTAATTTCAATAAGTCCTATTCTTGAATTGATAGACTTCAAATAATGCTTTGCTACTACCCAGTCTGCCCCGATAATGTAGCCCCCAGATTTCCAAAGTAAAGCAAATTTCTTATTTCTATTAGATTTCATGAATACACCTCCTAGAATACTAAAAAAGGGAGCATTGCTGCCCCCAGTATTATTTAACTAGCCTGCTCGAACTCGTTATTATGATTGAACCTTCTGTTTAAATCTGCTTCAAGATTATTCAAACCTTCCTCTGTCCAGTC
>ERZ842401.1451-NODE-1451-length-33927-cov-16.913350_pt1 | contig 33927 bp, 30 predicted proteins | sample MGYA00521270_ERZ842401 | MGnify/ENA primary metagenome ERZ842401 (study PRJEB31892, sample SAMEA3878208) | bioreactor metagenome | biome: Moose rumen | place: Sweden | collected 2011-10 | study: EMG produced TPA metagenomics assembly of the PRJEB12797 data set...
GTAAATTCGGCGAGCCTATCTATGGCCCTGACAAGACCTTCGAAAAGAGAAATACTCCTCCGGGACAGCACGGTCTCGCTGCCAAGCGCAAGAAGCAGAAGGAGTATGGCACCCAGCTCAAGGAGAAGCAGAAGGTGAAGTATATGTACGGTGTCCTGGAGCGTCAGTTCCGCAACACCTACGCCCGTGCCGCCCGCATGAAGGGCCAGACCGGTGAAAACCTCATCCTCCTGCTGGAAGCCCGTCTGGACAACCTGGTGTACCGTCTGGGATTCGCTCCCACCCGTGCCGCCGCCCGTCAGCTCGTCCTTCACCGTCACATCACCCTTGACGGAGCCATCTGCAACATCCCGTCCTGCCAGGTGAAGCCCGGTCAGGTAATCGCTGTCCGCGAACGTTCCAAGAGCCTGGAGGTTATCCAGAACAGCGTCGCTTCCTCCACCCGTTATTCCTGGCTGGAGTTCGACGGCAACAACCTCTGCGGCAAGTTCCTGAACGTCCCCGCCCGTGAGGAGATTCCCGAGAACATCAACGAGCAGCTGATCGTCGACCTCTACTCCAAGTAATAGAATTTAACACCCCCAGATTATGGCAATCTTAGCATTTCAGAAACCGGACAAGGTGATCATGCTCGAAGGCACCGAGACCGTGGGAAGATTCGAGTTCAGACCCCTTGAGCCTGGCTACGGACAAACCATCGGCAACGCCCTCCGCCGCATCCTTCTCGCCTCTTTGGAAGGTTTCGCCATCTCTCAGATCCAGGTCAGCGGCGTTCAGGACGAGTTCCAGACCATCCCTGGCGTGATCGAGGGAATGCAGGACATCATCCTGAACCTGAAGCAGGTCCGCTTCCGCAGGATGGTGGACACTGTAGACTCCGAGGTGGCGAACATCACAATCAGCGGAAAACAGGAGTTTACCGCTGAGGACATCTCTAAAGGATTGTCTTCTTTCAAGGTGTTGAATCCCGAGCTGCACATCTGCTCGCTGGAGCCCTCCGTCAAGATCGAAATCTCCCTGACCATCACCAAAGGCCGCGGTTTTGTCCCGGCCGAGGAGCAGCGGGATGAGAACACGCCCATCGGAACCATTCCCGTGGACGCCATCTACACCCCTATCAAGAAGGTCAACTGGACCGTGGAAAACTACCGCGTGGAACAGAAGACCGACTACGAAAAGCTGAACCTGGAGATTGTCACCGACGGTTCCATCTCTCCGGAAGCCGCCCTGCAGGATGCAGCCAACATCCTCATCTACCATTTCAAGCTCTTTACCGACGACAAGAAGATCGCTATCGAGTCTTCCGTGGAGTCCGACAGCAAGGAACTTGACGAGGAGTCCCTGAGGATGCGTCATCTCCTTCTCACCAAGCTTTCCGACATGGGCCTCTCCGTGAGAGCCTTCAACTGCCTGAAAGCCGCCGACATCGACACGTTCGCCGACCTGGTTTCTTACAGCCGCGCCGAGCTGATGAAGTTCCGCAACTTCGGCCGTAAGTCCCTGAACGAAATCGACCTCCTGGTGGAGAAGATGAAGCTTTCCTTCGGAATGGATGTCACCAAGTACAATATTGAACCTAAGAAAAAGATCGTTTAACAATGAGACACAATAGAGCAGTCAATCATCTTGGTCGTAAGAGCGGTCACCGCAAGGCGATGCTCGCCAACATGGCATCCTCCCTCATCCTGAAGAAGAGGATCACCACCACTGAGGCCAAGGCCAAGGCCCTGAAGCCTTACGTAGAGCCCCTTATCACCAAGTCCAAAGAAGATACTACCCACTCCCGCCGCGTTGTCTTCAGCTACCTGAAGGACAAAGAGGCAACGGCAGAACTCTTCCGCACCATCGCTCCCAAGGTCGCCAGCCGTCCCGGTGGATATCTCCGTATCCTCCACACCGGTTTCCGTCAGGGCGATGCCTCCGAAATGGTACTCGTAGAATTGGTGGACTTCAACGAAGCCGCCCTCGCCTCCGGTACCAAGGAAGCCAAGAAGACCACCCGCCGCAGCCGCGCCAAGAAGGCCGATGCCCCCAAGGCAGAAGAGGCCGCTCCCGCAGCAGAAACTCCCGCAGCCGAGTAATCTTCCCTTATTGGAAAATACGTCCGACCCTTTCCGGGCCGGACGTTTTTCGTACCCGGACGGGCCGGTCCGTTCACCGATTTTTCCGGCCTTCAGCGGAGCATTGACACGCTTTCAGGAGAAGTTGAAAGCCTTCGCAAACGGCAGAAAAGCCCGGAAGCTCCGTCCTTCATCTCCGTGAAAGTGAACCTGGTCATGACACAGGTGCCAATGGACGATATCCTTTTTGTAAAAGCCGACGGCGATTACATCCACATCCACAAGGCCGATGGCGACACGCTCATGACCCTGATGACCCTCAAGGCCCTGGAACGTCAGCTGCCCTTCGACCATTTCTGCCGCACCCACCGTTCCTACCTTGTCAATGTAGACAAGGTAGAAGGCCTGAAAGACGGAAAAAACAGGATAGGCGGGAAGCGGATCCCCCTTTCCGACTCCTGCAAGGCCACCTTCTTCGAAATCCTGTCCCACAAGTCTGTTGTATTGAAGGCCCAGTCCTGACAATGGAAAAACAAACGCCAACCACAAGGGCTGGCGTTTGTTTTGGAGCGGAAAACGAGACTCGAACTATTTCTTGTAAATGGTTTATAATCAATATTTTGCGCTATTGCATTACGACATCGGGTGAAACATAGGTGAAACTTTCGTGGCCGTTTGAGACGTATTTGGGATACAACTTGAACGGCCATCTTTATCTGTTAAGACGACTTAACCGTACTTAATAGGCCGGTCGTTCTTCGGGTGCTGCCTCCCTATCGCTGTATATGCTCACCGCATCCAGCCGTCGACCCGATAAACCTTTTCCAGAAGTTTACACTCTTCTTTTGTCTCTTTGTTTTTGAACCATACTTCGATTCGAGCAGCGTAATAATCCTCCCAATCACCTTCGTAGATGGTAAAGCTCTTATTGTGTACAAGTTGTGAAAACGTAATGGTAGAATCAATAGCGACTTTGCTTCTTTCTGTGAGCCTGTCTTCGGAAAGTGGGATATTCTTTGTCGCCTCATAGCATCGCAGGAATACTTCACCAGCAGGTAACGGACCATAAAACAAGTCGTAAGAATACTCCCCATAGTGGCCTCGGACTTGTAAGAATGCATCTGCATCAAGACTGTCCACAGGAGTGATGGCAATGGAATCTCTGTCCATGGGGATGTTATATTTCAATCCATCCGGAATGGGGTGCTTCTTCCCAAAGTTGTCATAGCCGGGCCCCCACATGGCTGCAAAAGAAAGCATTCCTCCCAGGACGAATATTGTAACAATAGACAGTATAAACGAAAGCAAGCATTTCCGCCATTGTTTATTTATCAGTAAAACGATCCACGAGACGGGTAATGCTATTAATGTCATTAACAAGAGGATACCGAGAATGGTTTCGAATACCGTAGCTGGTGCGCTCATGACTAGGATAAGAAGGATAATCATGACAAACGCCATGAAAGCGATGAGTGTCCACCAGTATTTGATAACGAGAGTCTTCATCTTGATTCCCATCTGCATGCCCCTCCCGGGCTACCATTTTAAGCACCCAAGCGGAATGATCTTGACTCCGTCCGGGCGGGTGTATGCCATCTTGCCCCCTGTGAGGACGATGAGAAGGTCAGGCTCCCGGATGGGGTTCTGCTTCTCTTCCTTGTTGTACTCGCGGACAAGGCGGACGATTTCTTTCAAGTGGGCAGCTCCATCTTCGATCTCGGCGCTTCCCAGTTTGCACTCGATGAGGGCATAACGACCGTCTCCCAGATGGAGGACCAGGTCGGACTCCAGGTTGTATCGGTCACGATAGTAAGATAACTCGCCTCGCTGCTGCTGGGAGTAAGCGCGGAGATCGCGGGCGCACATGCTTTCAAAGACGAAGCCGAAAGCTTTCAACTGTGTGTACAGGGCTTCGGGAGCAAGCCCCAATGCCGCGACGGCAATGGACGGGTCGATGAATTCTCGCTTGAGGCCGCTTCGGATGGCCGTCTTGCTGCGGATAGGAGGGCACCAGGCCTCGATGTCTTTGATGACGAAAAGCCGGTTTAAAACGTCCAGATAATCGTCCATTGTGTCCATTGACAAGTTGAACTCTCCGGAACTGGTAATATCGGCAAGGATGGCGGTCTTCTTGGCGAGCGTGGAAATGTTACGGGCATAGGAGCGGAGGATGAGGCGGGCGACACGCTCATTGCGCTGTACTCCGTCTATGCGGTTGATATCGTCCGAGCAAAGCGTATTGAGGTATTCCTGGGCGGTGAGCAGTTTAGCTACATCAGTCCGCGCTTTCAGGGAAGCGGGCCAGCCGCCACGGCATGCCAGAAAGATAAGGTCTTCCACCGTGAGCGGAGACTGGGCACCGTCAATATCGTAATGGGGGTCGTTGAAAAGTTGCTGCAGGGAAATCTCGCCGCTGGATTCCTTGGATTCCCAAAGGCTCATCGGAAACATCTTCATCTTGGCGATACGTCCAGTGCCGGAGTGCTTGATATTCTCTTTCTTCACAGCGTTGGAACCGGTAAGGATATACAGGCCCACGTCTTCGCGCCCATCGACATCATTCCGCACCGTGTCCCAAAGGACGGGCGCATCCTGCCATTCGTCAATCAGACGGGGGTTGGCTCCTTTGAGAAGCAGCGAAGGTTTGGTGGCTGCGGTTGCCAGATATTCCGCTGCATTATCCGGATCTTGCAGTTTAATGATGCTTTTTGCCACTTGGGAGGCAGTCGTGGTTTTGCCGCACCATTTGGGGCCCTCAATGAGGACGGCTCCGAACCCGTCCAAGCGGTCTTTCAGCATTCTGTCGGCAGCTCTTTCAAGATAATCCATAGTGTGTATCGTTTCATTCTTTCTGCCAAAGGTACGACTTTATGTTAAGTTTTCAACATCTAATCGGAACTTTTGCGGTATTTTGTCCGGTGTTTTTGCGGTTATTTGACCGGAACTTTTGCGGTCCATTGCTTGAGTATGGGCCGAAATCCAAAATTTTGGGTACAACATTGGGTACAACAAATGCCTGCATAAACGAAGAAAGGCACCTCAACTTTCGTTGAAGTGCCTTCCTGAAGAGCGGAAAACGAGACTCGAACTCGCGACCCCGACCTTGGCAAGGTCGTGCTCTACCAACTGAGCTATTTCCGCAGTATGTCAATACCCCGCGAACGGGATTACAAAGGTACGGCTTTTTTTTAAACTTGCAAAGGTTTTCAAAAAAATTTTGCAAAAAATCTGCGAATGGTACGGGATTGAAGGCTTTTTTGTATCTTTGTAAGTTATGAACGATACCGTTAAAATGAGCGGACGTATGATGGTCCCCGTGTTGCTGGCCCTGCTGGTGCTGGCGGGCCTGCTCCTTCTGGGAAACCGGGACAAGGCGTTCGACAAGGCCGGGCGGCAGATTATCGACCAGTCCGGCGAGGTGATGTATCTGACGGTTATCGGGCGGGACAGCGCCGTTCTCCGCACACCCAGTGCAGACTTTACGCCGAAACAACTTAAATCGGCCCGTCTCAAAACGTTGATGGACAAGATGCTTTCTACGGTTACATCGCCTCAGCAGGACGGGGTGGGCATCGCCGCGCCTCAGGTGGGCATCGACAAGCGTGTGATCTGGGTACAGCGCTTCGACAAACCCGGCGAGCCCTTCGAGTGCTACCTGAATCCTCATCTGGACAGCCTCTGGGGCGAGATTACCCATGGACCGGAAGGTTGCCTGAGCGTTCCTCCCATGCGCGGGCTGGTACCCCGCTATTCCGCAGTAAAAGTCTCCTACATCCATCCGGAAACCCTGGAGCCCCGTACAGAAACGGTAGAGGGCTATACCGCCATTATCTTCCAGCACGAATGCGACCATTTGGAAGGCATCCTCTATATAGACAAGGCCGATACGGTCTTCGTCTCCGAATCCTGGGTGCAGGAAAGACAGAATTTCAACTACGACCGCCCTTCTTGGTGGCCTTTGCAAAATAACTAAAACCAAATAAAAGTATGAAAAAGATTTTATCCTTTGTCCTTTGTGGTGCCCTTCTTGTGGGCTGCGGTATGTCTAAAACCGGTTCCGGAGCTTTGATCGGAACAGGCGCTGGTGCCGCTATCGGCGCCGGTATCGGTTATCTGCTCGGCGGTGACGGCCAGTCCGCCGCCATCGGTGCCGCAGTGGGCACCGCCCTGGGTGCCGGAACCGGCACGATCATCGGCAAGAAGATGGATGAGAAAGCCGCCCAGCTCGCAGAACTGGAGAATGCCCAGGTAGAAACGGTCACCGACGTCAACGGCCTCAAGGCCATCAAGGTCACCTTCGACAACGGCATTCTGTTCGACTTCAACAAGACATCCCTGAAGGATGCCGCCAAGAAGCAGCTGGACAAATTCGCCTCCGAAATGGCCGATATGCCCGAGACCAATTTCACCGTCTATGGCCACACGGACAACGTAGGCACCGAAAAAGCCAATGAGAAAGTATCCGCCCAGCGGGCCGATGCCGTGGCCAAGTACCTTCAGTCCAAGGGTATCGCCAAGAACCGCATGACCGCCGAAGGCCTCTCCTTCAATTTCCCGGTGGCTGACAACAGCACCGAGGCCGGCCGTGCCCAGAACCGCCGCGTGGAGATTTACATCTCCGCCAACGAAGAGATGGTGAAGGAAGCTGAGAACGGAACACTGCAGTAGGATATGGCCTGGACAAAAGATTCGAACATCCTTCTCGCCAGCGAGGCTTTTCCGCCCGTGATGGACGGAGTGGCGGTATGTGTGCAGAACTATGCCTACTGGATGCAGAAAAAGGTGGGCGGCGTGAGCGTGATAACGCCCAATGTCTATGGGACCGACTATTCCGTAAGTAATTATGAAGTTCTTGATTATCTTTCGGTTCCGGTTCCTTTTCGGCATCCGTACGTAACCGGCGTGGCCCAGATCGACCCGGTGTTCATGACCAAGCTCTCCAAGCGGAAATTCAAAATCGCCCATGCACATTCGCCGTTCACGTCCGGCCGGGTTGCCGCCCAGGTGGCCAAGTCGCAGGGAATTCCCCTGGTGGCCACTTTCCACTCCAAGTTCCGGGACGACTACGCCAAAATCATCCCCTCCGACTTCGTGGTGGACCAGATGCTCAAGGTGACCATGGAATTCTTCGACAAGGCCGATGAGGTCTGGGTCCCCCAGGAATCGGTGGTGGACGTGATCCGCGAATACGGCTACAAAGGCCCCGTGGAGGTGGTGGAGAACGGATCGGACCTGGTGGCCGATTATCCGGATTCGTATTTTGCCGATGCAAGGAAAGCCTTGGGCATCGCTCAGGAGGAGTTCGTGTGCCTGTTCGTCGGCCAGCATGTCTGGCAGAAGAACGTCCGGTTCATCATCGACGGCCTGGAGAAAGTGAAAGACTTGAAATTCAGGATGTTCTTCGTGGGAACCGGCTATGCGGCAAGCGAGATGAAGGACCTTGTGAAGGAAAAGGGCCTGGAAGACAAGGTCACCTTCACGGGCATGCTCACCAACCGGGACGATATCACCCGCTACTATGCGGTGGCCGACTTGTTCCTGTTCCCGTCGCTGTACGACAACGCCCCGCTGGTGGTCCGGGAAGCGGCCGCCCTGCATACCCCTTCCGTCATGATCGACGAGTCCACTGCCGCCACCGTCATCAAAGACGGCGAGAACGGCTTTCTGGTGCACAATGACATCGAGGATTTCGTAGCCTGTCTGCGTCGCCTGATCGCGGATCCCGAACGGGTACACCGCGTGGGCAGGACAGCCTCCCATTCCATCGTACGTTCATGGGAAGACGTGGTGGACGAAGTGCTGGACCGTTACAACCGGCTCATCGCCAAAAAGACCATGATTACAGTCGGTTAACTGGCCAGGATGGCAGAAACCAAGGCGGCGGAGGTAACTTTGCCGCCTTCTTTTTTTACAGAAGCGGAAGCATGCAGTTCCGTGCATCCTGTCCGGTCCAGGATGGCGCGGGCATTGTCCGGCCGTACGCCGCCCCCCGGCAGCAGGAGAATCCTTCCCCGGGCCTTGAGCCGCAGTTCCCGGATGAGCTCCGCTCCCTCCAGGGCCGACGGGGCCTGCCCGGAAGTGAGAATCCGGTCACATCCCAGGCCGATGAGGGTCTCCAGGGCTTCAAACGGCTTCCGGCACACGTCAAAAGCCCTGTGGAAGGTAATGGACGGCCGGGCGGTCAGCCCCTGGAAAAAGTAGGCGTCCATGCTGGAATGGCAGCCGCCCAGTTCGAACCCTTTGGCCAGCATCCAGTCGGAAACAACCTCTGTCCAGGCTTCCATGGCCGATACGTCCACGTCCCCCTTGGGAGTAAGGGCGCCGATCACGATGCCGTCGGCCCCTGACGAAAGCGCTGTCTCTATCTGGTCGGTCATCTCCGCCACCTCCTCCCTCGTGTAGCAGAAATTCCCCGCCCGGCAGCGGATAAGGACATGGATTTTCAAGGTGGGATAGTGTTTCCTGGCGGTTTTCAGGTCTTCCCAGGACGGGGTGAGTCCGTCCTGTTCCAGCGCCGAGCACAATTCTATCCGCGACGCTCCGCCCGCAACGGCGGCATGCACGCTCTCCAGGTTTCCGCAGCAAACTTCCAGCGTCATCGTCCCAGTTGCATTTTAATCAGTTCCCGTTTCAGGGCCGAACCGTAGGCGTATTCTCCCACGTCGATGGAATCCAGCAGGTAGATGTCACTGCCCTTGAAAAGGGTGGCGAGGGCGGTGGCGCGGATATCGTTCACCCGGTCCATGGATTCCTTGGGGACAATCAGGTGGCAGGGGATGATGTACGCTACGGGATTGATGGCCACGGCATGCGCCACGGCCCTCACACCCAGCGGATTGCCCACCTTGGCGGCCAGCTCCGAGTAGCTGTAGAGCCGAAGCTCCTCCTCCGAGTGGGAGAGGTCGTAGAGGGCTTTCCAGACGCCTTTCTGGAAGTCGGTGCCGAACAGGCGCAGGTCTTCCCATGTAAGGAATTGGTTGGCTTCTTTCAGCTCTTCCGTGGAGATTTTCCGGGTGCCCACCGAGCCTATCGACTCCGGCGGCAGGGTGGCGATCTCGGCCGCGATCCGCTTGAAATCACGGTAATCGGCCGCGATAGAAGCTATTTTTCCGTCAATTTCGGTGACAATCCATTGCGTAGCCATAATCTATAGCAAATAGGGTTTCAGTTCTTCCCAGGAGAGCGTGGCCGTCACCACGCCCAGCGCATAAGCGCCGATTTCGTACGGCTGGAAGAACCATTCCACCCCGTCTGCTCCCACGGAAAAGTTTCCGTTGGGGCCTACCCAATCCTGTTCCACCAGGTCCGGCAGTGATGCATCGTCTTTGTTCAGGTTTTCTACGATCCGGTTGTACAGAAGGCCGGAGAGCGGTTTTTCGAAGCCGGGAGCAAACAGGTCCGCCTCCGTAAGAAGCGCACCTGTCCCGGTGTCGAAAACCAGCGCCGTCACCGTCTGCACGCCATGGATGCCGCCCCGGAAAGAGAAATAGGCCAGGTGGTAGTTGCGCCAGCCCTTGTAGGCATCCGAGAAGGTGCCCTCGAGGTCATCGACCCAGGTGGCCATGCCTGCGGGCGCCACAATCCCTTCGTTCTCCGTAAAATACTGGTCTACCAAGGTTTCCCGGTAGCGGGTGGCAGTCTCCTCCACGGTGGTGGGCGTGCCCTCTTCCATGTCGAAGGCAACGGTAAGGATGCTGCTGTTGATGGCTTCCATCACCTGCGGCTCCAGCCCTTTCACTACATACTCCAGGGAGATGTCGAAAAGGAGGGAATCGGTGCTGGCCTCCTTCAGCGGCATGGCCAGCCCGTCCACATAGGTTTCTGTCCGGAAGGGGTTGCAGCCTGCGAGGAGGAGCACCGCCAGCGGAACAAGGAAGTAACTTTTTTTAGTCATTGTTCATTTCTGCTATGTCAACGGACCGCTCCCTGGTGTCTTCGATGAGCCATCGGGAGTACCAATCCGCCATTTTCCAGAAGAAATACTCGTTCATGTCGCCGAAGCCATGTCGCTGGCCGGGCAGGACCACCAGTTCGAACCGCTTGTTGGCGCGGATGAGCGCGTTCACCACGCGGATGGTGTTGGCCGGGTTCACGTTGTTGTCCTGGTCGCCGGTCACCAGCATCAGGTGGCCCTTGAGGCGGGAGGCCAGTTCCTGGTTGGTGTCGATCTTATACACGAAGGTGGTGTCGCCCTTGGCTACCTTTTCCTGGATGCCGTGGTGCTGTTCGCTCCACCAGCGGTTGTAGATGCTGTTGTCGTGGTTGCCGGCGCAGGAGACGGCCGCCTTGAAAAAGTCCGGATACTGCAGGATGGCTGCGGTGGACATGAATCCGCCGCCGGAGTGCCCGTGGATGCCCACGCGGTCCGGGTCGATGAACTTATGACGCGCCGCCAGCTGCTGGATGGCGTATTTCTGGTCTTCCAGGCCGTAGTCCCGGAGGTTGCCGTAGCCGTAGTTATGATACCACTTGGACCGGTTGGGATGGCCGCCTCGGTTGCCCACCGTCACCACGATCATGCCGATCTGGGCCAGGCGGTCGGTGCGGGTGAAACCGGAGCTCCAGGAGATGTTGTTGGCTTCCACCTGCGGTCCGGGATAAACGTAATCGGCCACGGGATAGACCTTGGTGGAGTCGAAGTCGAAGGGCTTATACATGGCGCCGTAGAGGTCCGTGACACCGTCGGCCGCCTTCACCTTGAAGCGCTCGGGGAATTTGTAGCCGGCTGCGAAGAGCTGGGAGAAATCGGCCTCCTCCAGATTGGTGCGTTTGCCGGTAGCGGTGGCGATGAGGGCTACCGCCGGTTTGGCATCCACGCGGGAATAGTTGGCTACCAGGTATTTGCCGTTTTCGGAGGCGGTGGCCAGCACGTCCATGTCGTCCATGTCCAGCTGGACCATGGGGCCGCCGGCGAGCGGTACGCGGTAGTTGTGCATCTGGTAGGGGTTCTCATCGGGATTCACGCCGCAGGCGCTCACTACGATATAGCTGCCGGCCACGCCCAGGACATCCTCCACGTGGAAGGAGCCTTCGGTGAGGTTCTTCTTCAGGGTTCCGTCGGCCCCGTACAGGTAGATGTTGGCCCAGCCGTTGCGCTCGCTCCACCACAGGAAGTCGCCGTTGGGGAGGAAGCGGGGAGTGCGGGTCTCCACATAAGTGTTCATCCTTTCCGCCACGATGGTCCGGGTGCTGTCGGCATTGATGTCCACCTTGCAGAAGTCGTAGCGCTTGAGGTCACGGCTCTGGCGCATGAGGTAGAAACTGCCGTTGTCACCCATCCAGCGTCGGCCGGAGAAATCGGCATAATTGTCCTTGACGGTGCGCGGTGCGCTCAGGATGTCGCCGTCCTGGTCTTTGAAGGCTTCCCATTTGATTTTTTTGGCATTGCCTTCCGTGTCCATCACATACAGGTAGCCCTTGGGACCGGGTTCGCCGGGCATCTGGTAACGGTAGGCTTCCAGTTCCGGCCTGGGTTTGGCCACGGAATTGATCACCCACAGTTCCTTGATCTTGGACATGTCCCAGCGCACCAGGGCGAAATGCTTGCTGTCGGGCGACCACTGCACGGGGGCCATGCGGCGGGCGGTGCTGTCTTTCTCGGTATCTCCGGTGTAGTTCTCTCCCGTCCAGGAGAAGGCCTTGGTGCCGTCTTTGGTAAGGGCGCGCTCCACCAGGGTGCTGTCTTTCCCGTCCTTGGCAGCCTTCTTCAGGTTCTCCCTGTCCATGATGTACAGGTTGTGGTTCTTCACATAAACGCCGAAGTTGCCGTCCGGCGACACGTTGGCCCAGCGGGGGTATTCCTCTTTGTGCTCATCGGTGTCGTAGGTGAGTTCGCCGGTGTCCATGTTGTAGTAGAACCTGTATTTCACGAACTTGCCGGTGGTGTTGCCGGCCGAGTCGCGCTTCTCCGTCTTGGAGTCCATGTCCCACTGGAACATCTTGTCGTCCTTCAGGCGCAGGTTCATGGTCAGGTGCTGGGCATCGTACGGGTCGCGGGTGATTTCCGTGACCTGGCGGGCCAGTTTGGCCATGTCGAAGATTTCCTTGCGACTGCCGGTGGCGGCGTCGACCAAATAGTATCGGGTGCCTTCGGCGGTGCGCCAGGCATACCAGAAACGGTCGCTGCCCTGCAGCCAGTTGGGACGGATCTGGGTAGAATAGACCATCTGCCCCACTTTCTTCTGGGAGAATCTTTCGGCCAGGTCGTAGTTGGCCTTCCTTTGCTGTACCCGGGCCGGCTGTGCCGACGCTGCCATGCCCGCCAGCGCCAAAGTGATGAAAAACAAGAGTTTCTTCATGATAAAAGCGTTATTATGCGAAGATAACAATTCCTCCCGACAAAAGCAATCCTGCCCTCCGGAGCGGGAGGGGGGAGCCTACCACTTGTCGTAGTGGATTTTCTCCGGCTTCCATTTGTCCTTGGGCTGGTCGTCGCCGGCAGGATAGCCCAGCGGCACCACGCAGTACGGAGTCACATTTTCCGGCAGGCCGAGAACTTCCCGGGCGGGGCCCATGCGGTCCGGATAAGGATAGCAGGCGGTCCAGACGGCTCCCAGGCCGATGGCTTCCGCCGCAAGCAGGAAATTCTCCGTGGCAGCGGCGCAGTCGGCCGTCCAGTTGCCGTTTTCGGAGGTGACGGTCTCGCCGTCCGGGGTGTTGCGGGTGAGGGTGGTTTCGCCGCAAACCACGACCACGACGGGGGCTTCTTTGATCATGCCGCCGCGGGGACCGGCGAGCACGTCTTTCACGGCCTGGTCACGCACCACCACGAACCGCCAGGGCTGTACGTTCATGCCCGACGGGGCGGCCATGGCGGCTTTCAGCAGGGTTTCCATCTGTGCTTCCGTGACAGGTTCCGCCGTATAGGAACGGACGCTCTTACGGCTCATGATAACATCCAGGGCGCTCTTTTCGGCGGGCGCTTGTCCGCAGGCGACGGCGCACACCAGCGTGGCTGCCATTGCAATTTTAGTAATCAGTTTCATTTTCGTGTGTTTTTGCAAAAATACACATTCTAATTGCCAAATGCAACAATTCGGGTGGAGGCTAATTATCTATTTTTCAATCAACTAACACTAGTTCCTGTGCGTCGCGGGACACACAGGAGCACCCCGCAAGGGGTTATGTATTAAACAGTTAGCCTCCACTGGGAGATTTGTGTAAAACGCATTTTTTTACTACCTTCGCAAACTATGAAGAAATATATTTTGGTATTAGGCGTATTTCTGGCGGGCTTTGCCGCCGCCCAGGCGCAGCCCGCCGGCAGGGAAAACTGGAACAGAGGATGGTCTTTCAGCAAGGAAGGGCAGCCTTCCCGTGAGCTGGACCTGCCGCACGACTGGGGCGTGGAGGCCCCTTTCGCCCAGGAAAATCCCGGAGAAACGGGCAAGCTTGCCTGGTGGGGAAAAGCCACCTACAGCAAAGCCCTGGATATCACGGCCGGAGACCTGAAAAAAGACATCCGCCTGGAAGTGGACGGCGCCTTCTCCAACGCCAAGGTCTATGTGAACGGCAGGCTGGCCGGTGGCTGGCCGTACGGCTATGCTTCCTGGGCAGTGGACCTCACGTCCTTCCTCCAGGAAGGCACCAACAAAATCGACATCAAGCTGGATAACAAGCCCGAAAGTTCCCGCTGGTATCCCGGCGGCGGCATCTACCGAAATGTCTGGCTCACCCGCACGGAAAAGACTTCCGCCGCCCACTGGGGCACCTATGTCACCACCCGGGCCGAAGGAGCCCATGCCCGCGCAGTCCTCCAGGTCACGGTGAAGACCGACAAGCCCCAGATCGCCCGCCTCACCACCCGCATCCTGTATAAAGACCCCGTGAAAGACGGCGTGCAGGTGGAGCATGTGGTGGCCGAAACCCGCTCGGTGGCGGAAATATACGACGGCCGCACCGTCATGCAGGATTTCCTGCTGGAGAATCCCCGTATCTGGTCGCCGGAAACCCCTCACATGTATGTGGCCCGCACCGTAGTGGAGGCCGAAGACGGCACCAAGGATACCTATGAGACCCCCTTCGGCGTCCGTACTGCCGAATTCCGGGCCGACGGGTTCTATCTGAACGGGAAGAAAACCTTCCTGAAGGGCGTCTGCCTGCATCACGATGCCGGAGCGTTGGGCGCCGTCTGGAACGATGATGCCTGGGTCCGCCGCCTGGAAATGCTGCAGGCGATGGGCTGCAACGCTATCCGCACCAGCCACAATCCGCCCGCACCGGAACTGCTGGACCTCTGCGACCGCATGGGTTTCCTGGTGCTGGACGAGCTCACCGACACCTGGACCGTTCCCAAGAAAGAAAACGGCTATGCCACGCTCTTTGATGAGTGGGCGGAAAAAGACCTCGTGGCCATGATCCGCCGCGACCGCAACCATCCTTCCGTGATAGCCTGGAGCATCGGCAACGAGTGCGGCGAGCAGGGCGACAAAGACCGCTGGTGGATTCCCCAGATGCTCACCGACATCTGCCACAGGGAAGACCCCACCCGTCCCACCACGGCCGGCAACGACAACCCCTGGGCGTCGTCCCAGCCCTATGCCGCCACGCTGGACATTTACGGCTTCAATTACAAGCCGCACCTGTATGCGGAGTTCCGCGACAGCCACCCCGGCCAGCCGTTCTTCGGATCGGAAACGGCCTCCTGCATCTCTACACGCGGCTATTACCGCTTCCCGGTAGAGGAGGAGAAAGGAAAAGGCTGGACGATGGACGCCCCTTTCCAGGTCAGTTCCTACGACCTTTACGCCCCCGGCTGGGCTTCCAAGCCGGATTATGAGTGGGAATACGAAGACCAGGTTCCCGAATGTGCCGGCGAGTTTGTCTGGACGGGCTACGACTACCTGGGCGAACCCACTCCCTTCAACATGGACCCTTCGGTGCTCACCAACTTCCATACGGAAGAAGAGAAAGAGGCCTTCAAGAAGATGGTGGCCGGCTGGGGCCAGGCCATTGCGGAAGTGCCGCTTCCTTCCCGGAGCAGTTACTTCGGCATCATCGACCTGGCGGGTTTCCCGAAAGACCGTTACTGGCTGTACCAGGCCCGCTGGGCCCCCGAAAAGCCGATGGCCCATATCCTTCCGCACTGGACCTGGCCCGGAAGGGAAGGCCAGGTGACTCCGGTCCATGTGTATACTTCCGGCGACGAGGCCGAACTCTTCGTGAACGGCGTCTCGCAGGGCAGGAAGGCAAGGGAAGGCTACCGCATTCGCTGGGACGATGTGGTCTATCGGCCCGGAACCGTTGAGGTGGTGGCCTATAAGGACGGCAGGGAATGGGCCCGGGACAAGGTGACCACCGCCGGCAAGGCCGCCGGGCTTCGCTCCCGCGTAGACTTCTCCGGAAAAGACCTTTCCTTCGTGTTCGTGGATGTGGTGGACCGCAGCGGCGTCCTGGTCCCTGATGCGGCCGACGAGGTGACCTTCAGCGTGAAAGGCCCCGCGGAAATCGTCGCCACCGACGCCGGTGACGCCACTTCGCACGTCCCCTTCTACAGCCACAGCCTGCCGGCTTTCCACGGCAAGGCATCAGCCGTCATACGCCGCACCGGCCCCGGTCCCGTCACGGTTACCGCCAAGGCCAGGAATCTGAAATCATCTCAAATCAGTTTATAATTTCCATGAAAAAACTTTACTGTTTCATTCTGGCAATTCTGCCGCTCGCAGCTTTCGCTGAAGAAAAAGATGGTATTCTGGACCGTTTTAACGATCCGGTAAAGGGGCATAGCGTATTCATCTCCCAGGGACATTGGTCCTGGGGCATCTCCGGCGGATACCGGAGTTTCGAAGCAGGCGGAGACAGTGCCGGAGACGGCTTCTCCATCCTTTCCGTCCTGAATATCGGCAACGGTTACCTGAGAATGTACAACGCTTCGCCCAGTTTCTCTTATTTCGTGGCCGATGACCTGTCACTGGGCCTGTCGCTGGACTATAGCGGATACTCCGTGGATACGGACCTCCGGCTGGATTTCCGCAATATGATCGACATCAATAATTTGATTGATGACCTGGAAGACCCTCAGGCGCAGGAGCAGATAAAGGATATGACGGATATCCTCAACGTGAGGGTGTCTGGCCGTCATATGGTCCGCAATGCGTGGGGCGGATCGTTCAAGCTGCGCAAATACCTGTCTTTCTTCGGCAGCAAGACTTTCGCCGTCTTCGGCGAGGCCCGCCTGTACGGAAGCTATGCCAACATTGAATCCTGTCCGATCGATGCAAGCGGCGTCTATCAGATGAACAAAGGCCGTACCTCCAACGTCTGGAACGCCGGTCTCAAGCTGGCGGGAGGCCTGTGCGTAAAGCTCCGGGACAACAGTGCGGTCACCTTCAGCATTCCTCTGGTAGGGGCCAATTATCAATACACGCACCAGCACAAGCAGAATACCCTGAACGACGCCCACATGTCATCCTTCAGCATTTCCCGCGACCTGGACTATGTTGCCCTTCAGATAGGGTATGTGCACTATATCGCCCCTAAAAAGAGGTAGGGTAGGGCTGCCCTGTCAGGTGTGAGAGGGCTTCCAGAAAGTAATAATCGGCATAAGTAAGGGGAACATCAATCTCGCTTCCGGAGGGGATGTTCCCCACACTGTGTTTAAGCAGGAAGCCGCCATTGGTAAAAGGCTCTGCCAGATAGGCCTCCGAGGCCAGCGTACGCACGATTTTCTCCGCCATGCGGAAGGCAGGGTCTGCGTGGGAGCCGCCGCGGAGCCCGTTCATCTGCAGCAGCCCGCAGGCGATGACGGCAGCTGCCGAGGCATCTTTGTAATCGGCCTGGGAGAAATCCCAGAAGGGAATTCCGTCTTCCGGCAGGTTCTTCAGCAGCCACGGCTCCAGGGCCGATGCTACCTTAAAGTAGAGGCTTTCCTTTCCTTCGGGGCAGTAGCGGGCCATCATGGCAAAGCCATACAGCGCCCAGGCCTGTCCCCGCGCCCAGGCGGTGGAGTCAGAATGGCCCTGGACGGTCTGGCGGCCCAGCACCGTGCCGTCATCGGCATAATCCACCAGGTGGAAGCAGGTGCCGTCGGGGCGGAAATGGTTACGGGCGGTGGTCTGCGCATGCGTTTCCGCCATCGGCCTGTTTCCATAGGCCATGAGCAGTTCCAGATTCATCATATTGTCGATAATCACGGGGATGTTCCACTCCCCGAAGTCCCAGCTGCGGATGACTCCGGCGCCCTGACAGAAACGTTCTTCCAACTGCTTGGCTCCCTTTTCCAGCACCTCGCGGCCCTCTCCGGTAAGGCGGACCTGGTTCCCGTAGCTGCACATAAGCTGGAAGCCGATATCGTGGTCCGTGTGCCTGCCGATGAGCCCCTGGAGCGGCCCGGTGTGCTGAATGGCCAGCTGCTTCAGGGCCGGATCTCCGGTGTGTTCATACGTGAGCCAGAGGCTGCCAGGGTAGAAGCCGCTGCACCACCAGCCGATGTCCGAGGTGACCAGCCGCCCGTCCTGCCAGCTCCGGGGGCACTGCCCCTCCGGCAGGGAGGCGTTCAGGTAGATAAGCTGCGTCCTGGCCAGGTCGAAGACCCGGTCCGCCACCGCCTGCAGGGATTCTTCGCGGGGCTGGCAGGCGCAAACAAGCGCCAGTAGAAGGGGAATCAGTCTTTTCATTCTTTGAGGTCGTTGTCCATGCGGATAGTCATTGCAAAAATAATCAATCCGATTCAATTCAAAACCATTCATCCATAAAATCTTTTTTTCTGTATTATTTCTGACTTTGTAGTATATTGCCGGGTTTCGCCTGCCCATCCGGCTTCACCCGGCTGCCTCTTCCATCACCCGTACGTGGACGCCGATGTATGGCCGGTATTTTGTCATCGACATTTCTTACCGTTTCAACAACACCGGCAATAGCCGGGGTTTCACTTCTGTGACGCTGCCGGGAATGTAGTTTTCCTGACAGGCCCTCTGTGGATAACTTTGTTAATTAAATTTTTTTTCTTATCTTTGCAGCCCATTTTGCGGGGACATAAGCCCTTCAAAATGGGAAGTAACTATAATTTATTTATTAACAAACATTTATGCCTACAATTCAACAACTTGTCCGTAAAGGACGCGAGCAGCTCGAGGTAAAGAGCAAGTCTCGTGCGTTGGATGCTTGCCCTCAGAAGCGCGGCGTGTGTCTTCGTGTTTACACGACGACCCCTAAAAAGCCGAACTCCGCTATGCGTAAAGTAGCGCGTGTCCGTCTTTCCAACGCCAAAGAGGTCAATGCCTACATCCCGGGCGAAGGCCACAACCTCCAGGAACACAGCATCGTGCTGGTGCGCGGCGGTCGTGTAAAGGACCTTCCGGGTGTTCGTTACCACATCCTTAGAGGAGCTTTGGATACCGCCGGCGTGGATGGACGTACCCAGTCCCGTTCGCTCTATGGCGCAAAACGTCCCAAGAAATCTAAGAAGTAATTTTTTCACCTTTAATTCTTTTTCAAAATGAGAAAAGCGAAGCCTAAAAAGAGGATTCTACTTCCTGATCCTAAGTTTCACGATGTGGAAGTTACCCGTTTCGTGAACAATCTTATGCTGCAGGGGAAGAAGAGTATCGCGTATTCGATCTTTTATGATGCCATCGACATGGTGGGCGAGAAGATGAAAGATTCTGACCAGGCTCCTCTCGATATTTGGAAGAAGGCACTCGAGAACGTGACCCCTCAGATCGAGGTCAAGTCCCGTCGTATCGGTGGTGCAAACTTCCAGGTGCCGACCGAGTTGCGTCCGGAACGGAAAGTCTCCGTCGCTATGAAGAACATGATCCAGTTCGCCCGCAAGCGTTCCGGTCACTCGATGGCAGAAAAGCTTTGTGCAGAGATTGTCGCCGCTTACAACAACGAAGGCGGTGCATTCAAGCGCAAGGAAGACATGCACAGAATGGCAGAGGCCAACAAGGCATTTGCACATTTCCGTTTCTAATCACTGCATGCTAAATGGCAAAGAGAGATCTTAACTTCACACGCAATATCGGCATCATGGCCCACATCGATGCCGGTAAGACCACCACATCTGAGCGCATCCTTTACTACACCGGAAAGACACACAAGATCGGTGAAGTCCACGAAGGTGCCGCCACGATGGACTGGATGGTACAGGAGCAGGAGCGGGGTATCACCATCACTTCTGCCGCCACCACCGCCTTCTGGCACTACAATGGGCAGACTTACCAGATCAACCTGATCGACACTCCGGGGCACGTGGATTTCACCGTAGAGGTGGAACGCAGCCTGCGCGTACTGGACGGAACGGTGGCCACTTTCTGCGCTGTCGGCCGCGTACAGCCTCAGTCAGAGACTGTCTGGCGTCAGGCGGACAAGTACAGCGTGCCTAAGATCGCGTATGTGAACAAGATGGACCGCGTCGGGGCCGATTTCCTCGCCTGTGTGGAGGAAATCAAGACCAAGCTCGGTGCCACCGCCGTTCCCATCTGTCTCCCCATCGGTGCCGAAGACAAGTTCGAGGGCATCGTGGACCTCATCGACATGAAGGCCATCTTCTACGACAGCTCCGAGGAACTCGTCAACTACAAGGAAGGCGAGATTCCGGCCGAGCTCAAGGGAGAAGCCGCCCGCTGGAGGGATATCCTCCTGGAGGCTGCCGCCGAGTGCGATGAGACCCTGATGGAGAAGTATTTTGAGGATCCCGACTCCCTCACCAAGGAGGAAATCATCGCCGCCATCCGCAAGGGCTGCATCTCCATGCAGATTGTCCCTGCCTGCTGCGGTTCTTCCTTCAAGAACAAGGGCGTGCAGTTCCTCCTGGATGCCGTGATGCGGTATCTGCCTTCTCCGCTGGACAAGGGAGCCGTAAAGGGAACCGACCCGCGCAGCGGGAATGAAGTAGTCCGCAAACCCTCCGCCGAGGAGCCGTTCTGCGCCCTGGTGTTCAAGATCGCCACGGATCCGTTCGTGGGCCGTCTTGCCTTCCTCAGGGCCTATTCCGGTCGTCTCGATGCAGGTTCTTACGTGTACAACACCCGCACCGGCAAGAAAGAGCGCGTAGCCCGTCTGTACCAGATGCATTCCAACCACCAGAACCCCATCGAGTTCGTGGAGGCCGGCGACATCTGCGCGGCCGTGGGATTCAAAGACCTGCGCACCGGTGATACCGTGTGCCTGGAAGAGAAGCCCATCACCCTGGAAACCATGGAGTTCCCGGATCCGGTTATCGGTATCGCCGTAGAGCCCAAGACCCAGAAAGACTTGGACAAACTGGGCATCGCCCTCGCCAAACTGGCGGAGGAAGACCCCACCTTCACCGTGAAATCCGACGTGGAGACAGGCCAGACCGTCATCAGCGGTATGGGCGAACTTCACCTGGACATCATCGTGGACCGTCTGCGCCGCGAATTCGGCGTGGACATCAACCAGGGCGCCCCTCAGGTCAACTACAAGGAATCCATCACCGGCAGCTATCAGCTCCGCGAAGTCTTCAAGAAGCAGACCGGCGGCCGTGGTAAGTTCGCAGACATCATCGTCAATATCTCTCCTGCCGACGAAGGCGTACAGGGTCTTCAGTTCATCAATTCGGTCAAGGGCGGCAACATCCCCAAGGAATTCATCCCGAGCATCGAGAAGGGCTTTACCTCCGCGATGGCCAACGGCGTTCTCGCCGGTTACGAGGTGCCTTCCCTGAAGGTGGAAGTCCTGGACGGAAGCTACCATCCGGTCGACTCCGACCAGCTCTCCTTCGAGCTGGCGGCCCGCATGGCCTTCCGTCACGCCTGCCCCAAGTGCCATCCGGTTCTCCTCGAGCCCATCATGAGCCTGGAGGTGGTTACCCCGGAAGACTACATGGGTGACATCGTAGGTGACCTCAACCGTCGCCGCGGCCAGATTGTTGCCATGGACTCTACCGCCAACGGAGCACGCATCGTCAAGGCATTCGTTCCGCTTTCCGAACAGTTCGGTTATGTCACCGTGCTGCGTACCCTGTCCTCCGGACGCGCCACCAGCACCATGACGTTCGACCACTACGCAGAGGTTCCGGCCAACCTGGCCAAGGACATCATCGAGAAGAGCGGCTACCGGGTAAGCACTGACGACGAGTAAAATTTAGCAAAAGTTAAAAAGTATTTGATATGAGCCAGAAAATCAGAATCAAACTGAAATCTTTCGATCACATGCTGGTGGACAAGTCCGCCGCCAAGATTGTGGATACAGTGAAGGCAACGGGTGCAAAGGTCGTGGGTCCCATTCCTCTTCCTACCAACAAGAAGATCTTCACTGTGAACCGCTCCACCTTCGTGAACAAGAAGAGCCGCGAGCAGTTCGAACTCGACTCCTATGTCCGCCTCATCGACATCGACGAGTCCAACGCAAAGACCGTGGATGCCCTCATGAAGCTGGAACTCCCTTCCGGTGTGGAAGTCGAGATCAAGGTCTGAGGGTAACCCTTCAGCGTACATGTTACAGGCTCCGCATTTTGGCGGGGCCTGTTTTTTTTGTATCTTTGGCGGAACGATTATCCGGATGCTTATGGAAAAGTCCAAGAACCATATCTGGCAGATTCTTTTCTGGACCGAGACGGTGATAGCGGTACTGGCCGGCTGGTTTTTGTTCAATCGGTCAAAACCCGGAACCCCGGAAGAACAACCTGTTAACAATGAAATAGTTATGATGGAGCCCGAAATGTCCCGCACCCAGGAGTCACCCAAACCGGTGAACCATTACGCCCTGAAAGGCAGCGTAGCCGCCAACAGTTTCACGGAGTACATCCCCAGTTCGGAATTCAGGATGGATGAAGACGCCACCGGCGTGACATTCTATTCCACCGACGGCCGCCAGCTGCTCCGCTGCGATGTGCTGGAGCATCTGGAAGCCCACTGGCCGGATCCGGACGACCCAGCCCTTCTCCGCTACAGGACGGTCTATGAAGACTGGAACTACAGGGCGGTGTTCGAATATGTGGAAGAATGGGCCGATGCCGCCGGAAAAACCACGTTCAAAGTAGGGCCTGTTGCCCTGTTCAAAAGTACCCGGTGAGAATCCGGGCCGGCAAGCACTTGCACCTTTTCCGAAAGTTTGCTAAATTTGCAGGCTTGATTCGTTAAGCGGCCCCTTAGCTCAGCGGTTAGAGCAGCGGACTCATAATCCGTGGGTCGCAGGTTCAAATCCCGCAGGGGCCACAAAAAAGCTGCAGATCTGCAGCTTTTTTTGTGCCTCCGCAGTCTTCGGCCTGCTGGGAGACTTCGTTTCGCTTCCGCTTTTCCTTTTTACGGAAAGAATGGTTATATTTGTGGAAATGGTTTTCTGTTATGGAAGAAAAGAAACAAGTTTCGCTGCCGGAGAATGCGCACCGGGAGCTTAAGAAAGGAGAGGAATACAGGCCGATCCTGGATCCCAACAAGAAATTCGCGGAGGTGACGCCGTACTCCGTGGCCATGGGCGTGCTCATGGTCATCCTGTTCAGTGCCGCCGCTGCCTATCTGGGCCTCAAGGTGGGACAGGTGTTCGAGGCGGCCATTCCTATCGCCATCATTGCTGTCGGGGTTACATCGGCCCTGAAAAAGGTGGACGGACTGAGCCAGAACGTGATTATCCAGTCTATCGGCGGATGCTCCGGCGCCGTGGTGGCAGGTGCCATTTTTACGTTGCCGGCCATCTATATCCTGGGCGTGGAGGTGAATTTCTGGCAGATGGTGCTCAGTTCGCTGCTGGGCGGTGTGCTGGGTATCCTGTTCCTGATTCCATTCCGCAAGTACTTCGTGAAGGAGATGCACGGGAAGTATCCGTTCCCGGAGGCGACCGCCACCACGCAGGTGCTCATCAGCGGCGAAGGCGGCGGCTCCAGCGCCAAGACCCTGGTTACTGCCGGCCTCATCGGCGGTCTTTACGACTTCCTGGTGGCCACTTTCGGTACGTGGGCGGAAACTGTTTCCACAACCGTAATGGGCTGGGGCGCAGCGGTGGCCGACAAAGCCAAGGTGGTTCTCAAGATGAACACCGGCGCCGCCGTGCTCGGCCTGGGCTATATCATCGGCCTTAAATATTCCTTCATCATCTGCTGCGGTTCGCTGCTGGTGTGGCTGGTGATCATTCCGCTGATGAACCTCATCTGGGGGGCCGATGTCATCGACCTGATGCATACGGGCGTCACGACGGCCATCGGCGACATGGCTCCGGAGCAGATTTTCAAGGATTACGCCCGGCATATCGGCATCGGCGGCATCGCTACGGCGGGTATCATCGGCATTGTGAAGAGTTTCGGCGTCATCAAGAGCGCCGCCGGCCTGGCTGTGAAGGAATTCAGGCGCAAGCCCGGTACGCTGGACGAGAAGGCCGTCCGCACGGAGGAAGACCTGCCCATGAAGACCATCGTCTTCGGCGTGGTGATCGCCCTCCTGGCCATTTTCGCTTTCTTCGCTTTCGGCGGGGTGGTGAACAACATCTGGCAGGCACTGGTGGGCCTGGTGATTGTAGCCGTGGTGGCGTTCCTCTTCACGACGGTCGCGGCCAATGCCATCGCCATCGTGGGTTCCAACCCTGTGAGCGGCATGACCCTGATGACCCTGATCATCGCTTCCCTGGTGCTGGTCGCCGTCGGCCTCAAGGGCAATACCGGCATGGCTGCGGCGCTGATCATCGGCGGAGTGGTCTGTACGGCCCTTTCCGTGGCGGGTTCCTTTATCACGGACCTCAAAATCGGCTACTGGATCGGCTCTACGCCTAAAAAGCAGGAAGGATGGAAGTTCCTCGGCGTGGCGGTATCGGCCGTCACCGTGTGCGGCGTCATGCTGGTGCTCAACAAGACTTACGGTTTCACCGGCGACAATGCCCTGGTGGCGCCTCAGGCCAATGCCATGGCGGCCGTGATCCAGCCGATGTTCTCCGGCGGCGGCGCACCCTGGCTGCTGTACGGCATCGGCGCGGCCATCGCCCTCATTCTCAACTTCTGCAAGGTTCCTGCCCTGCCGTTCGCCCTGGGCATGTTCATTCCCATCGACCTGAACCTTCCGCTGCTGGTGGGCGGTGCCATTTCCTGGTATGTGAGCACCCGCAGCAAAGATGCCCAGGTAAACAGCGCCCGCATGGAGAAGGGAACCCTCATCGCTTCCGGATTCATCGCCGGCGGCGCCCTCATGGGTGTGGTGAGCGCCATCCTCAAATTCGCCAACGTGGACCTGTTCCTTAGCCAGTGGAATGCTTCCTACGGCGAGGCTGTCGCTATCGTGCCGTTCCTGTGCCTGATCGCCTACATGGTCTATGCATCGATGAAAACATCGAAATAAACCCCGCTGACGCTATTTCACAATGGCCGGAAGGTCGAAGGTGGAGGCGGGGATACTGACGTTCTCTTCAAACGCTGTGACAACCATCAGGTTGTTGGCACCGAGTGCGCCTTTGGTCTCCATCTTCAAGGTGATGCCTTGCCACACCCAGATTTTGTTGGAAATGGTGCGCAGCAGTGACTTTGTCTTGAAGGAGTAGATTGTGCAGGTTTTGCCGAAGACTTCTTCGGTGCCGAGCCGATCAATCTTTCTCTCTTTCAAGTAGGCGCCGTCCGGGTCCACGAGATTGAGCCCGCCGCTTCCGGCGTCAGTCTCCTTGGCTTCGTTCTTTTTCTCGTCGTCGATCCACGCTTGGGTGTAGGATTTCCCGTCGCGGAAAAGGACTTCGGTATGGTAATTACCCATTCCTTCCAGCTGGATCTGGTCGTGCTGTTTCCGGAGTTTTCCGTAGTCGTCGAACCAGACTTCGTTGTACTGGATGCCGCCGCTTGTCTGGGTTTCATACTTCAGGTGGCCGGATTTGATGCCGAAAGTGGTGCCTTGGGCATAGACTGCTGCGGCGCCGGTCAGCAGGATTGCGATGGAAATGATAAACTTCTTCATAAGACGAGGTTCGTTAGGGTTGTTTTGCCAAATATAGTGATTATTCAGTTTTTTACGTATATTTGTTGTTATGGAAAAGATAATTGACAGATTTTTGCGCTATGTCGCAGTGGACACCCAGTCCAATGAGGAGAGCGAAACCCAGCCCTCCGCCGCCAAGGAGTGGAACCTGCTGAAAATGCTGCGGGACGAACTGCAAGCCCTGGGCGTGACGGTAAACCTGGATGAATACGGCTATGTCATGGCCACCATCCCCTCGAATATCGATAAACCGGTGCCTGCCGTGGGCTTCATCGCCCATGTAGATACCGCGCCGGATGCCAGCGGTGAAAACGTGAAACCGCAGATCATTCCCAATTACGACGGCGGCGCCATCGACCTCAAAGGTGTTCCCGGCCTTCAGCTGAAACCGGAGGAATTCCCCGAAATGCTGCATTACGTGGGCCAGACGCTCATCACCACCGACGGCACCACCCTCCTCGGGGCCGATGACAAAGCCGGCGTGGCGGAAATCATGCACGCCGTGCAGTACATGGTGGAACATCCGGAATTCAAGCACGGTCCGGTGAAAATCGGCTTCACCCCGGACGAGGAGATCGGCCGCGGCGTGGTGAAATTCGACGTGAAGCGCTTCGGGGCCGATTTCGCCTATACCATGGACGGCGGCGAAGTGGGCGAACTGGAGTTCGAGAATTTCAATGCGGCCAGCGCCAAAGTTCATATCCAGGGCCGCAACGTACATCCCGGAAACGCCAAGGGAAAGATGCGGAACGCCATCCTCATCGGCCAGGAGCTGAACGGTCTGCTGCCGGTAGACCAGCGTCCGGAATTCACGGAGCATTACGAGGGCTTCTTCCACATCATTTCCTTCAAGGGAACGGTGGAGAATGCCGATTTTGCCTATATCATCCGTGATCACGACAGAACCAAGTTCGAAGCCAAGAAGACCCTGATCAAACAGGTGGTCGATTTCATCAATGTGAAGTACGGAGCCGGCACCGCCACCGTCGAGGTCCGTGACCAGTACTACAACATGCGGGAACAGGTGGAGCCGCATTACCACATCATCGACAAGGCGGTGAAAGCCATGGAAATGGCGGGTATCAAGGCCAGAATCCAGCCCATCCGCGGCGGCACCGACGGAGCCAACCTGTCTTTCAAGGGACTCCCTTGTCCCAACATCTTCGCCGGCGGCCTCAACTTCCACGGCAAGATGGAATACGTTCCCCTGGAGAGCATCGAAAAGGCCTCCGAAGTTATTTTGAACATCATTACGCTCTTTGCCGAATAAGGCAGGACAGAGACTCAACAAAACGGCGGCTCACTGTTGAGCCGCCGTTTTGTTTGCCGGTGATCTCTCCCGGACGATTAAGGATAGTACCGGTACCAGGAGCCGTACCCCTCGTACTCCAGGCGGTTGTCCACCTGGTGCCAGGCATAGCACTCAATGGCTTCCGGGGAGTTCTGGGCCACGAAAATGGTGACGTGCTCCTGTGAGTCCAGGGCGATGGTCACGACGTCCGGGATGCCGTAAGTGCCGTCATCGTCCACGTTCCAGACACCGTATTCTTCGGACTCCTCGGACAAATCTACCTGCAGGTCTCCCATGGACAATTCTCCGGCGCTGTCTTCCCAGACAAAGACCACCATGGCGCGGCCGTCCTGATGCTCGAATTCCACCATGGAAAACTCTCCCTGACCGGCACCCTGGCGGATGGAGGCGATCCATCGGCTGTACATCACTTTATGACCGGGGTAGCGGGCCTGCACCTCGTCCGTCACGTAGGACTTGGCCTCCCGTTCCGCCTCCGGGTATTTCCATCGGCTGAAGGAAGGGAACCGGTGATGGGCCACATATTCGGACGGGGCCACCAGCGTTTCTATTTCATAGGATTCATAACCGCGGAACATGACGTCTTTCACGAGTTCGGCGTCCGGCATGGTGAAGAAGAAGCCCTGGTTGTTGTCGAAGTCAAAGTCGGCCCGGCCCAGGTCTTTGTCCTCATCGGCATGGGTGTCCGCCACCAGGATGCCCTGGGCGGCATTTTGCTTGAATACCACCCATTGCCGGCTGCTTTCCGGGGCCGATGTCTCTGCCCCCGCCGGCACTACGAAGGTGTCCAGCGCGGCGTTCGGATAGGCGAAGTAGGGCTTCGGAAGCTCCTGATAGTCATAGGGGATCAAGGTGCCCACGTAGGCCCCGGGGCCGGCATACTGCCGGTCATTGGCGAAGGTTACGCCGGTGACGTCGTAGCTGTCGGCAAAGCAGTTTTCGGCAATGCCGTACACCTCGACTTCTTCTCCGAACCAGTTGAACACTTTCTCGGGGAGGATCACCTTGTCCGTGTAGAAACCGCCGCGGATGAGCTCGCAGCCGTATTCGCCCCGCATCTTGTACAGGTACCCTTTTTCATCGGTGAACGTGGGGATGACATGCGAATAGATGCCGCTGAAAATGGTTTCGGGCGGATACGGGCTGCCGCTGTCGCCGATGTGCTCGATCACCCGGACGCAGTCCTGGAGTATCTCGCCGTCGGCATCCACCGGGTTCGGGATAATCTCCAGTTCGAAGTCGTAGTTCTTGTTGGGATGCGCGTACCAGATGTGGCCGTCCTTGACCCGTACGACATCTATTTCGTCCGATCCCACCCAGGCGACAAATCCGTCGGCCTGCCGGACCGTGAGCGCGAAATCGAAGGTGCCGTCGTGCGGGATCAGGGTGAGGTCGTTCTCTGACAGGAGGGACTCGCCGTCGTCCGACCAGATGAGCTGATAGTACATTCCGCCGGGCTTGTTTTGGGCCCACAGGACGGTGCCTGCCATGAACAGGGCAAGGGTTATGAGCATTCTGAACGTTTTCATAGCGTTTGCATATTGGTAACAGAGCAAAGATAGGACTATTTTCCCAGAAATGCCAGCGTCTGGGAGGCCCGGTGGAAGCCGAAAAGGAGCCAGAGGGGTTATTCGGCCGCGAAGGGGAAGGAGGCGAGCAGGCTGCGGAAGCGCCTGGCGATATCGGCATTGCACAGCTGGCCGATGGAGCCTTCGTGGGTGTGGTGCAGCGTGCCCTCGAAATGGAAGGTGCCCTCCTGCACCGCCTGGCCCACCTGCCGGTATGCATCGCGGAAGGGGACGCCGTCGGCCACGAGCCGGTTCACCTGTTCCACGCAGAAGGCCTGTTCGTACAAGGGCTTGGACATCAGGTCCCGGGTAACGGTGATTCCGGGCAGGGCGAACAGCAGGATGTCCAGACAGCTGTCCATCTCGTCGAACAGCGGCAGGTACAGTTCTTTCACCAGCTGCAGGTCGCGGAAATAGCCGGAAGGCAGGTTCCCGGTAATCAGGCGGATGCTGCCGGGAATGCCCTGGATGCGGTTGCAATGGGCCCTTACCAGTTCAAATACGTCCGGGTTCTTCTTCTGCGGCATGATGCTGGAACCGGTGGTATAGGCATCGGGCAGTTTCAGGAATCCGAAATTCTGGCTGACGAAAAGGCATCCGTCGGCAGCGAATTTTCCCAGTGTCTCCGCCAGACAGGCATAGGCGAAAGCCACAATTCGCTCACATCGGCCACGGCCCATCTGGGCGTAGACGGAATTGTAGGCGAGGTCCGAGAATCCCAGCAGTCCGGTGGTCCTGCGGCGGTTGAGCGGGGCCGATGAACCATACCCGGCGGCCGATCCCAGCGGGTTGCGGTCGTTCACGTCCCAGGCGGCTTTCAACATCACCAGGTCGTCGCAGAGACTCTCCGCATAGGCCCCCAGCCACAGGCCGAAAGAAGACGGCATGGCCACCTGCAGATGCGTGTAGCCGGGCATCAGCACATCTTTCAGGGCTTCGGAACGCTCCTGCAGCAGTGAGAACAGCTGCGATACCTTCTCCACCGTCCGGCGGATGCGGGCGCGGGTGAACAGTTTCACATCCAGCGCCACCTGGTCGTTCCGGGAACGTCCGGTGTGCACTTTCTTGCCGATGTCGCCCAATTTCTCCGTCAGGCGCGCTTCCACCTCGGAGTGGACATCCTCGCCGGAGATGGTGAACCGGCCTTCCAACGCTTCCTGGTGCAGTTCTTCCAGGGCGGGGAGCAGGCGGGCCAGGTCATCGGCCGGAAGAAGTCCCGCTTCCGACAGCATGGTGATGTGCGCCATGGTGCCTTCAATGTCGAAGGGGGCCAGCAGCAAGTCCAGTTCCCGGTCCTTTCCCACGGTAAAGGCGTCTACCCGGGCGTCGTCGTCGAATCCTTTATTCCAGATTTTCATACGTTTCCAACAGTTTCAGATAAATGTCCACGGCCTGTTCCACCTCCTGCACGCCGATGTATTCGTCGGCCGTATGCGACCGCGCCGAATCTCCCGGGCCGATTTTCACCGTAGGGAAAGGGCACACCGCCTGATTGGACAGGGTGGGCGAGGAGAAACGCTTGATTCCCAGTTCCGTGGCGGCTTTTACCAGCGGATGGCCCGCGCTGACGGAAGAGCCGTTGAGCCGGGTGGAGCGGGCGGAAACCTCGCACCGGACCGCCTGCAGCACGGCATTCAGCACGGCCTGGTTGTCTCCCACGGTGCGCACGTCCACCACGAACGTGCAGCGGTCCGGCACCACGTTATGCTGCGTGCCTGCCTGGATCTGCGTCACGGTCATGCCGTGGGAGCGGAACCAGTCGATGTCCGGCAGGGCTTCGTAGATGGCATTCACGCCTTCATTCCTGGCAGCATGCCCGGAAACGCCCCTGGCGGTGCAGTCCAGCACCATCAGGCCGCGTTCGCTGACGGCCATCTGCATGCCGGTAGGTTCTCCCATGATGCCGCAGGTGATGGGGCCCGCATCGGCCTCTATCAAAGGCAGGACCGATTCCAGGCCACCCCTGCCGGAGATTTCTTCTTCGGCCGAGAGCGAAAGCACCAGCGTGTGATTCCGGGGACGGGCGCGGCGGAAGGTCTCGATGAGCGCGACTGCCGAACCGCCGTCGTCATTGGAGCCCAGACCATAGAGCCGCCCCTCTTCCAGGGAGGGCGTGAAAGGGTCTCTTTTCCAGAGGGCGACGGGTTTCACCGTGTCGATGTGCGCGTCCAGCAGCACCACCGGGCCGTTTCCTTTCACGAACCAGAGGTTGTTGCCGCTCCGCCGGGGATTCAGGTCTGCCAGCCGGTCTTCCAGAAAATCGGCCGCGGCTTTCTCTTCCCGGCTGGGGGAGGGGATGGCGATCAGCTGTTCCAGCAAAGAGATCATTGCGCTTCTTCGGGATGACGGTTATAATAGACCCGGAGCGGGGTCTCCAGCACTTTGATGAAGCCCTTGGCATCGTCCGATGTCCAGCCTTTCTGCATTTCGCCGTACTCGCCGAAGGGATTTTTCACCAGGTCGAAGGGGGTGTCCACGCCGGTGCATTCGTACCATTTGGGGCCGACGGTGAGGATGACCTTGCCCGTCACATTGCGCTGGGTGCTTTCCAGCATGGCTTCCATGTCCCGCATCACGGGCTCCAGGTACTGGCTCTCGTGAAGGAACATGCCGTACCAGTTGCCGATCTGGTCTTTCCAGTATTGCTGCCACTTGCTCAGGGTGAATTTCTCCAGGTATTTGTGGGCGGCGAGGATCAGCATCGGCGCGGCGGCTTCAAAACCCACGCGTCCCTTGATGCCGATGATGGTATCTCCCACATGGTTGTCCCGGCCGAGTCCGTACCCTTCCAGATGCTTTTCCAGGGCCTGGATGGCTTCCACTTTGCCATAGGCTTTCCCGTTGACGGAGCAGAGTTCGCCTTTTTCGAAGCCCAGTTCCACCTGCTCCTGCCCGCTCTTGGTGACCGGTTTCAGGAAGGCCTCTTCCGGCAGGCCCCGGGTGGAATCCAGGATTTCCCCGCCGCAGATGGACGTGCCCCACAGGCCGATGTTGTAAGAATATTTGAGCTTGGCGAAATCGGCCTTGAAGCCGTGGGCGTTCAGGTAGTCCACCTCTTCCTGGCGGGAGAGGGCCTTGTCGCGCGTGAGGGTGATGATTTCCACCTCCGGGCAGAGGACGGCGAAGGTCATGTCGAAGCGGACCTGGTCGTTGCCGGCGCCGGTGGAGCCATGCGCGATGGCATCGGCCCCGATTTCCTTCGCGTAGCGGGCGATGGCCGTGGCCTGGAAAATGCGCTCGGAAGAGACGGAGATGGGGTAGGTTCCGTTCCTGAGCACGTTGCCGTACACCATGTAACGGATGCTTTTTTGGTAATACTCTTCCTTTACGTCCAGGGTGACATATCGGGTGGCGCCCAGTTTGTAGGCGTTGGCTTCGTTCCTCGCCAGCTGTTTTTCGGTGAAGCCGCCGGTATCGGCACAGGCGGCATATACTTCGTATCCCATTTCCCGGGCCAGGTACATGACGGTGAAGGAGGTGTCAAGACCTCCGGAAAAGGCAACTACAACTTTCTTCTTCATGGGGAGTCCTTTTTATTAGATAAGGTGATTCTTGATTTCGGGGATGACTTTCTCCAGCGCTTCCACCGTCTGGTCCGAAGAGAACCCCTGCCGCAGGATGAGCAGCACGGTGTCGTCTCCTGCCAGCGTACCCAGGATGGGCCGGGAAGGATGATGGTCGATCAGGGACGCGACGGCCGATGCGAATCCGGGCTGGGTTTTCATCACGGCCATCTGGCCGGAGAACTCCAGGCTGAGGACGCTGGTGGGCGTGGGGCTGGCAAAGAAACGCGGGCTGCTTTGCGGAAGCCGGTATCCTTCTCCGGGCACCTTCATGATGCGGAGGGCTTTCAGGTCGCGCGAGAGCGTGGCCTGGGTGGTTTTGATGCCCATCTCCTGCAGCTTCGTCTGCAATTCTTCCTGGCTGTATATGGTTTCCTGGCCGATGATCTGGACGAGTGCTTTGTGTCGGAATTGGATATTTTGCATAATCGGGTATAATTATTTAGGTCGAATGCAAATATATGCATAATTTATGAAATGATTGCTCTGTGCCGCGAAAAAAATGCAAAAAACTCTAAAAAAATTTGGCAGGTGAAAAAAAATGTCTACCTTTGCAGTCCCGTTTGAAACGATAACGACATTTCACACGGAAAAGTTCATTGACAATACTGAGAGAAAAGATTAGAGGTAAAGCAAAAGATAGAAAGAATTAGTCTGATAAAGAAGTTATCAAAACGGAATTTTCGGACTACAATTTCAATAGGCAAGAGCAAGAATGAATCGTAAGATTCATGATTCACAAAAAAATCTATTTGCGCTGTATTTTTGCGCAGCCTCAAGTCGGACGAAGACAGAGGAGCGGAGCGGCCTGTTGGCCGTGAGCACCGGAGGTCGAAGTCCAACGAGGAGGATGTCAAAAAGCCAGTGCAAAGACGCGAAAGGAAGAAAGAGCGAACGGAGGATGCCTAGGCTATCCGGAGGCGAAGAAGGACGTGGTAAGCTGCGAAAAGGCTCGGGGAACTGCAAACAGGTATTGATCCGGGCATATCCGAATGGGGCAACCCACTGGATTGAAGATCCAGTACACTCGCGAGAGTGGGCGAACCCGGGGAACTGAAACATCTTAGTACCCGGAGGAAAAGAAAGAAAAGTCGATACCCTGAGTAGTGGCGAGCGAAAGGGGCAGAGCCTAAACCGTTGCGTTTACGGACGCGGCGGGGTTGTAGGAGTGACACGGAAGACATGTCAGGAAACCAGAACGCTGTGGAAACAGCGACCGTAGAGGGTGACAGTCCCGTACGGGCAACCATGATATGTCGAAGTCACCACCTGAGTAGGGCGGGGCACGAGGAATCCTGTCTGAATCTGCGGGGACCATCCCGCAAGGCTAAACACTCCCGGAAGACCGATAGTGAACCAGTACCGTGAGGGAAAGGTGGGAAGCACCCCGAACAGGGGAGTGAAATAGAACCTGAAACCGTTCGTTTACAAGCGGTCGGAGCTTCGTAAGGAGCGACGGCGTGCCTTTTGCATAATGAGCCTACGAGTTGCATCATACTGGCAAGGTTAAGGACCTAAGGTCCGTGAGCCGTAGCGAGAGCGAGTCTTAATAGGGCGAAGAGTCAGTATGAGCAGACGCGAAACCTAGTGATCTACCCATGACCAGGGTGAAGGGGCAGTAACATGCCTTGGAGGCCCGAACCAGTTTCCGTTGAAAAGGGCTTGGATGAGTTGTGGGTAGGAGTGAAAGGCCAATCAAACTGGGAGATAGCTCGTACTCCCCGAAATGTCTTTAGGGACAGCCTCGGATGGTGCTTGCGTGAGGTAGAGCTACTGATAGGATGCGGGGGCTTCATCGCCTGCCAAATCCTGACAAACTCCGAATGCGCGCAAGGTCAGTCCGGGAGTGAGTCGTCGGGTGCTAATATCCGTCGGCGAAAGGGTAAGAGCCCAGACCAACAGCTAAGGCCCCGAAACACGGTTTAAGTTGAGACAGAACGAGGTGACATCGCAGTGACAGCTAGGATGTTAGCTTGGAAGCAGCTATTCATTCAAAGAGTGCGTAACAGCTCACTAGTCGAGCGGAGTTGCGTGGATGATGAGCGGGCATCAAGACCGTTGCCGAAGCTATGGGATCGAGAGATCGATCGGTAGGGGAGCATTCCAGTCAGCCTAGAAGGTGTGCCGTGAGGCATGCTGGAGCGGCTGGAAACGAAAATGTAGGCATAAGTAACGATAATGGATATAGAAATATCCACACCGAAAACCCAAGGTTTCCTCAGCAACGTTAAACGACTGAGGGTAAGCCGGGGACTAAGCGGAACCCGAAGGGGGGACGTGATGACGATGCGGTAAAGAATCCGCAGCTTGCTGTGCAGGGGAGACTGAGACCGGGGAGTGACACGGCCGCGCACTGACGGAATAGTGCGTTGAAGGGCGTAGGGGGAACCTGAAACCTGACAGTACGGTGAGCCTTCGGGCGATCCGAGTGCCGGTAACCATACCTGCAAGAAAATCAGTTGTCCGTTAAGCGTACAGCAACCCGTACCGTAAACCGACACAGGTGGGTGAGGAGAGGATCCTAAGGTGCTCGAGTGAATCACGGCTAAGGAACTAGGCAAATTGACCCCGTAACTT